>Ga0335078_10004366_pt1 | contig 20966 bp, 21 predicted proteins | sample Lox_Sample_32_FD_206711 | JGI IMG/M metagenome (GOLD analysis project Ga0335078, IMG submission 206711) | Soil microbial communities from Loxahatchee National Wildlife Refuge, Florida, United States - Lox_Sample_3.2 | ecosystem: Environmental > Terrestrial > Soil > Wetlands | place: USA...
TGGGGCGGACCCCTGGTCCGCGCGGGTCCCCTGGACCCGCCGCCCGCTTCTGGCTTACCCAGGCGCGAAGCGCGCTGGATTTAACGGGTTCAGAAACTCATCCGGTCTTTGGCCGCGTCGATCTTGCGGCCGTCGACGCCGTAAATCGCGAGCAGTTCGCCCCACTCGCGGAACGTGCCGTGGCGTCGCCGGTAATCGACCACGGCCTTGGCTTCGTCCAGCGTCAGGCCGAGCCGCTCGGCGATGTCCTGTGCCGATGCCTTGTTGACGTTGAGCTTGGTGGCATCGTCCAGTTTCGGAAAATTCGTCTCGAGATACTTCAGAACCGTCTCGGTTTCGTCCCTTGTGATGGACCGCGTCCGCGGCGCCATCCGGATCACGATGGCCTGCCACTCGTCGGGGCTGTGGCGATATTTCGTGAAATGGTCCGGCAGGTGGCAGGTGGTGCACTCGCGCAGGATGACCTGCTTGCCCGCGCCTTCCGGCATCACCGTGGCAGCCGCGTTCAGCGACGCCGCGTCATCCGGCCCAAAATGCGCGGCCAGATATCCGACGATGGCATCAAACTGCTCCTTCGACGCCGTCGCGCCTTTCGCCGTCATCGAATCGACCGTCGCCTGCCAGCCGGTGCGCGGCTTCTTTTGCGTCGTCGCCACATCGAGCGCGTGGCACCCGCTGCACACGCTGGCGAACGCGTCTTTCCCCGGCCCGTCGGGCAGAGTCTGTGGGAAGGCGCTGAAGGCGCAGAGCGCCGCGAGCATGAAATACCGGATCATTGCACCTGTGCGAGTTTCTTCGTGGCGGCGTTGTCCATCAGCTTCTTAATCAGCGCCGCGGTGCTCTCGTGCGCGCTGCCGCCGGTATTGGCAACGCCGCCAATCCCCAACGCCAGATCGAGCGGCGTACGTCCGGATTTATTCTTCACATCCAGCTTCGCGCCATGATCCGCCAGAAACTGCACAATCTGGTCCGCCCCGCGCTGCGCCGCGGCGTGCATCGGCGTGTCGCCGCGATCATTCGCCGCGTTCACATCGCCGCCATGATCGAGACAGATCCGGATCGTCTCGACAAATTCCGGCTCCGGCCGTTCCGACCCGCCGGCGAAGCGCGCGCCCTGGCCCGTGGCAGCGGCCAGCAGCGGCGTCGTGTGGTCGTCGGAAGGCCGGTTCGCGTCCGCGCCTTTATCCAGCAACAGCTTCATCACCGCCACGTCCGCCGAGCGCGCCGCCCGGTAGAACGGCGTGGCGCCCGCCGGCACGCTGATCGCGCCCTGCGCCATCCGGCCAGGCAGTTTCGTGTTCAAAATCGCATTGGGATCGGCGCCATGCTCCAGCAGCACTTGGATGAACGCCAGTTCGTCCAGCTTGTCCGTCACCGGTTTGCGTGGGCGGTTGCCGAAGTAGTCGAGGTTGCGCATCTCCACCGCCAGGTACAGCGCGCCGTCCAGCTTCGCTTTGCGCTCCACCAGCAGCGCCGCCAGGTCGTAATGGTCGTTGTAAATCGCTTCGAGCAGCGGCGTGAACTGGAATTCCGGCTCGGGTAAATTCACGTCCGCGCCCGCGTCCAGCAGCACGCGCGCCGATTCCACCGCGCCCTGCCGCGCCGCGAACAGCAGCGGCGTCAACCCGCCGCGGTAATAAATCGCCTGCGTGCCGCCCGACGCTACCTTGCGAAACTTGAAATCGTAATAAGTAGACCGCGCGTTCACATCCGCGCCGGCCGCCATCAGCAGCTTCGCCACATCCGCGTGGTTCTCCGCCACCGCCCACATCAACGCGGTCTCGCCTCGATACGATTCCGTCGTGTTCACCTTCGCTCCCGCCGCCAGCAGCGCCTTCACACCCTCCATGCTGCCGGTGCGCGACGCCGTCATCAGCGGCGTTTCGCCCTCGCCGATCGTCGCGTTCGGATCCGCGCCCGCCTTCAGCAGCGCCGCCATCATCTCCCCGTTGCCGAGATTGCAGGCCTCCGCCAGAGCCGTCACGTGATACCGGTTCGCCGCCTTCACATCAGCCCCGGCGCCCAGCAAGGTCTTCACCAGGTCCAGATTGTCTTCGTGCGCCGCATAGATCAGCGCCGTGGTGCCGTCGACATCCGGCGCGTTGACATCCGCTTTCTGCCGCAGCAGCGACCGCACGTCCGCCAGATCCTGGTTCTTCGCCGCCTCCACCACCCGGAGGTCCGCGCCGAACGCGCTCACCGCGATTGCGGCAAAAGTTGCGCAGAAGTATCTTGCCCGCATGATGGCCTCCCTAAACCGAGATCCGTCCGCTGCTGTCGCCCAGGTGGTCGGTCGGCACGCCGGCCGCGTCCAGCAGCCCCACCAGCAGGTTCGCCAGCGGCGTCATCAGCGGCGCCTTCACGTGCCGGTTGCCCTTCAGCCGCCCGGCCGCGCCGCCGGCCACGAGTGCCGGCAGAATGTCGTGGCTGTGCACGTTGCCGTTGCTCATCCCGCTGCCGTAAAGAATCATCGAATGGTCCAGCAAATTGCCGTCGCCATCCGGCGTGTTGCGCAGCTTTTCGAGAAAGCCCGCCAGCAGCGTGATGTGGTAGGTATTGATCTTGGCGTGCTTCTCAATCTGCTCCGGCACGTTTTGATGGTGCGATACCGGGTGGTGTCCTTCGGCCACGCCGATCTGCGGATACGTGCGCGTGCTCAATTCCCGCGCCATCATGAACGTCGTCACGCGCGTAATATCGCCCTGGAACGCCAGCGCCCACAGATCGAATAACAGTTTCACGTGCTCTTCGAACGAATCCGGAATGCCCGCCGGCGTCTCCGGCGCGGCCAGCTCCGATTCGCTGTTCTTCTTCTCGGCCTGCGCGATCCGCCGCTCGATTTCACGCACGTTGTCGAGATAATCCGTGAGCCGCGCCCGGTCGCGCGCATCCAGGCTTTGCGAAAACGCCTTCGCGCTCGCCGTGACGCCGTCGAGCAGGCTGAGATTATCCCGCAGCCGGGCCGCGCGCTCTTCCGCCGTCGCTCCATCGCCGCCAAACAGCCGTTCGAACACCACCCGCGGATTCAACTCCATCGGGTTCGGCGTCGTCGGATTGCGCCACGAAATCGTGTTCATGTACGCGCAGGCGTAATCGCCCCCGCAGCTTCCCAGTTCCGCCGAATGATCTTCGGTCGCGAGTTCGAGCGACGGGTACGTCGTCTCCTGCCCGATCTTCGCCGCGATCAACTGGTCAACCGTCGTGCCCGAGCGGATCTCGGTTCCGTGCGCCGGCCTCACCCCGTTCAGCCACATCGAATTGCTGATGGCATGCCCGTTCTCGGCGTTAATCGCGCAGCCCGTCACCACCGTCAGCCGGTCGCGGAACGGCTCGAGCGGTTTCAAAATCCGCGAGAACTTGAAGTCCGTGCCATCGCCAATCGGCGTCCACTGCGGCAGAATCGTCCCGTGCGGCACATAGATAAAGCCGGCACGCAGCGTCCCCTTCGGCAACCGCGTCTGCGCCGGCAGCATCGAATCGAGCAGCGGCAAGGCCACCGCCGCCCCGGCCCCGCGCAGCAGCGTTCGGCGGGAAAGGTGTTTCTTGGTGAGGAACGTCATCCGGATGCTCCTTACTTCAGGCTCGCCGCCAGCGCACTCGCGGGCTCCTGCGGCGGTTTTACTTTCATCTGGAACGGCGGGCTCTTCACGATTCCCAGCACCAGTTCCGAAAAGCGGTTATCTTTCTTGCCGGCCTCGCGCGCCACCGCGCGAACCACCGGCATATCGTAATATTCCAGGCCGCGGCCAAGCGCATAGGTCAACATCATCTCGGTCATGGTGCGGACGAATTGCTCCGGATGCTGCGCCAGCGCCGTCACCACTTGTGCCGCCCCGTTGACCTTGGTTCCGTCCGGCAGCGCGCCCGACGCGTCGATCGCCAGGCCGTTATCCTTCGTCCGCCAGTGTCCGATGGCATCGAAGTTTTCCATTGCGAACCCGATCGGGTCCATCACGCTGTGGCATCCCGAGCACGCCGGGTTGGCGCGGTGCTGCACCATGCGCTCGCGAACCGTGCCGTGCGCCTGCTCGTCAAACGGCGGCACATTCGGCGGCGGCGGAGGAGGCGGCGTCCCCAGAATATTCGTCAGGATCCACTTGCCGCGCAGCACCGGGGACGTCCGGTTGGCATACGACGAAACCGTCAGCACGCTTCCCTGCCCCAGCAGGCCGCGCCGCGCCGGGTCCGTCAGGGTCACGCGCCGGAACTGATTTCCATACACGTTCGGAATCCCGTAATGCTTCGCCAGCCGCTCATTCACGTAAGTGTAGTTGGCCGTCAGCAGGTCCACCACGCTGCGGTCCTCGCGAACGACGCTTCCCGCGAACATCTCCGTCTCGCGCAAAAACGCCTGCCGCAGATTGTCGTCAAAATCCGGAAACACCTGCTGATCGGGCGCCGTCGCCTTGAGGTTCCGCAGGTACAGCCACTGTCCGAAGAAATTGTCGATCAGCGCTTCCGACCGCCGGTCGGCGATCATCCGCCGCACCTGCTGCTCCAGCACCACCGGGTCCTTTAATTTTCCGCGCGACGCCGCCGCAATCAGCTCGTCGTCCGGCACGCTGCTCCATAAGAAGAAGGAGAGCCGCGATGCCAGTTCCAGATCGCTGATCCGGAATGCCGCTCCCGCCGCCACCTTCGCCGGATCGGTTTCCGCGCGGAATAAAAACTCCGGGCTGACCAGGACGAACGCCACCGCGCTCTCGATCCCTGAATCGAATCCGCCCTTGTTCTGCCCGCGTTGGAAATAGCCCAGCAGCCGCTCCATCTCCGCATCGGTCACCGGCCGCCGGTACGCCCGGCGCGCCACGGCCGAAAGAATCTGCCGCGCGCACGGCACCGCGTCAGCGCCTGCCGCGGGATGACAACTGAAAATTTGTCGCCGGCTCGGCGTATCGCCCGGCCCGGTCGGCTTATAGGGGCCCGAAATCGAAACCCAATCGATCTCCGGAATCCCGGCCGTATTGATCGGGTCCACCTTCTCGCGGTCGTACGGCTGCAGCAGCTCCACCGTCGGCCCGGTCGATTCCTGCACGAACGTGAATCCCACCGCATGCGGGCCGGCCGTGACCGGAATCTGCAGCTCCACCCGCTTGGCCAGTTGTTCCGCCGACGCCGTCGGATTCGTGTTCCCCAAATCCGCATCCTGCTGCCCGCCGATCGTCACCAGCCTGACGCGCGCGCCGTCGAGTGTCACTTCCACCTGATGCGGCAGCTCCAGCCCGCGCACCGTATTGACCGTGTTGCCCCAGAACCGCACCTTGAACCGGTACTCGGCATTCAGCGGAAAATCGTACTTCACCAATATGCCGCCGCGCGTGCCGAGCGGCAGCCCTTCGATGTGCCGGTCCTGCGAAAGGTCCGCCTTGTTGCGGAACGTGTACGTGGTCGGCGGAATTTTCGCGTCCCCCACTGCCAGCCCGCTCACCTTCCACGCCGCCGTCACGTACCGCTCCATCAGCATCGGCGAAACGCTCAGCGAATCCGCGATGTTGTCGAACCCGAAATTGGCGTCATCGGCCGGCAGCAGCGACGAAACATCCACGTCAAGCGCCAGCAGATCGCGAACCGCATTTCCATATTCGGCGCGATTGAGCCGGTGCAACCCCACCCGCCCCGGATTCACGTTCGCGAAATACGCTTGGTCGAGCTGGTTTTCCATGGACGCCAAAAACGTGTCGATTGTCGCGCGATCCGGCCGCGGCATCCCGGCCGGCGGCATCATGCCGCCGCGAATTTTCTGAATCACCTTTTCCCAGGTCTCGGCGCCCGCCGCAAGGTCGGCCTGCTCCACTTTATCGAGCATCAGGCCCGCGGTCTTGGTCTTCTGGTTGTGACAGGTGACACAATATTTATCGACCACCGCACGCTGTTCCGCTCCCAGCGGCGCGCCGCGCAGACCCGATACCGCGAGCAGCGCAAACCCGCCCGCACAAAACACAATGATTTTCCGGGAGAACCCAGACCGGCCGACACCCTGCATGCAGGCTGAATTATATGTCCTCCGAAAAACCGTGTCAAGGCTCCAACGAGCTGTAATCTACTGATTTCTAGCGATTTAAGGTAGAGCAGGCGTTCCGCCCGCCGCTGCCTTCAGGCGGCGAACCGCCGTCATCCGTTCCGCAGTGTCACAATCGGATCAATCCGCGACGCGCGCAGTGCCGGAACCCATGCCGAGGCCGCGCCGACCAGCGCCATCAACCCCGCCGCGCCCAGCAACGCCCCCGGATCCCACGGCCGTATCCCGTACAACAGATCTCCCATCAGTCGTGCAAATACGATCGCCAGCGGCAACCCCATCACCACTCCCGCCCCGACCAGCAGCAACGCTTCGCGTAACACCATTCCCTGCACTGCGCCGGCGTGTGCGCCCAACGCCATTCGAATGCCGATTTCGCCGGACCGCGCCGCCACCGATTGCGACATCACCCCATACAGCCCGACCGACGCCAGCATCAATCCCAGCAAACCGAAGATCCCGGAGAGCACCGCCACCATTCGGTCCCGTTGCAAGCTGCGTTCGAAAACCGCGTCAAATGGCCGAAACCCGATGTCTAATCCGCCCGCCAGCCGATTCACGATCTCGCGGATTTGTGCCTCCGCCCGCGCTGCATTCACACCGGGCGCCAGCCGGATTTCCAGGCTTCCGCTGAGATCGATCCCGCTCTGATAGCTCGCCAGGTACACCAGATCCTTCTGCGCTTCCCGCGCTTCGGTGTATTTGGTGTTGGCCGCAACGCCCACGATTTCGAGATTCCGAAACATGTCATAGCGCCGCTCGGTGGGGTGCAGGATCGCCGGGCCCACTCCAAAGCTCCTGCCCAGCACGCTTCGTCCCGCGAAGAAGTGGCGTGCGAACGATTCGTTTACGATGGCGACGCGACGTCCGGTCTTGTCATCCGCGGCCGTGAAGGCGCGGCCTTCCCGGATCGGAATTCCCATGGTCTGGAAATATTCCGGAGACACCTGATTCAGGTAGATCGTGGTGGCCTCATCCCGGAGAGCGGTGTATCCCGGAACCGCCACCGAATCCCACCACTGGCTGCCCGAAATCGGCGTGTACCTGGACTGGCCGGCCGAGAGGATTCCCGGCGTCTGGTTTAGCTCGTCCAGCAGGTGCTTATAAAGCAAATCGTTTTGTACTCCGCGAATGCCGGCGCGGCCTGCATTCAGGTCCAACAGGTACAGCCGGTCCGGTTGGAAACCCAGGTTCGTGGCCGTCAGGTTTCTCAAACTGCGCGCGTTCAGGAGCGATCCGATCACCAGCGCCAGGCTCACCGCCACTTGAAGAATAATGACCGCTTTGGAAAGACCGGTCCGCCGCCCCGCTCCCGGTGTCCGCCCTCCCTCGCTCATGACGGCGCTCAGCGGAAACGAAACAGCTTGAACGGCGGGCAAAATGCCGAACAACACCGCAGCAGCCAGCGTCACTCCGCAGGCGAACAGCAGCATCCGTCCATCGAGCTGAAACGCGAGAAAACCGGATTCGGTGGGCGGCAGGAACCGCAGCAGTCCCCGCGTCAGCGAACCCTCCAGCAGAAGGCTCGCCGCTCCTCCCAATATCGCCAGCAAAAGCGCTTCCGTCAGCGATTGCTGAATCAACCGCCGCCACCCGGCGCCGATCGCCAGCCGCACCGCAAATTCTTTCCGCCGGCTCAGACCGCGCGCCAGTAGCAGGCTGGCCAGGTTGGCGCACATCATCAACAGCACCAGCGCCACCAGGACCATGATTACCAGCAACGGCTGCGAAAACTCCGTCCGCACTCTCGAGACTCCTGCTTCTCCCGGGACGATATCCAAAACAGGCCGCCAGTTATCCGCCGCCGACTGCGCCTCTGCTTCGTCCAGCCGCGGCCATATCGCGCCTAAGATCGGCCGAGCGGCTTCCATCGTCACGCCCGGCTTCAGCCGGACCAGCGCGCTAAACGCATAAAATCCCGGATTCTCCAGGATGTCACTATGCGGGTCGTAGCGCTTGCGCGCGTGCAGCGGCAGAGTCACGTCGCGCGGGTAGTCGATCGCGGCTCCTCCGAAACCGGCCGGCGTAACCCCGATAATCGTAAACGGCGCCCCTTCGATGCGAACAACCTTCCCCAGGGCATCCGGGCTTCCCGAAAATTCCCTCCGCCAGAATCCGTAACCCAAAACCGCAACTGATGCGCCTCCGCCCGTATCGTCGCCGCTTTCAATCAGCCGCCCGATCAGAGGCTTGACGCCCATGAATGGGTAAAAGTTCTCCGACACCAACGCGCCGTGCACCGGAATCCGTGTCTGTTCGATCTGGCAATCCCAATCGTAGTGATTGAAAATCGTGACGCCCTCAAAAATGTTACTGAACCCGGTCTGCAGCTTCTGAAAGTTGGAATAGGAGAAGGCGTTCCGCGTATAAACGCGATGCGTGACGACGAGTTGATAGAGTTTCTCGGGGTCGCGAATCGGCAGCTTTGTCAGCAGCAGTGAATTCACCAGGCTGAACACCGCCGTGTTGGCACCGATGCCCAGCGCCAAAGACAATACCGCCGCCAGCGTGAAGGCAGGCCGGTTGCGCAGAGTTCGCGCCGCATAGCGAATGTCCTGCGCCAGTTGCTCAAAAAACGCCACGCGCCGCCGGTCCCGGCACTCTTCCTTGCGTTGCTCCACGCCGCCCATCGCGCGCACCGCCGCCAGCCGCGCCTCCTGCTGGCCCATTCCCTGAGCGATGTTGTTTTCCATCTGCCGGTCGAGATGGTATTGAAACTCAGCCCGCAGCTCTTCCTCCATCCGCGAGCGCCGGAAGAGCGATCGGAGCCGCAACGGCAGCGTGTAGAGCCAGCGCATCGCCTCAAGCCTCCTTCAACCGCAACACGCGCGTAATCGCGGCCGACAGCCGGTCCCAGTTCGCGGCCTCCTCTTCAAACCGCTTGCGCCCCAACCGGGTCAGCGAATAAAACTTCGCCTTGCGGTTGTTCTCGGTGGACTTCCATTCCGCCTGGATCCAGCCCTCCTGCTCCAGCTTATGCAGCGCCGGATAGAGCGACCCGTCGCTCGCCTGCAACACATCGGTCGAAACCTGTTTCAACCGCTGCCCGATTGCCCAGCCGTGCATCGGCTCGAGCGCCAGCATCTTCAAAATCAGCAGGTCCAGCGTGCCTTGGATTAGATCGGATGGCTTGCTCATGTTCCACTCGGTTACCGAGAAGTATATACGGACTCCTCTCGGTAATCAAGGGGAATGGCTGCGAGTTTACGCCGTTCTCACGACCACCCGCCCCGCCCGCCGCGTGCGCGGTTTGTGCCGAATCACAATCTCTACGTCCTGGTCGAGCGCCGTCAAAAGCCGCATCAAACGCTCCACCGAAAAGCCTTGTAGCCGGTACTTCCCGAGCGCGGAAACCTTAGGTTGATTGATCCTGAGCGCCTGCGCAGCTTTTGCCTGGGACAAGCGCCGTCGGTGAATGAGTTCATTAATCGCGAAGGCCAGTCGCGCTTTGGTCTGCCGTTCGTCGGCGTCTGTAAATTCAAGATCCGCGAACACGTTCCCGGAACTTCGCACGATCCCCGTCTTTCGATCATTTCTCGTTGTCGCCATGACGTCCCTCATAGTCCAGCCGCGCCAACTTCAGGCAAGCCGAGATCGCATCGACATCCGGCTTCGGCGTTTCGATTCCCCGCCGCGACTTCTTCTGAAAACAGTGCAGCACGTAAATCGCAGTCCATGGTGAGGCTCCCTTGGATTGGGTTGGCTCTTCGAAACGGAATCTGCTGAGATTTCCCGACAAGGTGAAGGACACGATCGGTATGACCCTCAGCATCGCTTGAGCGGTCTCACGACCCTCTTGCCCGCCGTTCTCCCCCCGTGATACCGTTTGTCACGAGCCCATGCGCCTTCCACTAAGACTCGTCCTGTTCGCCTTCGCCGCGGTCGCCGCCGCCCAGTCCGGCAACTTCCTCCCCGTCACCGACGGCATGCTCCAAAAGCCCGATCCCGCCGACTGGCTCATGTGGCGCCGCACCCTCGATAGCCGGGGCTTCAGTCCGCTCGACCAGATCAATCGCGCCAACGTCGCCCAGCTCAAAATGATCTGGACTCGCGGCATGGGTCCCGGCGTTCAGGAAGCCACCCCGCTCGTCCACAGCGGCATGATGTATCTGCCCAACCCGAGCGACCTCGTGCAGGCCCTCAACGCCGCCACCGGCGACCTCATCTGGGAATACAAGCGCAAGCTTCCCGACGACGTCACCAAGCACCTGCTCGTCCCCAGCATCAATCGCAACATCGCCATCTACGGCGATCTCCTCATCGATACCAGTGTCGATGATTTCGTCTACGCGCTCGACGCGAAGACAGGAAAGCTCGCCTGGGAAAACCGCATCGTCGATTACCGCGAGGATTCCGCGCAGGAGACCTCCGGCCCCATCATCGCCGACGGCAAAATCATTTCCGGCCGCGGTTGCGAGTTCAAAGCCACGCCCAACGGCTGCATCATCACCGCGCACGACGCCAAGACCGGCAAAGAACTCTGGCGTACCCGCACCATTCCCCGCCCCGGCGAACCCGGCGATGAAACCTGGGGCAATGTGCCCGAGGCCAACCGCCGCCACGTCGGCACCTGGATGGTTCCCAGCTTCGATCCCGAACTGAAGCTCATCTACATCGGAACTTCGGTCACGTCACCCGCGCCCAAGTTCTGGCTGGCCGGCAACGACAAGACGTATCTCTATCACAACTCCACGCTCGCCCTCAGCCTCGACACCGGCAAAATCGTCTGGTATTACCAGCACGTGGTCGATCACTGGGATTTCGACCATCCCTTCGAACGCCTCTTAATCGACACGCCCGTGAATCCCGACCGGTCGCAGGTCGCCTGGATCAATCCGCGCCTCAAGCCCGGCGAGCGCCGCAAGGTGGTCACCGGCATTCCGGGGAAGACCGGCATTGTCTACACGCTCGATCGCCAGACCGGCGAGTTCCTTTGGGCCACCCCGACCGTCCGCCAGAACGTGGTCTCCAAAATCGATGGCGCCACCGGCAAAGTCACGGTCAACCCCGAAACCGTATTTAATAAGGTAGGCGATACGGTTTTCGTCTGCCCCACCGCCAACGGCGGCAAAGATTTTCCCGCCGGCGCCTATAGCCCCGTCACGCATTTGATGTATTACCCGCTGCAAAACACCTGCGGCAACATCACCGCGCTCCCCGAGCAGCCCTGGACCACCTCGCCCTACGATATCCGCAGCAAGAATATGATCACGCCCGGCACCGACAAAATCGGCACCCTGCAAGCCATCAACGTGGAAACCGGCCGCATCGCGTGGAAGCACGAACGCCGCCCCGGCATGATGTCGCTGGTCGCGACCGGCGGAGGCCTCATCTTCGGCGGCGATACCAACGGCCACTTCATGGCCTTCGATCAGGACAACGGCAAAGTTTTGTGGGAAGTGAATCTCGGCTCGCCGGTGACCGGTTACCCGATCACCTATTCCGCGAACGGCAAGCAGTATGTCGCTGTCAGCACCGGCAATTCGCTGGTCAGTTCCGGTCTCAACACGCTCGCGCCGGAACTGCACCCCAGCAACGCCAGCAACATCTTCGTCTTCGCCCTACCGTAACCGGGATTCGCCAGCAGTTGTGGGGCGGACCCCTGGTCCGCGGCCGGCCCTCGGCCGGCCTCTTGCAGTGGCATAGGGCTTCCGCGTGTCAGTTACTTTCCCACCAAATGCCCCAGATCCTTATTATTCTCCCCGCACACGTACTCCAGTAACTCCGTGTCCGGCTGCAGCACCAGCGGCAGCGTCACCTCCCACGGCTTCGTATACGCCTTCGGATCATCCACCGTAATCTTCAAATCCATGTGCCCGAAATCCCGCCGCACGAACCGCTCCACCACGCGCTCCGCATCCGTCGCCGGCTTGCCCCAGTTGTCGATCCACCCCTGATCATTGAACCCCGCCGTTTCCACCACCAGCCCGTCTTTCTCCCAATGCCCCACCGAATACCCCAGCCAGGTAGGCTGCGGATCTTTGGGCAGCGCGCGGCCATCGGTAAAAATCTGCCGGTACGAGTGCACCGCTTCATACAGAATCATCACCAGCCCCGGCGTCGTCAGAATCTTGAACGGGTACGGCACCGCATCCGACCGCGGCACGCCGCCCGGAATGCAATACCCCGTCGGGTCTTCCTTGCTTTCGTTATCGCGCCGGTGCTGGTACAGCGTCGCCGCCCACGGCTGGAACGGAACCGACCCGGGCTTCAGATCCCTGGCAATGTCGCCGACATAAATGCCATTCACCAGCCACAACCCCGAGACATCCACGTTGCCGTCTTTCAGTCGCGGCGCCGGCGCCGAAAGATTCGGCTTCCCGTCGGGCGTGCGCGGCATACCCGCCGTCGGATAGTTCAGCCATTGCGCCTGCGCGGTAGCGCAGAGTGCGAGCGCCGCCAGTGTCCTTTTCATCCCGCCCTCCCGTTCCGGCCAGTATACCTTGATGGGGCAGGCTCTCAGCCTGCGGACCCGCTCTCAGCGGGTCCAGCCGCCTGCCAGGCGGCCGCGACCAGGCCAGTTTGACACACTTTAGCATTTCAACTATTGTTGAATTATTGAAACCCAAAAAACCGGCTCCCGAAACCATCGCCCGTTTTGCCGACATGCTCTCCGCCATCGGAACCGAATCGCGCCTTCGCATTACGCAGATCCTCCTCGCCGCGCATCCCGAAGGACTGGTCGCCGGCGAAATTCAAGCCGAGCTGGGCGTCAGCGCCTCCAATCTTTCCCATCACCTCGAAAAGCTCAAGCACGAAGGCGTGATCGATGTGCAGCGCGAAGGCAGCTTCCTCCGCTACACCGCCAACACCGAAGCGCTGCAAGAGCTGCTGACGTTCCTGTTCTCCGAGTGCTGCGCGCGCACCAAAGCCATCAAGCCGGACAAGATCATCCAAATCTGCAAGTAGGAGAGGAAAATGCCGATCAAGCCGAGAGTTTTGTTCTTGTGCTCGGAAAACTCGTGCCGTACTCAGATGGCCGAAGCGTTCCTTCGCGCTATGGTCGGCGACGAACTCGAAATCGTCAGCGCCGGAAATATCGCAGGCAGTTTGGACCCCGACGCCGTCGCTGCCATGCAGGAAGTGGGCATCGACATTTCGTCGGCACACGCCAAAACGGTCGACCCCTATCTGCGGGAACGGTTTCACTATGTGATCACGTTGTGCGAGCGAGTGAACGAACGCACCTGCCCCATCTTCCCCGGCGCCATCTGGCGGCAGACCTGGCCGATCGATAGCCCGGCGGCGCTGGCAGCCAACGGAGTCGATCGCAAAGTGGCGGTGCGCCATGCCCGGGATGCCATTCGCCGTCACGTCGCCGAGTTCGTCGGCAAACATCACAACCCAACCCCAAGAGGTAAATCCGCGTGGAACTGACCGCACCAACCGGAATCAACGCTATACCGGAAACGCCGAAGCGCCTGGCATTTTTCGAGCGATATCTCTCCTTATGGGTCGCCGCCTGCATGCTCGCAGGCGTCGGCGTCGGCAAGCTGTTGCCTTCCATCGTGCAGTCGATTCGCGCCCTGGAGTTCGGGCAAGGCAGTCAGATCAACGTGCCCATTGCCGTCCTGATCTGGCTCATGATCACCCCCATGATGATGAAGGTGGACTTCGGGGCAATCCGCGGCGTCGGGCAAAAACCCGCGGGGTTGATGGTCACGCTCTTTGTGAACTGGCTGGTGAAGCCCTTCTCGATGGCTTTTCTCGCCTGGCTGTTCTTCCGGTTCGTCTTCTCCGGATTCATCTCCGCAAGGGAAGCCGATCAGTACATCGCTGGCTGCATCATTCTGGCGGCGGCGCCGTGCACCGCCATGGTGTTCGTGTGGAGCCACCTCACCAATGGCGACCCGGCGTATACGCTCGTGCAGGTATCGGTCAACGATCTCATCATGCTCGTGGCCTTTGTGCCGATCGTCCAGTTCCTGGTGACGGGCGCGTCCTCCCTCACCGTGCCGTTCCGCGTCCTGCTGTATTCGGTCGTCATCTTCATCGTGATCCCGCTGGCCGCCGGTACGATCCTGCGCCACTGGCTGATTCGAAGCGGTGGCAAGCGTTGGTTCGAAGAAACGCTCCTGCCGAAGTTCGCGCCCATCACGATCACCGCCTTGCTGCTCACGCTCGTGTGCATCTTCGCGTTTCAGGCTGACAACATCACCGGCAAGTTTTTCCATGTGGTGTTGATCGCCGTCCCGATCACCTTGCAGGTATACCTCAACTCATCGCTCGCCTACGGCCTGATGAAGCTGCTCAAAGTAGAACACGCGGTAGCGGCGCCCGGAGCGCTCATCGGCGCCAGTAATTTCTTCGAGCTCGCGGTGGCCACCGCCATCGCGTTATTCGGACCGGAATCGGGCGCGGCCTTGGCCACCGTGGTCGGCGTCCTTGTGGAGGTTCCGGTGATGCTATCGGTTTGCGCCGCCTGCAACCGCACCCGGCATTGGTTCTCGTTCCAACCAGCAAGGTAACCCATGGCCAAACAGAAAGTTCTGATCGTTTGCACCGGAAACTCCGCGCGCTCCCAGATGGCGGAAGGACTCCTGCGGCACGAGGGCGGCGATCGGTACGAAGTCTTCTCGGCAGGCACGAAGCCTTCGATCGTACGGCCCGAAGCGATCGCCGTGATGAACGAAATCGGACTCGATATCTCCGGCCACCGCTCCAAGTCGGTCGACGAGTTCCTCGGCCAGCCGCTCGATTTCGTGATCACGGTATGCGACAACGCTAAGGAAACGTGCCCGGTCTTTCCCGGCGGCGCCAGGCGGTTCCATTGGCCCTTCGAGGATCCGGCCGCCGTCGAAGGGTCGGAGGAGGTCCGCCGCGGAGCCTTCCGGAAAATTCGCGATCAAATCCGCGACCGCATCCTGGTCTTCCTCAATGGAACGGAGAGCGGGAAGTAGCCCACTCCGCTTCGAACTGCTCGCGCGTCACGAACGACCTCTGCGTGCCCGCCCTCAACGTCGAAAGCGCCGCATACACATTCGCGCGCCTCACAGCCTCCCATTCACGGCAGCCCTCGGCGAGGAAACCGGCGAAGCTGCCAATGAAGGCATCGCCCGCCCCCGTTGTGTCGACCGCATCCACGCGATGGCCAGGCGCGTGTTCGATTCCCGCAGGGCCGGCGAGCAACGCCCCATTCGCGCCAAGTGTCACGATCACCCGCCGCACGCCGTTCCGCAGCAAATCATTCGCACAGTCCCGCGCTTCCTCGATCGTCGTCACTGGCCTGCCGGTGAGCGCCTCGGCTTCCGTCTCATTTGGAATCACATAATCCACGTTCGCCAGTTCCGCGAAATCCAGCCGCTGCCCCGGCGCCGGGTTCAGGATCGAACGAATCCCGTGCCGCCGCGCCCACCGCAGCGTGTAGTACACCGTCTCCAGCGGAATTTCGAGTTGCAGCACCAGGCAATCCGCCTCGCGCAGCAGCTCCGCCGCGGCATCGACATCACCCGGTGTCAGGCAGTCATTCGCGCCCTTCACTACCAGGATCCGGTTCTGCCCGGAACTGTCGACAAAAATCGGCGCCACCCCGCTCGCCACCCCGGGCGTCATCCGCACGTGCGTGGTATCGATATCGCGTGACTGGAAATTGGCGATCGTCGCCGGCCCGAACAGGTCGTCGCCCACCCGCGCCACCATCGAAACCCGCGCGCCGCACAAACGCGCCGCCACCGCCTGGTTCGCGCCCTTCCCGCCGAAGCCGAGGTGAAAGCGGTCGCCAAACACCGTCTCACCCGCTCGCGGAAAGCGGTCCGTGAACGTGGTCAGATCGACGTTCGCGCTTCCCACCACCACAATATGCGGCCGCCGCTCCATCCCGGTCACAAATATTTAACGGAATTCTTCGCTACAAAATCAACCATTTACGGCCGAATCGCCCGGGCAGGGCCGGCGGCGGCGCTATCGTCGAATCAGAAGGAGGCTTGCAAACACGGGCAGGCTTCCCCGCTTTTCTTGCCGGCCGGCAAGCGTTGCATTCCCGTGGTACTGAACTCCCCGTAGAGCCGTTAACGCTCGTACGGCTGGGCGCATCCGCTTGACGCGGTCGGCGGGGAGACTTTGGAAGTGCTTCCATAACACCCGGTGGAGTGCGGATAGCTCCTGTCGCCGTCCCATCGGATATCAGAGGGCCGAACATCGAATCGAGAGTTACGCGGCGCCATTCAGCGAAGCCAATGGCCTCGAAGATCAGGCTCAATCCACAGCGGCCGGGATACGCACGGCGATAAGTCCGCGGCCCCCGGCCGCCGCAACGAAATCTTTCCCTCGATCAATCCAATCCGAACAGTGGAAGTGTGTCCGGCTAGACCGGCTGTTTTTTTCCGCGCGGCCGCGGCGTCCGTTTTTTGCCTTCGCCCGCCGGCTTGCGCACCCGCGGCCGCCGCATCGGCTTCGGCGGAGGCTCCGGCAGCGGAATTTCTCCCGTCGCCGTCGGCTGGCCCGGCACCAGCGGCTGCGGCTCGTCGATCTCTTCTTCGAGTTCGGCTTCCACCACGGGCTCGGGCTCGAGGGGCGCCGCCGGCGGGTGGAACTCCGCACCCAGATACACGATCAGCCCCTTCTCTTCATCCGCCAAAATCCGCACCAGCGATTTGTCCTGCGCAAAGTTCAGCAGTTCACTGAACTCCTGAAACCCGTATTCGCGCGGATCGAAATTCGGCCGGTCCGCCCGTACCCAGTCCGCCAGTTCGTCGGCCAACGCTCCGTTATCGATGTCCATCCGGTGCGTCTCCAGCACGTCGCGCAAGACGGGAATCGCCTCTTCCGGCTTGGTGCCCAGCTTCTCGGCCGGCGCAGCGCCCTTCATCCGGATCATGTAGCGCCCTTCGCCGCCCGAAACCTCGACAAAATCCGCCTTTTGCAGTTTTTCAACGAAATCCGTGAACGAGCTGGCCCCGTACGCCTTCTCGTTGAAGGTCGAATCCAGTTGCAGCATCGTCGATTTCAACAAGCCCAGCTGCGGCCGCACCTCGCGCCGCTCCAGTACGCTCAACGCGCGTTCCACCAGCGGCATCGCCTGCGCCAGTTCGAGCGGCGCGCGGCGCGGCTGCTGTCCGCGCGGTGCCCGTTCCTGCTGCTGCGGCTGCTCCCTTGGCGGTTGTTGGGAGGGCCCATGCGAGCGCGGCCGCGATTCGTCGATCATCGATTCATAGGCTACGAACTCGTGACAGTTTCTCTGCAGAATCGTGCTCGTAAACGCCCGCCCGCCTACCACGTAAACCCGTTTGTCATATTGCTTCAGCTTGTTCACCAGGGCGATGAAATCGCTGTCGCCGCTGACAATCGCGAACGCGTTGATGTGGTCATGAGTGAAGGCCATCTCGAGCGCGTCGAGAGCCAGGTTGATATCCGCGCCGTTCTTATCACCGCGAGGCGAGGGATCGCGTTGCACCATCTGCACCGCGTGCTCGGAGAGAGCGCGCGTCGCCGATTCCTGCCTCCCCCAGTTCGCATACGCGAACTTTGTGACGATTTCACCGCGTTCTTTCAGCGCGTCGAGCACCGCGGCGACGTCGAATTCGCGGTGCAGCGTCGACTTCACGCCGATTTCGATGTTATCGAAATCGATGAACACCGCGATTTTGAGCTTCTGTTCCATTTTGAAATTTCCTAAATCTGTCGTTCGGTGCGGCGGACCGTCAGGACCCCCGCGCCGGGAAGACCGTGGGCCCGGCGGCTGGTTTAAGCGCCCATTGGCAACCATGTTGCGGCCGGTACCCTCATCCGTAGTGTATCCTACTTTCGTTCCGTATTCTTGTCCCGCCGCGGGATTTGTCTCCTCGTGAGGCGCGCCTGGATTTCGACGGTCCGCGTACCGCCTGGATTCCCAATCGTGCCCGTTCTCACAGCGCTGCGGCCGGCCACCCCCTTATAATTCCGTACATGACGACGCCGCGCGCCGCCCGACTGCTGGCTCCCTCGGTTCGTTTTTCGTTCTGAGCCGATGGAGCGTTCCGGTGGGACCAAAGCTTTCACCTCAGCCGTGCCAGGAAAAACACAGACTGGCGAACCAGATCCGCACCACCATGAACGAGATCCTCATGCTCCAGGCTCGCCAGATGGAGGCAGCCGCTGCCGGCAATTTTCGCATTTCGGAATACTTGAAGCAGCGCATCCGCCACAGCCGCGAGCGTAAAGACTCGATGCTCGAGTTGTACAAAGACCACGTCAGCCGCCACTCGTGCTGAGTGGCCGCGGTATATCGTGGTAGGGTGGCTGCCTCGTTTCCCGGCCGGTCTGCCCGGCGCTCATCGCTTCTATTGCTTGGACTGCTGTGGTGCCGGATCGCGACTGCATCTTCCACCGACGCCGGAAAAATCATCGATCAGGTGAAGACGGTCGAAGAAGCCGTCGGATTCCGCCCGACGCGTGATTTCGCGCGCTCCGATCCCCGTATCACCGCATACTACCGTTGCTATTACACCGGCACCCGGCAACTGCCGGCATCCTATGATCAGTTGAAATTGCGCGAAGGCAATGAATCCGGCTGCCCGGTCGACCCGAACAAGTTCGACGTCTTCTTCTATAAGATCGAGGCCGTCGCCAGCGGCCGCGCCCCGGTCACGCAATCTCTCGCCGCAGCGTCGGCCGAACGCATCGCCACCGTGGTTCCGCACGAGGACTTTCACGAACAACTGAAGCAACTGCCCGACACGATCGCCGAAGCTGCCGCTACGCTCATCGGGTTTCTCACCGCCGCGAAGGCCGATGGCGAACTTTCCGCGGAAGCCGGGTTGTTTCGTGAAAAGGCCTTGTTGATCAACCGCTCATATGAACATCTGGCCGCCCTCTATCGAACCGAGCGGGACCGGCGGCGCGCTTTGGAGGAAAAGGAAAAAACCTTCGCCGCATTGCAGTCCGGCTGCGCGGCCATTCCGCCGGCCCGCACGTTCAATCGCTGCGTGTCAGCCGCCAACAATGCAGGCCTGGCCTTCGACCACTCCTACACCGAATATTACCCGCTCCTCTATCAGGTTTACGAAGCGTGCGGCCGAAACTTGCCATGCGCCATCGCGAGAATCGAGAACGCGCCGAACAAGAAGCGTGAAGCGGATCTGGTCCGCTATTTCGAAGACGCCGCCTCCGGCCCTCGCTAGGAGCCCCAGACTGCGGATTCGGGAACCATTTCCCGCAACTGGAAGCGCATCGCGTCGAACACGCCGACGAGCGAGCGAATCTCGACGGCGCCAATCCCCAACTGGTAGAGCGCCAGACGCGCGTGCACCAGCACCAGGCCTGCGGCGAACCGGATCTGGTTGCGTAGCAGCAACACGGGCAGATCCGCGCGATCGATATCGGATTGAAGCATGATCAATTTCAACGCCATCGAGACCGAGGCGAAATCCGCAACCAGCTGTTTGAGATAGCCTCGAAAGAGTCGCATGCGCTCGCGGCGGAATTCGGCCACCTGGCGCGGCCCGCAAGCCGGCTGCTCTCGCAGCGCCTCCAGATCGGCCGCATCCAGCAGACGCAGCATCGGCCGGTAGCGCTCCAGCGAGAGTTCGTCAATCCATTCCGGCGTCACCGGGCGGGCGCGCTTCGGCGAAGCGACTTTGCGCAAGGCGAGCGCAACCGTCAACCCCGCCACGCCACATGTGCCAACCACCAACAGGATCATGAGATTCATCGCAGTTGCGCTCGGGCGTTGTAGGGCATCCCGGCTACCAATGTTAACGATTCCGGTAAAGGCTTTGCGCCCTTGCGGCTCCGGCCGCCCATCCGGCCCGCCGAGCCTGTCAGATTGTCACTCCGGCGGACAATTTGTCATTTTCGCGGGGCAGGTCTCCGGCGGACGGAACTTTGAGCGCCTTCAGTCCGCCCAGTTCACACCCTGCGCCTTCGCCGCCGCCCGCACTTCGTCGGCATAGGTGACGCGGCCGGGGCCGCTTCCGCCCTGAATGGCGAGCAGGTGCGCGGCTTCCTGGTGCACACAGCGGAAGCCGCGCATCGGCGATGGCCGGCGCTCCCGAAGGGCCTTCGGTCACACCGTGCCCGATGACATTGAAGACGTCGCGGGCGTGGCCCGCCAGTGCCGTATCGAGAAACCCGTGCGGAATCGGCACCAGTTCCCCGAAGCGCGCAATGCGCTTCTGCATATGCTCCTTAGAAATCGAGACTGAGGGCATCGCAAGCGGCCGTATACAAGAACCCGGCCGATTCGGATGTGGACCACGCGGTCCCGCGCCGTCTGTTAGCCTCAGAGAGGATCGGCCAAACGGTGGCGTAATCTTGCCGGAAACTCCCATTACGCAACTCGTCGCCATTCTGGCGGCATCCATCGCGCCCGTGATTGTCATTTCGGGCGTCGGTCTGCTGCTGCTGAGCATGACCAACCGCTACAGCCGCGTGCTGGACCGCTCGCGCGAAATCATCAAGGACGTGGAAGCGGCGACCGAACACGCGCGGCGGGATTTGTTCCGTGAAGAGCTGCGCATCCTCTACCGGCGCGCGCAAATCCTGCGCCGCGCTATCATCCTGAGTTCCATCAGCATTTTGTTCGTGGCCGTGACCGTGTTTTCGCTCTTTGCGGCGCAACTGCTGAAGGTACGCGCTGATTACGTCTCGATTCCGTTGTTCGGACTCAGCATGATCGCGCTAATCGGCTCGCTCTATTTCTTTATTCGCGACGTCGGAATTTCTCTTACGGCGCTGGAGTTGGAGATCGCGCCATACCTCAAGCAGTCTTGAGCGGATTCGGCCAGCCCGCGCCGGCGCCAGTTCGCCGAGTGGCATCCACCACGGTGATGCGTCGCCATCGCAATCGCCGGCAGTGTGCCACTCTGGTGCCTCGCTTTCGGCACGCCGTACAACTCGGCGACGCCCTGTTGTTGGCGTAGAGCCCGTTGTTGGCGTGAGCCCGGAGTTGTTGATGGGGTAAGGGTTTATTTGGTCGGGCCGCCGGGATTTGAACCCGGGACCTCTTGCACCCCAAGCAAGCGCGCTAGCC
>Ga0335078_10004367_pt1 | contig 20965 bp, 19 predicted proteins | sample Lox_Sample_32_FD_206711 | JGI IMG/M metagenome (GOLD analysis project Ga0335078, IMG submission 206711) | Soil microbial communities from Loxahatchee National Wildlife Refuge, Florida, United States - Lox_Sample_3.2 | ecosystem: Environmental > Terrestrial > Soil > Wetlands | place: USA...
GGATTGTCGCATCCCGCCAGAACCAGCGCGCCCGCCAGCGCCGGCAGAATTGTCGCAAATTTCATATCAGTCTGTGTCGCCTCCATAGAGAAACAGCGACACGCGCTGCTGATTCTTGCAGCGCCGGGGAAGAAAGCCTTGTATCCTGCTTCTATTGGTCGGGGCTGCCTGTCCGGACAGCCGGGACAACGGCTCTCAGATGAACATCTCCTCGTCCTGGGTGGCCATGTCGGGAGGATATTTGCGGCCTTTCACCAGGGTGGAAACGGCGGCTGAAATCCCGGCGGCAACGCTGTTGGCTTCGCGGACGGGGCGCATGACGGCGCGTTTGACCGCGCCGCCTACTTCGCCCACCTGCTCCACGGTCTCGGAAACGGTGTCGTCGATCTGCGCCAGCCGCGCGCGGGCGCGGTCTCCGGCGTCTTCCAGCAATCCGCCCAGCCGATCCACCTGCTCGCGGCTGGTGCGCGCGATCTCCGCTATGTTGCTGGTGATTTCCGATACCTTCGGACGATTCTCTTCAATCGCCTGGTTCGCGTTGTCCACCGCCGTGCGGGCGCGATCGATCAGCGGACCGGCGCGCTCAATGGCGGCGCTGGCTTTGTCGAGAGTTACGCGCGCTCTCTCGAGCACGGGGCCGGCCTTCTCGATGGTCGCGCCCGCGACCTCGATCTGCGGCGCGGCCGTATCCAACAGCATGGTGGCGCGTTCGATCAACGGATCGAGCTTGGCGATGGCGGGCTCGGCGCTGGCCACCAGCCCGGCGATCTTTTCCTGAATCGCGCGTAGCCCGCGGGAAATGGCAAGCGCTGCCACCGCCTGGACGACGAACGCAATCGCGCCGATCACCACCGCCGCGGTTGCGATCCAGCGAAAAACCTCTTCCGTCATGCCCTCAGTTCCGTCCCCGCCCGATGTTGGTTATGCGTTGCCTTCGCTGGGCGTCTGCGGCGCGCGCGCTTCGCGATAGGCCTGTTTGCCGGCTTCCATTGCGTCAACCAGTGTTTCTTTCTGGCGGTTCAGCGCTTCTTTGCCTTTGTCGACCCATTCGGCCGCCGTCTGTTTCAAATCCGCGCTGCGCTGCTTGAGCAGGTCGCTGCCTTCGTTGGCCTTCGCGCGCAGGAATTCGCGAGTTTCCTCGCCGGACTTGGGAGCGAACAACATGCCGATGCCGACCCCCACTCCGAGACCCAGCAAGAATGCCGAAAGTCCATTCTTATCCATCGTATCTCTCCTCTTCCCTTCGGCTCACCCGTCTCTATCCGAGCCAATTTTCAGTATACTCCGCATGAGAACCCTCATCATGGCGGAGAAACCGGACCGTCGCCTGGACGCCGAGAGATTGTGGACTTACGCTTTGCGGCTGCTTGCCGGCCGGGCGTATTCCTCGGGAGAGGTGCGCGAGAAGTTGCGCCGGCGCGCGCAGCGCGAGGCTGACGTGGACAACGCACTGGCGCGCCTGAAGGAACTCGGTTACCTGAACGACCGCCGCTTCGCCGAAACCTTCGCGTCCGCGCGCCTGTCCGGGGAGAAATTGGGGAGCACCCGGGTGGTCCACGACCTGCGCCGCCGCCGCGTGGCGCCCGCGCTGGCCGAGCGCACCGTGCGCGACGTGTATGCGGGCGTCGATGAAACGGCGCTGATCGAGGACTGGGTCCGCCGCAAGTATCGTCTCGCGTCGCGCGAGAATCTCTTCGAAACGGACAAAGACATGGCAGCGGCCTACCGGCGGCTGCTCCACGCCGGTTTCCGGCCGGGCGAGATCCTGCGCGTATTGAAACGCTTCGCCAGGAATCCGGAGTTGCTGGACGCCTGGGAACCGCCGGAAGCGGAGGGGGAAGGGGAATAGCGGCGTGGCGTCCGTGAGCGGGGCTCACCTGGCAACGACTGTGGCGGGACGACCCACGCTGCGCGCAAAATCACTGATTCCGCAGCATCTCTTTCGGCATCCCACGTGCTCAAGTGCATCGGATGCTGCGAAGAACACTGGCGTGCCTCGCGCTCGTGAGCGCTTCCGCCGCGCAGGCGGCGACGTCCGGCTTTCTGTTGGGCATCGATTACAGCGAGTGGGGGCCCTTCAGCCTCGCCGGCTGGCCATCGCTGGCCGTTGACAACTCGGGCGCGCTTTACATTCTGATGTCCTGCCCCGCCAACTACGCCTCGCCCTATTGCTTGACAAAACTGTCGGCCGACGGGAAGACCAAGATCTGGGAGAACAACATCGGATTCGCCGGCCCGATGGCCGTGGATCCCGATGGCGATGTATTCGTGGCCGGCTGGGAGGATTCCGGCGTTTTCGTGCAAAAGCTGAGCGCGGACGGGACGACCGTAGCGTGGAAGACGCAGCTGCCCGGCACGGGTCTTGGGGCTGGCCTGAACTCGGCCATCAGCCTTGCAGCCGACTCCACGGGCCGTGTGTTTGTGACTTGCGATGCGGTGATCGGAGGCGAGGTGGTTCGGTTGAATGCGGCTGGCGCAATCGACTGGAGTCTGCACGTGCCGATCGTGCCGGACTCCGTTGCCGTCGACCCGACTGGAGCGCACCTGGTTGTCGCAGCCGGTGGGGGAATCGCACGGCTGGCGGCGGATGGGGCCACGTGGCTCAATGTCACTCTGCCGCAACCGATGACGAATATGCCATACCTCGCTCTCGCCGTGGCTCCCAATGGAGACGCCGTCGAGTATGGCCGCGGCCCTCTGGGAAACTGGGTCCTGCAACGGATCGATCCCGCGGGCGCGGTGGTGTTCTCCAGAGCCTTCCCCGCAACCAGCATTCCGACGATTGATGCTGGGCTGGCACTCGATGCCGCCGGGAACGCCTACATCACCGGCTATAGCGGACCGGTGCTGCACGCGGTCGCCAACAGCCTTGCGCCATGCGGAACCGCGTGGCTCAGCGTGTTCGCTCCGGACGGCTCCGTGCTGCAAACCACTTATCTTCCCGGCGCGGGGCCTGCTGTGTCCGGCGAGACTCAGTTCTCTGCCTACGTCGCCGCCAGCTCCAATTCCACCGTGCTTGTGTTGGCTTCGTCCGATTCAACCGGGCCGCCCAGCCAAACCGGCCCATACCCCGAGTTTCCTTTCGGTACGGCGGAGTTTGGATCGGCCATCCTGTATCATCTCTCGCCCGACGCCGACGCGCAGACGTTGCCATTGACATGCATCGGCAATGCGGCCAGCTTGAGCGCCGGGCCGGTTTCGCCGGGTGAGGTCGTAACCCTGTTCGGCAACGGGATCGGCCCGCCACAGGGAATCCAGACGGATGCGACGCCACAGAGCCCCTACCCGGCTCAGGCCGCCAACGTGGAGGTAACTTTCGATGGCATACCGGCCCCGTTGCTCTGGGTTCAGGATGCGCAGATCAACCTGGCGGTTCCCTGGTCTGTAACCGGGGCGGCGACGCAGGTTTGCGTGACTTACAACAATGTGAAGACGAATTGCCTGACCTGGCCGGTGGCTGAGGCGTCGCCGGGCGTGTTCACCGTGGACGGCGTTCACGCGGCGGCGGTAAATCAGGATGGCACGCAAAACTCAGCGGCGAATCCGGCGCCGCTCAACTCCATCGTCTCGATTTTCGCGACCGGTTTGGGCCCCATCACCCCCTCGCAGCCTGACGGTTCGCTGATAGGATTGCCGCTCCCCGTGAATTCGTTGACGGTAACCCTGGAGTGCGCCCCGGATTTGACTCCCGCGTGCCCGGTGCAGACTACCTATGGCGGCATATCCGCCGAACCGGCGCCCTACCAGATTGCGGGGATGAGCCGGGTAAATTTCAATGCGGGCTATGCCGTCCTCGGCGATGGCACGTTCCCCATCTTTCTGGCGGTGGGGACGCCGTTAGGGGTGATCTTCAGCAACTCATTTCAGATTTATGTGGCAGGCCAGTGAGGGCAGGTATGCGTCGTTTCTGGACCGATAGGATGCCGTGGGAGATGTTACTCTGCCTGACGCTGGCGAGCGCGGCCGGTGCGCAGTCGGCGGCGTCCGGCTTTCTGCTCGGGATTGATTACATCGAATGGGGACCCCTTAGGGTCAGCGGGCCGATTGCCGCCGACAGCTCTGGAGATCTCTACATCCCGGCGAATTGTACGCCTGCCGGCGACTCCGCCACCTGCATGACGAAAGTGTCACCCGACGGGAAGACGATATTGTGGCAGACCAGTCTCGGGTACCCGAATGAATTAGCCGTCGGCGCGGACGGCAGTGTGTACGCGGTCGCGGGGGAAGTGTTCAATCTGGTCGCGACCAGACTGGCGGCTGACGGAACCACCGTGTTGTGGACCACGGTGCTCGGTCCGAATCTGGGCGCGGCGTCGGGGTGTGCCGCGATGGGGGTCGACTCGACGGGACGCGCGTTCGTGGCCGTCGACAGTCTGGACTCCGGCGGCACCAGGAACGGTTGCCACGTGGTTCGCCTGAACACCGCTGGCGCGGTCGACGCGACATTCCAGAATCTGCCGGGCCCGCCAGCCGGCGGCGCAGGCGGCCTGGCGGTTGACCCAACGGGCTCGAATGTGGTTGTTGCGATCTCACCATCGCCCGGCCCGTGGAATTTCGCGCGCCTCGCCGCAGACGGCACCTGGACCAGTTTCGCTCCGCAGCAGCAAGTATCGAGCCTGGCCTCTCTCGCGGTGGCGCTGAACGGAGATGCTGTCCTATACGGCCTCGACCCTGACGGAAACTTGCTTCTGCAGCGGGTCGATCCGTGGGGCAAGCAGGTCTTCACCGTGGGCGATCTCGGCGCAACCTCGGCTGGGCCGGGACAGATGGCGCTCGATGCGGATGGAAATGCGTACGTCATCGGATACCGGGGGCCCTTCCTGCACCCGGTCAAGAACAGTCTGGCGCCCTGTGGATCGACATGGCTGAGCGCCTTCGCTTCGGATGGCTCGATTCTGCAGACCACCTACATCCCCGGCGGCGCGGTGGAGAACTCTTATGACGGAGCGATCGCCGTGGGTGCGAATTCGACAGTGTATGTGTTGAGCTCGACCGATGGACTCTTCCAACCCACGCAACTCAGCCCCTTCCCTGAGTTTCCCGACGGCTCGACCAACGGCTCGGCTACCTTGTTTCGCCTCTCGCCGAACCCCAGCGCGCCGACGTTTCCGCTGGCCTGCGTGGGCAGCGCGGCGAGCTACACCACGGGGCCGGTGGCCCCGGGAGAATTGGTGACGCTGCTCGGAAACGGGCTCGGGCCGCAGCAGGGCGTGCAGCCCCTGGCCTCTCTGCAGAAGCCCTACCCAACCGATGCGGCAGACGTGGAGGTGACGTTCGACGGGATAGCCGCGCCGCTGCTCTGGGTGCAGGATTCGCAGATCAATCTTGTCGTGCCATGGTCGGTGACGGGCGACGATATCAGCCCCGGGCCGGCGACGCAGGTCTGCGTCACCTACAACAACTTGAAGACGAATTGTCTGTCCTGGCCGGTGGCGCAGACGGCGCCCGGCGTGTTCACGGTGGATGGCGTCTATGCGGCGGCGGTGAATCAGGACGGAACCATCAACTCGGCCGGCAACCCCGCGCCGGCGGGCTCTCTCGTCTCGGTCTGGGCTACCGGTCTGGGCCCGATCACGGCGCCGCAGGCCGATGGCACGCTGGTGGGGTTCCCGCTGCCCACCAACACGCTGCAGGCTTATGTCGGGGCGATCACGCTGATCGGGGGTCCTCCAACCGGGACTGTGTTCTCCGCCTTCCCGACGACGTATGCGGGACCGGCGCCCTATCAGGTCGCTGGAACGAGCCAGCTCAACTTCAGGCCCGCCAGCGGCCCGATTTATGTGGAAGTGGGTTCGAGCACCAGCCCGGCGTTCCAAGTTCACGTCGCCGGTCAGTCTCAATAGATTCTTTCGCCGGACGGCTCAAGATAGCGAACAACCCCGACGCCTGCCGGGCGCCCGCTGCGCATCCTACTCCCGCAGCTCTACGATGGTGGCTCCGGCGCCGCCTTCCTGCTGCGGGGCCGGGTAGAATTTGGCCACGTGCGGATGGCTGCTGAGCAGCTCCTGAATCGTCTTGCGCAGCACGCCCATGCCGTGGCCGTGAACGATGCGCACTCGTGACGCGGTGGCCATTACGGCATGATCGAGAAACTCGTCCACCGCGTCGCGCGCTTCTTCGGCGTGGCGGCCGATGACGTTGATCTCCTGGAAGGCCGGCGCCAGCTGCGGAGCCGGCTTGTACGTGACTCCGTGCGGCAGTTTGCCCGGCGCGCCGCCGGTTTCCGGGAGGACTTCGATCACGTCGTCGCGCCAGACTTGCAGGCGCAGGAAACCGGCTTCCACTTCGATCCGGTCGTTGCCAAGCAAGCGCGTCACGCGTGCCGGTTCGCGCACGTCCTTCAAGCGCACCCGCGCACCCTCGATGATGCGCAGGGGTTGAATGCGATCCTGGCGCGAGTCGTCTTCTGTAGCCAGCACGGTGGTCTCGAAATCCTCGCGAAATTCGCGCCTGGTTTTCGCCACCCGCCGCTGCGCGTCCTGCTCGGCCTTGCGCCGGTCGCTCGCTTGCGCGATCTTTTCGATGGTCTGGCGTGCCTGCTCTTCGAAACGGACCAGCGCTTCCTCGGTGCGGCGCTCCAACTCCTTCAGCTTGGCGGTTTCGCGCCGTTCCCACTCGCGCGCGATTTCCTTTTCGGCGCGCTCCTGGGCGGCGAGCTTTTCGCGCAGGCTCTGTTCGAGGGCCTGATTTTCCCGCACGCGCCGGTCGAGCTCGCCCAGGAACCGCGTCACGTCGCGCTCCCGGTCGCTGAGTGAAATCCGCGCGCGGCGCATGATGTCTTCCGGCATGCCGAGACGTGTCGCGATCTCGAGACCGGCCGATTTTCCCGGCAGCCCCAGTTGCAGATGGAAGGTTGGCTCGAAGGTGTTCTCGTCGAACCCCATCGACCCATTGACCACCCCCTCGGTCGAAGCACCGTAAATCTTGAGCGCCATGAGGTGGGTGGAAACCAGGGTGAATGCGCCGGCCGCGCGGAAATGCTCGACAATCGCCACGCCGAGCGCGCCGCCCTCCTCCGGGTCGGTGGCAGCGCCCAGTTCGTCGAGCAGCACCAGAGTGCCGGGCGTGACGTCCAGCGCCATTTCGCGGATGTTCGAGACGTGCGCCGAGAACGTGCTGAGATTCTCCTCGATCGACTGGTAGTCTCCGATATCGGCCAGCACCTGCTCGAAGAGCGGGAATTCGGCTTCCGCCGCCGGCACCGGCAGGGCGGCTTGCGCCATCAGGTTCAACAGCCCCACCGTCTTCAGGGTTACGGTTTTGCCGCCGGTGTTGGGGCCGCTGATGAGCAGCGTGCGGCGCTCTCGCGCCAGCTCCAGGGTGATCGGAACCGGCTTCTGCTGGCGGCGCCGGAGCACGTCTTCGAGCAGCGGATGGCGCGCCTCGCGCAGCAGCAGCCGTTCGCCAAAACGCGGAATGACGCAGTCGAATTCTCGGGCGAAGCGCGCCTTGGCGAAGATCAACTCGAGATCCGCCATCACCTGGAGCGCGTGGCGGATGGAGTCGGCGTGGCCGCGCAGCCGGTCCGTCATCTCGAGCAGGATACGGTGCACTTCGAGCGCTTCCTCTTCGCCCAACCGCACCAGCTCATTGTTGAGGTCGATGGTTTCGAGCGGTTCGACGAAAAGCGTGTGTCCGCTCGAGCTGGCGCCGTGAATCACGCCTTCGAGTTTGCGCCGCTGTCCGGCGATTATCGGAACCACGAAACGCTCATTGCGGATGGCGACGAATTCTTCCTGCAGGACGCCCTCTTCGCGATGGGCTCTGAGGAAGCGTTCGAGCGATTCCTGAATCGCTTTCTTCTGCCGCTCTATGTCGCGGCGCAGCCGCGCGAGCGCAACGCTGGCGTGGTCGGCCACGGTGCCATCGGGCAGAATCTTGCCGGACAAATCCTGGAGGAGGCCGCGAAAATCGCCGATCGACTGGCCGCGCAGCCCGAGCCGCGGGAAGCGCCCGGCGGCGGCGGTGAGCACGGACTTGGCGTCGGCCGCGCGATCGAGCAGGGTAAACAGGTTGAAGATCTCCTTGGGTTCGAGGCTGGCGCCTTCGATGCGCAGCTTTTGCGCCGCCGGCTCCACGTCCGGAAGGCCGCCGAAGTCGATGCGGATCGCCGCGCCGCGGGCCGCTTGCTGCGGGCGCGCCGCCGAGCGCAGGTATTCGATGGCTTCGCCGGCCTCTGACAGATCCTCCAGCAAGCGGTCGCGGTCCGTGTGCGGCTCCACTTCAGCCAGTTCGCGGCGCCCCATCGGGCTCGACACATAGCGCCCTACAAGCTGGCGCAGCGGTTCGAATTCGAGCACTTCAGCGCTGGTCTTCAAGAACTGAATCCTCTAGCGGTCCGTGCGCGCGGTTGCGGGGCTCCGCATACAGGCTGCTTCACTGCGGCCTGCGCCGTGGGCCATTCTCCTTCGCCCTTCGCGCCCGATATTTCGCGCCGCCGGCATGTAGCGCCGCGGGCCGGGCACGCCCGGCTCCTACGTCTTGGAAGGCTTTGTCGATCACCGCCAGCGTGCCTTCTGTGATTGGCAGTTCCGCCAGGTCGCGTTGCCGCATCCATTGCACGCGGCACACGTCGTCGCCGGCGCGCAGCGCGCCGCCTGTCACGCTGCAGAGGTAATCGATCAATACGTAATGATATTCCGCCGCGCCGCGGGAATCGCGCATAATGCGTTCGAAGATCTGGAAAACCTTCACCGGCCTCACCTCGAGGCCGGTCTCTTCGCGCACTTCGCGGCGCACGGCGGCATCGAGCGATTCACCGGTTTCCACCGCGCCGCCGGGCAGCGACCAGGATCCCTTCAGCGGTTGCTTCCCCCGCTGCGCCATCAGGATGCGGCTGCTGCGGAAGATCAGCGCGCCCACGCCCACGACCGGGCGCGCGGGATAGCGGCGGCCGTCCTCCTTCCTCGGCCTAACGGCGCTCATCGGCGCCTCCCTTCACTGCCAGGCGCGCGCGGTACACGTTGCGCCGGGCGGTGATGAAGATCGATTGGCCGTCGGCTTCGCCGAGCGCGCAGTTGGAAGGCGGATCCTTCACCGCGATCGTATCGAGCAGCCGGCCCTCTGGGTTATACACGGCTATGCCGCCCGCTGCCACGTACAAATCGCCCTTTTCATCCACGCGGACGCCATCCGGAATCGCTCCGGTGTTGCCGATGAGCGTGTGCTGTCCTGTCGGGCGGCCGTTGCGGTCGAGGTCAAACGCCAGAACGCTGCGATGATCCGAATCCGTCACGTAGAGCACGCGGCCATTGGGAGCAAGCGCTACGCCGTTGGGTCTGCCCTCGAGTTTGGCGACCATCTCGAGCGGCCCTTTGGGCGGGATGTGGTAGACGCCGTAGAAATCCAGCTCGCGATGATCGGCCTGGCTGCCGAAAGCGGGATCGGTGAAATAGGCGTGATCGTTGCGGCTCACCGCGATATCGTTCGGCGCGTTGAGACGTTTGCCTTCCCAGCGGTCGGCCAGCACCTCGATGGCGCCGTGCTGATCCGTGCGCGTCACGCGCCGGGCGCGGGTTTCGCAAGTATACAGGCGGCCCTGGGCATCGAACGCGTTGCCGGCCGGCCCCTGCACGTTTTCACGGTAAACTCGCGGAGCCTGGCCGGGAATCCACTGGAGCAGCCGGTCCGAGGGCGTGTCGCTGAAGATCAGGAAACCCTCCTTTGACCACGCGGGACCGTCGGTGAAAGTGTAACCGTTGGCCAATAACTCGATTTGATAGCGGGACGAATCCTGCGCCAGCACCAGCTGCGCCAAAACAGCGGCCCCGGCGCTGCAACGCGCGAGGCCTTTCATCGAACGCCTCTGGCGAGGTTCATTTGGCGGCTTTGGTGACCGTGAGGTTGTTGACTACCTGCTTGACACCAGGCACCTTCTTCGCCAGTTTGCCGGCGCGGTCTTTCTGCCGCTCCGTCTCGGCAGGACCGCTGAGGGTCACTACCCCCTCGTGCACCTCTACCTTGAAAGCTCCTCCCTTGGCAATCGGATCGCCGGTAAGTTTGATGCTCACCTGGTCCCATATCTTATCGTCGCTTACCGACTTGTCGGCGGCCATGCAGGCGCCGGCCAGCAAAATGAAAGCCGTCAAAAGGACTAACAATTTACGCATCATCGTCTGAGGCCATTGTACGCCAGTCGAGCGCATCCAAGAACGCGGACTTGGTGCGCCATCCCGGCTGCACGCGCACGTGCAGATCGAGGTAGATCTTGATGCCGAGAAGGCGCTCCATCTCCTGCCGCGCCAGCGTGCCGATCTTCTTCAGCGTGGCGGCCTTGGTTCCGATGACGATCGCCTTCTGCCCTTCCTTCTCGACGCGGATGGTGGCGTAGATGCGGGTAAGCCGGCCGGCTTCTTCCCATCGATCGACGATGACGGCGACCGAATGCGGCACCTCCTGCCGCGTGGCATCGAGGATCTTCTCGCGGATCAGTTCGGCGGCCAGAAAGCGCTCCGGCTGGTCGGTGACGTGATCCTCGGGGAAATAGGCGGGGCCTTCCGGGAGATGTTGGAGGATCACTCTCATCAGCTCGTCGAGTCCCTGGCCCCGGCTGGCGGAAATCGGGACATAATCGGCGAAGTCAAAGCCGGCGCGATACGCTTCGATCAAGGGCAGCAGGGCCGCCTTATCCTTCACCAGGTCGATCTTGTTCAGTACCAGGATGGCCGGCGTGGAAAGCTTGCGAAGCAGATCGAGCGCCTGGCGGTCCTCCTTGCCCATGGGGCGCGCGGCGTCCGCCAGCAGCAGCAACAGGTCGCGTTCTTCGACGGCGGCGCGCACCGCATCCATCATCCGCTTGTTCAGGGGCGAATCGGCCCGGTGGATGCCCGGCGTGTCCAGAAACACGATTTGCGCCCCGGGCAGCGTGAGCACGCCCTGAATCGAAGTGCGGGTAGTCTGCGGCTTGCTGGCGACGATGGCGACCTTCTGCCCCACCAGAGCGTTGAGCAGGGTCGATTTGCCCGCGTTGGGCCGGCCAATCAGGGAAACGAAGCCGGAGCGAAACGGGTTACTCATGCGGCACGGCCTGGGACTTGCTGATGCGCACCTGCTCGACGCGCCACTCGTCGGAAGCCAGCACCTCGACGCGAATGCCGTCGCGATCGACCATCTCGCCCGGCTTGGGAACCCGTCCGAGCCACTCGCTGACCAGGCCGCCCACCGTGGTCGATTCGAGATCTTCCTCGCGGTGGAAGGAATCGAGCAGGTCGGCCACGCGGTCGAGATCGAAATTGCCGGCGACGATGAAACCGCCACGGCCATCGTCGAGCACGTCCGTGTCGGGCTCGTGTTCGTCGCGGATCTCGCCGATGATCACTTCGAGCAGGTCCTCCATGGTGGCCAGTCCGGCGGTATTGCCGTACTCGTCCACGACGATTACCATGTGCGTGTTCTCCTGCTGCATCTGGCGCATCAGGTCGTTTACGGGTTTGGTTTCGGGCACGAAGGGAATGGGGCGGATCAGCTCGCGCACCAGGCGCCTGGCGCGCTCCTCTTCTTCGAGCTCGAACATGTCGCGCACGTGAACGAAGCCGCTGATCTGGTCGATGTTTTTTTCGTAGGCGGGAATGCGCGAATACTGCTCGTTGATCACCAGTTGGCGCAGCTCTTCAAGGCTGGAATCGGCCGCGATGGCGACGATCCTGGGCCGTGGCGTCATCACTTCGCGCACCACCTTGTCGCCGAATTCGACGACCGACTGGATCAGCTTGCGATCCTGCTCTTCGATCAATCCTTCTTCCTGGCCAGCGGAAATCAGCGCCTCGATGTTCTCGGCGGGAGTCGGCTGTTCCTCGTCGGTCTTGGAATCGTCCGCGAGGTCGATCAGGGATTGGAAGAAGGTAAGCAGCGCGACGCATGGCCGCGCCACCCAGGCAAGGCCGCGAAGCAAGGGAAGAATCGGCAGCAGCCAGCGGCCGGAGGTGCGGCGGTAGAGCAGTTGCGGCAGCGCATACGCGACCGTCATCATCACCAGCCACGCCGCCAGGACCGCCTGCCAGAAGACGGCGGCGTTCCAGGGCTCGCCGTCGGCGAACCAGGCGAAGTAGAAAACGCCGAGCAGCACCAGCAGGGTGTGCTTGATGATGGAAAATGCGCCCGCGCCGTCTTCGGTTTTGAGACCCACCTTGTCTTCCAGCGTGTCCTTGAAAAACTTGAGGGCAGGCAGGTCGCGCGTGCGCAGGCGCATGCTTTCCAGATAAAGAAGCTGGATGAACGTCACCAGGCCCAGCACCGGGGTGGCGAGGAGCGCAGCGAAAATGACCGCGGGAATCACGGGCGCACCCGCTCGATCAGCCCCGCGGGAAGGCCGAGCCGCGCACGCCAAAATGCCTCTGCGCGCGCCATCCGCCCCCCGTCTGTTTCGTGATCCTGTCCCAGCAGGTGCAGCAGGCCGTGCAGCATCAGGATGCAGATTTCCTGTTCGGCGGAATGTCCGAAGCGGCGGGCCTGCGCGCGGGCGCGAGCCAGGGAGATGGCGATATCGCCGGCGCGGCGTGAACCGGCGCCGTTACCCGGGCTGCGCCCGGCCGGGAACGAAAGCACATCGGTGGGATAGTCCTGACCGCGAAACTCGCGGTTCAACCGGCGGATGTGGGCATCTCCGGTGACCAGGCAATCGAAGGGGCGGCCGTGTGCGACCTGCGCCTGCAGCTTGCGCGCGAAGCGGAGCAGCGCGGCTGGACGGACCCCGGCCTGCGGACGCCGGAAAGTTACCGTACTGCCTTCGGGAGCGGACATGTCGGCGCTCAGGCGCGCGGCGCCATCTCGCCCGGAGCGGCTCCGGCGGGCTCGGGCGTTTCGGCGGGCGCTGCGATTGCGACGGCTGCCGGCTCGCCGAGGGGCGCGGCTTCGACAGCCGGCTCGGAGAGCTTCAAGCTGAGCTGCCGGCCGGCGCCGATGGTGTCGTTGTAACGCTCGTAGGCTTTGACGATGCGCTGCACCAGCGCGTGGCGCACCACGTCGCGCTCGTCAAAGGGCACAAAACTGATCCCTTCCACGCCCTTGAGCACTTCCATGGCGTCGATCAAACCGCTGCGGCGCCCGTTCGGAAGGTCGATCTGGGTGATGTCGCCATTGACCACCATCTTGGAGTTGAATCCCTGCCGCGTCAGCACCATCTTCATCTGCTCCGGAGTGCTGTTTTGCGCCTCATCCAGAATAATGAAGCTGTCGTTGAGCGTGCGGCCGCGCATGAAAGCGATGGGCGCCACTTCAATGACGTTGCGCTCGAGCAGCTTTTCCACGCGGTCGCTTTCCAGCATGTCGTAGAGCGCATCGTAGAGCGGGCGGAGATACGGGTCCACTTTTTCCTGCAGCGTGCCCGGCAGGAATCCCAGGCGTTCCCCGGCTTCGACGGCGGGCCGCGTCAGGATGATGCGTGCGACGGACTTGTTCATCAGCGCGGAAACGCCCATCGCCACCGCGAGGTACGTCTTGCCGGTCCCGGCGGGACCGATACCGAAGACGAGGTCGTTGCGCTCGATGGCTTCCAGATAGCGGCGCTGGTTCACCGATTTCGGCGCCAGCATTTTCTTGCCGAAATTGCGCTGTTTGCCGCTCTGCACCAGCGCGCGCAGCGACACTTCGGAATCGATGGTGACCACGCGCAGGTAGCTGTTCAGATCTCCGTTATTGAACACGTGGCCTTCACGCACCAGCCGGTTGTAATCCTCCAGGATGTTCTCCGCGCGGGTAACGTTGTCGGCTTCGCCTTCGATTTCGATGTTGTTGTCGACCAACTGGGTGTGGACGCTCAAGCCAGCTTCGATCAGCCGGATATTCTCATCGCGGGTGCCGAACAGGTTCTCGACCCCTTTTTGAATAGACACGCTAGCTTTCATGCGTTGGGTGACTGGTACCTCCATGGAAAAACAAGGACAAGAAGAGAGATTCCGATGGAAACTGCCCGGACATTCGACGGCCCAATTCCACGGGCGCTACGAAAACCATCTGCTTCGATTATACCGAAAGGTCAAGAGGCGCGCTGACACCCTTTATGACGATTCGGTTGAAGAAACACTGCGGCCACAACGAAGGCGCGGGAAAAAGGAGTTCGTCAAAACACCCGGCGCAGGTTGCCAGCCTGCCCCACAAGGGCACGGGGCTCCCCGGCATCGAGCGATCGGTCTAAGACCCGCGATACCAGGCAGCCGCCGCGCTCACGGCAGAACCCTTCGTCCGCCGGCCGCCTCAAAGGCTGCGCGCGCGGCTGTTTCCCGCCGGACCATTTCGTCCAGCACGTTCCGAAACTCCGGCAGCCCGCGGAGCGGCCATAGCCATGGATCGCGCTCGAAGGCGGTCGAGCAGAAAAAGCCTTCCGCCAGCAGATCACGGATTGCCTGCAGAGCCTCCGCTTCCTCGCCATCGCGCGCCAATTGCCGCGCCAGATAAAACTTGCATTCCGGATCCGGGGTCGGCCGCACGGCGAGCGCCTGCCTAACGATCTCCAGGCTTCGGGCGATGTCACCCTCGAGGAAAAACCGCAAGGAATCGATCATGGCCGGAAACTGTCCGCCCCCGGAGACGCGCCGGCTCAACAATCCGATCGCCTCGGCCTCCCTCCCGGTCTCGGCCAGTACCACCAAATCCAGGTAGAAGCGGGCGCCTGGCGGGTACCACTCCAGGGTGCTCGCGTAATCGCCCAACAAGAAAAACGTGTGGGCCACGCTGGTCACGATCCTGGTATCGAGACGCCGCGCATGATGATGAGCTCGAATCGACTCGTTCAGCAGGCCGCAGTACCGGCAGGCTTGCACCAGCCCCCCGAACAGTTCGGGGTCGTTGGGATGCCTCTCCGCCTGCCCCAATAGCCTCACCATGGCCTCCTGAGCGTGCCCGGAATCGGCTTCGAACTGCGTGTAAAGATTATGCGCGATGGGCAGGTTGGGACTGAGCGAGAACGCGCGGTGAAAAGCCCACTTCGCCAGTTCCAGACTTTGCGCTCCCTCCTGGCCGAACTTTTGCAGGAACCGGTAGCATCGTCCGAGACGCGCCCATGCCGGCGCGTAATCCGGGTCTTCGTCCAGACATTCGCGGTAGAGGTCCCGCGCCATCGAAACGTTTTCGAAGGTTCGCTGCCTCTGCACATGGTTGGCGCGTAGGTAGAATTCGTAAGCCCGTGCGGAACCTGGCACGTTGTGCGCCAGCGTCCGCTGCTCGCGCCCGGTCAACCGCAGCATCAGCAGGTCCACAATGCCGCGCACCAGGCTGTCCTGGACTTCGATCAGGTTCTCGCGGCTGGTCCGGCAGGCATAAGATCCCACCAGCGTGCCGGACGGAGCGTGAGTGATTTCCGCGGTGATTTGCAGTTGCTCTCCCTCGCATAGAATCGTGCCCGCCAGCAGCATATCCACGTCCGCTTCCCTTGCGATCTGCCTGGGATCCTGCTCCCTCTCGGAAAGGTGCGCCGCCAGCAAACTCGAGCGCACGGTGAGCGACCGCAGGCCGGCCAGCGAAGCGGAGATCGCCTCGGGCAGGCTATGGCCGAGAAAAGCGATCCGGTCATCGCCATTCACGATCGGAAATGGAAGCGCGATGAACCGGACAACCCGCTCCGCCGGCGCTCCCTCACCGGCCTCGACCGCAGTTCCTGCCGCTGGCGCGGGGGCCCAGACGCGCGTCACTGGAGAAAGAAACCGGTACCCCAGCTTCGGAACCGTCTGTATGTAGTCGCCGCCGGCCCCGGCCTGCGCCAGAACCCTGCGCAGCAGCGAGATCTTACTAGCCAGGCTGACCTCTTCGACGAAGCTGTCAGGCCACAAGGCCTTCATCAGGTCTTCCTTGAGCATCAGGTGGCCGGGGTTGCGCACCAGCAGCAGCATGGTCTCAAACGCTTTGGGCGGAAGCTGCAGAACCTGATCGCCGCGGCGCAGCAAGCGCTCGCTGGGTACCAGCCGGAAGGGACCGAAGACATACGCCTGGGGCTCCCCATCGGCGCGATCGGCGGGGCCTCGAGGGACGGCAAGCCGACTCGGCGAATCCGGTGATGCCCCTTGCGGTTTCATCAAGAAACCATCAACTTTTCGTCAAGACTTATTCGGCCCATGCCGGTGATACTGTTCCCGTACTGGTTCGGAGGACCGAAAACGGAATTTCAGGCCTTGATCCGTACAAATTCTAACGTAAACGGAAGGAGTTAGATATGAGATTCGGAACGTTTGTGGTGCTGGGCTTCCTGCTGTTGGGATCTCTTGCCGCATTGAACGCCGGCGATCCCGCTGGCTCATCCCAGGTTGCTATCGGTTTTTCCGGCGGCTCGACCTGGAATTCAGGCTACTCAGGCGGCACCTGCATGTGGTACCTGCCATTGGTTGGAGGACATACTGTCTTCAATTCCGACGGCAGCTATAGCCCGGTGTTATTCTACATGCCCGGCCCCACCAATCCCCCCAGCATGCAGAACGCCTATCTTCTCTGGGTGTCGGATTTCCAGGCGCAGTATCTGGACAATCCGGCAACTAGTCAGTTCGTGCGCGTACAGGCCCCCGCTGGCACCGCCACCATCTATTACAGCGCCAACCCGTTGAGCCGGAACCTGACGGACCCTATTCATAATGACCGCAGCACCTGGGGCATCCCCGTGGCGACGTTTGTCAGGACAGCGGGAATGCTCTACACCACCGACGGGTTCGCGTCGGACACGTTCATTTTCTCAGCCACACTGTCGTCGTCCAAGACCTTCACCCTCGACGGCAAACCGTTCAACCTCAAGAATCTGATCCCGAACGGCATGACCTGCCACGAGACCGGGTTGAACGGCAGCACGACGGAAGTCGGCAATTGTGTCGCAATCGGTGGCACAAGCCCACTCCTGATGACGCTTCAATAGCAAGCGCGCCCATCGTTGAGACCATGAAGACGCCGCGGCCCTTACCGCGGGGGCGAAGACCGGAAAGAGTGCGTTGCGGGTGGCCGGGCGCCACGCACGGCACAGAAAGCAGCCTACCGTGCGTGTCGGCCACCCGATGATTCGCGTAGCAACCGCGCGGTTTGTCGGCGCTAGGATCGGAGCAGGCTTCCGCCCGGCTTTGGCAGTTCGGTGACCTGCCCCACTTTGCTCACCTCACACCAGCACGGTGAACGCAGTTTCCGTGCGTTCGACGGGGCGGTAGAGAGTGTCGCGCTCCACCGGCGTGCGGCCGGCTTTGCGGATGAGCTCGAGCAGTTCTCCGCGGCGGAGGCCCTGGCTGGTGGTGGCTCCGGCATCGTGGTAGATCCGCTCTTCGACGATGGTACCGTCGATATCGTCGGCGCCGAAACATAGAGCGATCTGCGCCATGCGCGGCGTCATCATCACCCAGTACGCCTTGATGTGGGCAATGTTGTCGAGCATCAGCCGCGCCACCGCGATGTTGCGCACGTCGGCGAAGCCGGTGGTCTTGCCGATATGCTGGAGCGGCGTATTGTCGGGATGGAAGGCCAGCGGGATGAAGGTGACGAAGCCGCCGGTTTCATCCTGCAGCGCGCGCAGCTTGACGAGGTGATCGACGCGGTCGCGGTCGTTCTCAATGTGCCCGTACAGCATGGTGCAATTGGAGCGCAGGCCGAGCTGGTGTGCGGCGCGCGCGGTCTCAATCCAGTCGTTGCCGTCGATCTTGTGATCGCAGATGATGCGCCGCACGCGCTCGTCGAAAATCTCCGCGCCGCCGCCGGGCAGCGAATCGACACCGGCATCGCGCAGGCGCTCGAGCGTCTCGCGAACGCCGATTTTCGCGCGCCGCGCCAGGTATGCGATCTCGACCATGGTGAACGCCTTCAGGTGGACGCGGGGGAAGCGCGTTTTGAGGCCGCGCAGCATTTCGCAATACCACTCGAGCGTCAGTTCGGGATGCAGGCCGCCCACGATGTGGAACTCGGTGACCGCCTCGCTGTAACCCTCGCCCGCGCGCTGCCACACTTCTTCAAGCGACATGGTGTACGCCTTGGGATCGCGCACGCGTTTGCCGAAAGCGCACAGGCGGCAGCTGGCGACGCAGACATCGGTCGGGTTGATATGGCGGTTGACGTTGAAATACGTGGTATTGCCGTGCCGGCGTTCGCGGACCAGATTCGCCAGGTAGCCGACGGCAAGGACGTCCGCGCTGCGATAGAGGGCAAGGCCATCGTCGAAAGAGAGGCGCTCGCCCGCCTCGACTTTCCGGCGAATGGGCGAGAGATGCTGATCTTCGAAGAGAACTTGCATGACGGTCAGACGCCCGAAGGACGCAGGAAAATGTCGGCGGCCCAAAAAATAAAGAATAGCACGCTCACCCAGCCGTTCATGGTGAAGAAGGCTGCGTTGACGCGCGACAGATCGTGCGCGCGGACCAGGCTGTGCTCGTAAATCAGCAGAGCGGCGACTGCGCCGACACCGGCCAGCGCCACGGCGCCGAGCGCCAGTGAGCCGGCCAGCACCAGCAAGGAGGCGACCATCAGCAGGTGAAGCAGGCGCGAAACCCAGAGCGCGCCGGAGATACCGAGCAGGCGGGGAACGCTCGAGAGCGCTTCGGCGCAATCGAATTCGTAGTCCTGGCAGGCATAGATGATGTCGAACCCGGCGGTCCAGAAGGTGACGGCCGCGGTGAGCCACAGAATGCGCAGATCGAGCGAGCCGGTCACGGCGATCCAAGCCGCCGCGGGCGCGATGCCCAGCGAGAAGCCGAGCACCAGGTGCGAGAACGACGTGAACCGCTTCGTGAACGAGTAGCAGAAGACGATGGCGAGGGCTAGCGGCGCCAGGCGCAGGCACAGTGGGTTCAGGCGGCCGGCGGCGAAGAGCAGGACCGCCGAAGACACGCCCACGAATCCCCAGGTGAAGCTGCGCGAGAGGATTCCGGTGGGCAGGTGACGCATGCGGGTGCGCGGATTGCGCGCGTCCAAATCCGCATCCACCAGGCGGTTGAACGCCATTGCGGCTGAGCGGGCGGCCACCATCGCCACCACGATCCACGCCACTTTCGCCGCCCCGCCGGGTACGCGGAAACCCTTCTCGCGAAAGGCCAGCAGCGCGCCGGTGAGAGCGAACGGGAGAGCGAAGACGGAATGCTCGAACTTGATCATCTCGAGCGTCAGGCGCAAGCGTTGGAATGGAGATGCGGGGGTGCGCGGCATGAAAGTGGATCCGACGCCGGTTGCGCGGCAAAACGCGATCAGCGGGCGGGCTTTGACAGGTGGAAGCCGGCCCTACGCTGTTCCTGGTATTTTACCGCCGCGGCGCCGGGTTTTGGTTACAATGATCGATTGCAAGAGCCCGGAAGTCCGCCGACGCCTGGCGGCGCGGGCTTTCGGAAAAGCATCGCCTATGTTGGAAGTGTGCGCCATATCGGACCAGGGCTGCGTTCGCGAGAACAACGAGGACTATTGCCAGGTAGACGCGGAACTGGGACTGTACGTCCTGGCGGATGGAATGGGCGGCGCAAAGGCGGGCGAACGCGCGTCGCGCCTGGCGGTGGAGACGGTGGTGGAGTTGGTGCGGTCGGCCGCGTCGCGCGATTCGCAGGCGCTGCTGCGCGCCGTGGAAGAGGCGAACGAGCGCGTGCTGGCCGCGGCGCGGTCCGACACCAGCCTGGAAGGGATGGGCACCACGCTGGTGGCGGCGCTCGAAACCGGCGCCGGGCTGGACATCGCCAGCGTGGGCGACAGCCGGGCATACCTGCTGGACGCGAGCGGGCTGCACGCGATCACCGAGGACCAGACGTGGGTCAATGAGGTGGGCCGGCCTCTGGGGCTGGACGAAGAAAGCCTGCGCAACCACCCCATGCGGCACGTGCTGACCATGGCCATCGGGGCGAGCGCGCCGCTCACCGTCAACTACTACTCGGTGACGATGGAAACCGGGTCTCTGGTGCTGATCTGCAGCGACGGGCTGCACGGCGTGGTGGACGCCGGACACCTGGAACAGATCCTTGAAGGCGGCCGCAACGGGGCGCAATTGGAACAAAGCTGCCGCCAGTTGATCGAAGCCGCCAAAGAGGCGGGTGGCCCCGACAACGTTACCGCCATTCTGATGAGAAAAGCCGCCTGACCGGTTCACCATCTAGACGCAGGAAGCCAAGTGTCTAGTCTCCGGTTTTCGCGGGTCCCCCACTGCTCGCTGCTTTTGCCGCAGGCAGCCCTGTTTCTCGCCGTCTGCCACACGGCCGCCGCGCAGGTAGCGATTCTGCAAATACAGGTGGTCGCAGGGGAAGGAACAGTGCACGCTCCGGGCGCGCGCGATTCCAGCGGCATGGCCGTGGTGGTGACCGATGAGACGGGCCGCCCGGTAGAAGGAGCCGCGGTGAGTTTTCATTTGCCCGACCGGGGCCCGAGCGGCACGTTCGTCAACGGGCTGCACACCGAAGTGGCAATTACCGACGTTCGCGGTCGGGCCGCCGTCCATTCCATCGGGTTCAACCGCGTGCCGGGGCGCTTCGAGATTCGTATCGTGGCGTCCAAAGAGCAGGCGCGGGCGGGCACGGTTTCGTTCCAGTACATTGCGGGGCCAGGTGCACCCGGCGCGCCGGATACGGCGAGCGCACCGGCGGAGACGGCGAAGACCACGGTCCGCGGGCATCTTCTGCGAAAAAAGTGGATGATCCTCGCGGCGGCGGCGGGCGCCGGAGCGGTGACCGGCACCCTGGTCCTGGCGCACTCGTCGCCGGCCTCCGCGTCGGCAACCAGCACCACCACTTTGACCATCGGACCGCCCAGCATCACCGTGAGCAAGCCATGAAGATCTGGCCCTTCGCGCCGCTGTTGCTGAGCCTGCTCGCGCCGGCTGCGAACGCGCAGTTCTCCCTCTATCAGGTGGCGGGCAGCGCGGAATTTCCCGTGGGCACGTTGTTCAGTTTCGGATCGGTGTCTGCCAACCGGCCGGATACGGCGACGTTTTCCCTGCTCAACACCACCAGCCAAACGCAGACGGTAGCGCTATTCTCTGTGACCGGCGTGGGATTCTCGACCGATGCAGCGGCGCCCATGACCCTGAAGGCGGGCGCCAGCGTGAACT
>Ga0335078_10004368_pt1 | contig 20963 bp, 18 predicted proteins | sample Lox_Sample_32_FD_206711 | JGI IMG/M metagenome (GOLD analysis project Ga0335078, IMG submission 206711) | Soil microbial communities from Loxahatchee National Wildlife Refuge, Florida, United States - Lox_Sample_3.2 | ecosystem: Environmental > Terrestrial > Soil > Wetlands | place: USA...
GACGATTACGTCACCAAGCCCTTCAGCACGCGCGAGCTCATCGCCCGCGTTCGCGCCGCGGTACGCCGCGTCCGCACTCCGGAGCGCGCGCAGGACGCACCCCTCGAAATCGGCGACATCCGCCTCGCTCCGGCGCAGCGGCGCGTGACGCGCCGCGGCCAGCCCGTGCACCTCACGCGCAAGGAGTACGGCATCCTGCATTGCCTCATGACCCACGCCGGCCAGGCCGTTACCAGCGCGGCGCTGCTCACCGCCGTCTGGGGCGCCGAATACCGCGAAGAAGTCGAGTACCTGCGCACGTTCGTCCGGCAGTTGCGCAAAAAGATCGAAGACGATCCTTCCCATCCCATCTATCTGCTCACCGACCTCTACGTCGGCTATCGCTTCGTCGACGCCGAGATGCTGCGCGAGCGATCGCAGGAGAACGCGCCGGATGAAGGCGAATTGGAACGCAACCCCCTTCCCTCCGCAGGAAACGAATCAAACTGAATTTCGATGAAGTCGCGCCCTGACATTTGTCCGCTTCAGCGCGTTCCCAGAACCTCGCCTATAGCGCGGTCCGCATCACGCGCCGCACCAGCTCGGTCGTGGCTCCATAGACAAGATGCGCGGCGAACGGCGTGGCCAGAGACGGCAGGTCGCTCGATGCCTCAGCCAGATTCAGCGCCGGCACCGCGATCACGTCCGCGCCGGCGAACAGCGCTCCGCCAAAGGCGGTGCCGAAACCGTTCGTGACTTGCGGGGAATGCTCCGCAAGTCCGCCGTAGATGCCGCCCATCACGGCGCCGAAAGCGTAATGCACAATCGGGCCGCCGGTCTTCTTCTGTTCGTAGGTGAGCTCGCGCCCCGCCAACGCCCTCGCCAGCCGGCCCGCGGCCTTCATCGTCGCATCTTCCCTGGGACCGCCGTCCTCGTCGCTCTGCGACCGCTCATACTCGCTAGCCGGCTGCCTCTCTTCGTCGTCTTGAACGGCCTGCTGCAGTTTGGGCCCCACATCCTCGATAAACAGGTTCATGATCCACGAGGCGAACAATCCGCCCGCCACGCCCGCAATCACTCCGCTGGCCACATTGGCTTTGCGTCCGTTCCTCATGCCGCCCTCCTTCAACTTGAAACCCGGCTCATGCGAGAACAGATGCCCCAATCGTTCCGCGGTTTGCTCGCTCGGCCAAACCCAAATGCCGATGCACCGCACTCACGCGAACAGCTCATCGCTCAGCAGTTTCAGCGACCTGCCTCCGGCAATCACTTTGTCTCCCACCCGCGTCTCCACGAACGGGCTATCGATGTTCTCCGTATCCATCACCATGCACCAGCCGTGCGCGTTGACCGAAGGCGGCAGCGTGAACTCCACGCCCGTGTCCGCGGCATTCACAATGATCAGAAAGCTGTCGTCGATGATGGCCCGGCCTTCCTCATCCGTGACCTGCAGGGTCTGGCCGTTGAGCAACAGGGCGATCGAGCGCATCCATCCCGCCGACCACACCTCGTCGCTCACCCGGTTCCCATCGGGATTGAACCAGGCGACGTCGTGCACCACCGTGCTGCCGTTGCGGTGCCGGATTTCGCGATCCTGAAAGAACTTGCGCCGGTGCAGGTTGGGATGCTCCAGCCGGAAGTGAATCAGCCGGCTGGCGAACTCGAGCAGCCGTTTGCGATCCTCGCTCAGGTCCCAGTCGAACCAGGTCAGCTTGTTGTCCTGGCAGTAGGCGTTGTTGTTGCCGCGCTGCGACCGGGCAAACTCGTCGCCGCCGCTCAACATGGGCACGCCCTGCGAGAGGAACAGCGTGGCCAGAAAATTGCGCATCTGGCGCTCGCGCATCTTGTTGATCTCCGCATTGTCCGTGCGGCCTTCCGCGCCCATGTTCCAGGAGTCGTTGTGGTCCGCGCCGTCCCGGTTGTTGTCCTTGTTCGCCTTATTGTGCTTTTCGTTGTAACTCACCAGGTCGCAGAGCGTGAATCCATCGTGCGCCGTCACAAAGTTGACGCTCGCGTACGGCTTGCGCCCGTCGAACTCATATAAGTCGCTCGAGCCGGTCAGCCGGTAGGCAAAGTCCGAGAGCTGGCCCTCGTCTCCTTTCCAGAATCGCCGCACCGTGTCGCGATATTTCCCGTTCCACTCCGCCCACAGCACCGGGAATCGACCTACCTGGTATCCGCCTTCGCCCACGTCCCACGGTTCGGCGATCAGCTTCACGTCGGCGATCGTCGGATCCTGGTGAATGGTGTCGAAGAACGACGACAGACGGCTCACGTCGTGCAGTTCCCGCGCCAGCGTGGCCGCCAGGTCGAAGCGGAAGCCGTCGACGTGCATCACCGTCACCCAGTAGCGCAGCGAATCCATGATCATCTTGAGGACCTGGGGATTCTGCACATTCAGCGTGTTGCCGGTTCCCGTGTAATCCATGTAAAAGCGCGGGTTGTCGGCCACCGTCCGGTAGTAGCTCGTGTTGTCGATGCCTTTCCAGCTCAGCGCCGGACCCAGGTGGTTGCCTTCGCAGGTGTGGTTGTAGACCACGTCGAGAATCACCTCGATCCCCGCTGCGTGCAGCGCTTTCACCATCTCCTGGAATTCGCGCACCTGCCCGCCGGTATCGCCCGAGGAGCTGTATCTCGCCATGGGCGCGAAGTAACCCAGCGTGTTATAGCCCCAGTAATCGCTCAGCCCTTTGTCAACCAGGTGGCCCTCGTCGATGAAGTGGTGGATCGGCAGCAGTTCGACCGCCGTCACGCCGAGCTTCCTGAAATACTCGATCGATGCCGGATGGGCGAACCCCGCATAGGTTCCGCGCAGCTTCTTCGGGATGCGTGGGTTCAGCTTCGTGAAGCCCCTGACGTGCACCTCGTAGATCACCGAATCGGCCAGCGGCGTTCTCGGCGGCGCGTCGTCGCCCCAGTCGAAGCGGTTGTCGACCACCACGCACTTGGGCATTGCCGAAGCGCTGTCCTGTGCATCCATCTTCAGGTCGTCGCCCGAAGCCACCTCGTAGGGGAAGATCGGACCCTTCCAGTCCACCGCGCCCGAGATCGCCCGCGCATACGGATCGACGAGCAGCTTGTTGCGGTTGAAACGATGCCCCTTCTCCGGCTCCCATGGCCCTTCCACGCGATAACCGTAGAGCTGGCCGGGCAGGACATCGCGGACAAACCCGTGCCACACATAGGCGGTGCGCTCCCTCAGGGTGAGGCAATCGGTTTCGCGGCCGTCGGGGTCGAACAGGCAGACCTCGACTCGGGTCGCCTTCTCTGAAAACAGGGCAAAGTTCGTTCCCTTTTTGTGAACCGTGGCCCCGAGCGGGTAGGGAACTCCCGGCAGGAGTGTACGCCTCATGCTCGTTTTGATGCCGCGAAAACCGCCTCCGCTGTTCTATAACCTTAGAAAAATCAATCTCTTCTTCGGAATCGGGATAGCGTCAACGACTCGGAGGATCGCCGTTCCCTGGGGGTCGCGTCGAACTGAAATGCCGCGGCGTCGGGACATTGCAACTCAGGAATTGGGTTGCCCCAAAGAAGGCCCACCGACCGCTCAGCCTCGGCAGACGGTAGTCGTTTGGTGGGCGGGGCCCTCGCGCGCTCACACTTCACGCCACTGCGCCGATCGGGACACGACGCCGGTGATGCAGGACAATCGAGAGGCCACTCGCCGTGCTGCTGTTCATGGCCGCGCAGGAGCGAATTCAGGCGAAGGAATAGAGTCTGTTTCTTATGCCTTTCGCTCTTTGCTCCAAGCGAGTAATCCGCTCGCAATCGCCATCATGAAAAACAGAGCGGCTCCTTCGAGGAAGGTCCGATACGTGATCGGATTTCCTCTTCCCATGTAGTTTGGAGAGAATGTGTAAATGCCCATCAGCGCAAGGCCCCGCATGATGAGGGCGACGATCGTGCTGAGAACGGCGACCCAATACGCCGCGGACGCTATCCTTTTTTCCACGGTACCCCCCTTTTTCTCGGACAGTTGAATTCACCGATTCTGGGGGAAGGTGGCTATTCTCTCACATTCGTCAAGAGTTAGGCGACATTATTTGTCTTCAATGGCTTCGGAGCCAGCCCGCAGCCCCCGGCGCATTTAGGCCTCGACCCACGATATCGGCATTTCTAGGATGCGAACGCGGCGCTCCATTTCGGCATTGGCTCGTCCCCGTGGATTGCCAACGGCAAGGGCGCCACTACCCGCCGTTGACGGAACTGGACTTCGACCCCCGTTCTGTAATACGCTGATCAGACTCCCCTGAAGAATAGAAGAGAATTCGGCGTGCCTTGGCCGCCGCGGGGGTATCTATGGATATTCCGGCCCTGCTTAGACTAAAGCACAAGGACATTGGAGCCCTGATCGCGTTCGCCCTGGTCGGATGGCTGGTCGGAAACGCCGTCTCCGACCCCACCTGGGCCGCCTACACCGCCTTTCTGGTCTGTGACCATCTCTTCCTCGGCTGGCTCATCTTCCTGAGCGGCAATCGAGTCAGGCGTCCGATTCCCATCGAAGCCATCCTTGTGCTCCACACCGCGTTCGTCATTCTCGTGATCGTGGTGATCGCGGCTCGCCAATCCCTTCACTTCTTCGCTCTGTTTCCGTTTCCGATGGCGGCCCTGGCGCTTTGGCTGCTCTCCTGCGCGGTCGGATACGAGGACAAGACTCCTGAGCCGGTCAGGCTGCGCAGGACTGCGGCGACGGAAAGAACGACGCCGGGCCGACGAACGAGGAAGTCTTTCTGGACCGCTCCGGCCAGGAGAGCACCTCGGCCTGACGCTGCGAACCAGACGGCGCCACCGGATATGGCAGACCCTGCGCCGCTGATTCCGGAGACGGCAATCTTCAAGACCGCGACCCAGGTGACGCCATCGGGGGAGCAACCTGCCCCGGGTTTATGGCCGCCTCAACCGCTAGAGACCGCGCCGCGGCCCTCCTCGGCGAAGCACGAGGTGTTGACCGTAACGGAATCGCCAATCCTGGGTTATCAGCCTCTGGTGTCCGGCATTGCTCTGAATCTGCAGCCTTCGCTGAAGCCCGCTCTGCCGGCGGGGGAGACGGAGTTTTATAGGGATAATTCCATCGCAGCGGATCTGCGGAGCACGTATTCGGAGGAGGTGGCCAGATTCTACCCCACCCTGGTCGCCACGGCGGAAGATAACGAGGCCTGGCTCGATGCGCGAGGCAAGGAGAATCCCACGCACCGCAAACTCGGGATGACCGTAAGAGAAGAGTACGAGGACTGGCTCTCCGCTCGCCTGCTGGCCCGCGCCGCGCAAAACAATGCATCGCAAGACCGACCGGCGGCTGCGCGATAAAGGGAGTGAGGAAGGCCGGCCGCCACAGATGCAGGCTTGAGTCGGGGAGGCTTCGCCATTCCCGCTGAGATGGTCGTCTTCGGGTTGCGAATCTTAGGGAGCCGCAGCCTTCAGGCTACTGACTGGAGCTGTGGCACCGCACTCGGAGCGTAAAGTAGGGGCATGACAACAAATCTCTCCGCCGGCGTGGTCCATAGCATGCCAACCGATCTGCGGAGGGCCCTCGTCTCCGACCCCGCGGCGCGGACAAAGTGGGAAGACATTACCCCTCTGGCGCGCAATGAATGGATCTGCTGGGTGACCTCCGTCAAGAAGCCGGAAACAAGACGGCAGCATGTCGAGAGAGTGTGCTCGGAGCTGAAAGAAGGAATGCGCCGGCCTTGTTGCTGGCCCGGCTGCCCTCACCGCCAAAAGCAATCGTCGGTACCCGCGCGGCGTTATCGCAATCCCTGAGGACCCGAAGTGGAATCACCCGCCTCTATTTGCCGGCGGCGGCCGCCGCCTTCTTTTTCTGCGCTTCCGCGGTCCAGGGAGGCACGATACCGTTCTGCCGCGAGTAGGCGACCAGCTGGCCGAGATGTTCATGCGCGTCGGCAACCAGGATGTACACCACGTCGCCCTCGTTCGCCTGCGGGCCGAGCTTCGGCATCAGCTTTGCAAAGTCCGCGTTGCTCATGCCGTTGATCGTCTTGCTCGCGAAATCCCACGACTGATTCAGGTCTTCGACAATGCGTTCCCTGTCGGTCGTCGATTTTTCATATTCCCGCCCGTTGAACCCTGCCGGAGGGGTCGCGCCCATCATGCGGAGGATTCCGTAGCGCTCCGCGGCAACGTGCAGAAACACTTCGGCAAACGACCGCGTGTCGGGCGAAGGGCGCCAGGTGAGCTTGTCGGCCGGCAGTGCCTCTGCCAGGTCGACGCACTTCTTGTTCACGCCCTCCAGGTCGAGAAGGGCCTGCGCCTTCATGTCATAACTGGGCGCGGTGGTGTCGGCGCCGGGAGTTTGCGCGTGCACGGCAAAAGCGCCGGCGTTCAGCGCAGAAGCAAGGCAAATCGAAGAGAGAATCTGCTTTTTCACGGCGGTCTCCGCTGGAATCGAAGCTCCTGAAACGCCCTGAGGCTAGAGCACAGGAGGGCAGGATGCAAGCGGTTCGTGACCGTCGGAGGCCTGGAGGGGTGAGTCGCTGCGTTTCCGAGATGGACGAATCCACAAACGCTGCGACACTCCCTTGCGCGTCCGGAGGAATGATGCCGCGATCAGAAGAGGTACGGCACGAGGGCGGCAGTCTCATGGACATAGGTGGCATACGTCTCCCCAAATTGGGAGCGCATCCACTTCTCCTCCATGCGCAGCTTGGACCACAAGACGAGGAATACCAGCACGCAGGCGATGATTCCCCGCACTTGGGAGATCGCAATCGCGGTGCCCACAAACCCGGCGAGAATGCCGGTGTAGATGGGGTGACGCACCACCGCATAAGGGCCGGTGGTAATCAGCTCGTGGTCCTGCTTGATGGTTACGGATCGGCTCCAGTTCCTGCCCAGGTGCTCGCGCGCCCAGACGGCGAACAGAAGCCCGCTGAGGGTAACTGCGGCTCCAATCCAGAAGGGCCAGAGGCCCACCGGCCACAGCTGCAGATAAAGCCACGGAAGCGGGATGCGGGTTGTCGAGAGGAGGACGATCACAATCAGGAAGGTGAGCAGCCGCAGGATGCGCGAGGCCGCGGGCTCGAGGCGCTGGGTGGTCTTGGTGTCGGCGGCTTTTATCTGCCAGTAGATGAGAAAAGCGACCCACAGAACCGGAAAGACAGATTCATAGAACCAGAGCATTCAGGACCTCCGGGCGCCGGCGCGATTCCTCAGGCACTGTGTCGCGAAGCCGCGGCACCTTGCGCGCAATGCGGAGACCATGGCCGCCGGATCCGAGTCCGCAACGTCCCGCTCCAATGCCGACGCCGCTTTACTTCAGATACCGCTCTTCCCCCGCCGGAATCGCCACCGGCAACCGGTTCTCCGGTGGAGGCATCGGGCACGTGGCGAAGATCGTGTACGCGCACGGAGGATTGTAGAGCAAATTGAAATCGAGCACCACGTGGCCCGCCTGCTCGATCCCGTGGTCGGGCAGATCGGCGTGAAGATAGCGGCCGATGTTATACGTCGTTGTCTCGCTCGTTTTGTCGCGCAGGATGAAAAACAGCTCGCGCTCGTCGCCGGCTTCGATCACCGGCTGCAGCCGATACGGCTTGCCGTCGAGAGCAAACTCGGCAAAGCCGGGCGACGGCAGATCGAGTGTCGTGCCCAGCACCGTGGGAATCTTCTCCACCCTCGCCGGATGGAACGGCGTCCATTGCGCAGTCACGCGCAGGCGCGGGTCGGGATCGTACCAGCGCAGGCCATGAAAGCCGCGGCGCGCCGGCGCCTCCGCGTCTTTGATCCGCACCGCGAATCGCCCGCCGCGATCGAGCACCATCAGGCTCAGCCCGTGCCAGGCAATCGTCGAAGGCTTCGCGCCTTCTGCCGTGATCGGTCCCTCGCGCGCCGGGCCGCCGTCCACGGTCAGACCTTGGGGAAAGCCGCCGGCCGGCGCGAGCAGCTGCACCGTCGTCCCGCTCACCGTCAGCAAGCCGATCTGCCCGGGAGCCGGCCCAGGCACCCGAATCCCGCAATTGCCCGCCGACCCCACCGCGTTCACGCCGGGCTTGAGCCAATCCATCCCGATTAGCGTGAGCCATCCGTCCGGAGCAGCAAGCTCTTTCTCGCGCTGCGTGCGCCACGCGATCACGTTCTGCCGCCACGCCGCCTCGGAGTCCGCTGCGGCGGGCGCCGCTGCGGCACCCTGGGCCCGAGCAGACGCCGTCCACGGATGCGGCAAAAGGGCAAAGAGAAGTCCACACAGAATGAGGGCGCGATACCCCGTCAATGCGGGCTTCCTCTCATCTGAAGCCATAACTCCCATAGGCTTTGCGTCGTCAACATGTATTATGCCTCGACAGACAAAGCGCGCGGTTGGCTTGAGAGGTACGGCCTTGGCGCAAAGGCTACGGGCGATCGCGTGAAGGGTACGGGCTTTAGCCTGTACATTTTGCCCCAGACAGAATCTCGGGGCTTCAGCCCCTGAAGGGACAGAACCACTCATCAAATCGCGTGAACTCATCTTTCGCATCCGTCGCTGTCGCGCTCTTCGCTGTTCTTCGCGCCTGCGCGCAGCTAGCCGCGCCGGCTCCAAATGCTCCGGCGCCCCGCGATCCCGTCCTCGTCCATCGGCCTCCGGCCGGCGTGCCCAAGCCGAACTCTGTCACCGCTGAGGGCCACATTCATCTGGACGTGGCGGTTACCGACGCCTCCGGTGATCCAGTAACTGACCTGCAACCGTGGGACTTCACCCTTCTCGATAACGATCAGCCGCGCAAGATCCTGTCTTTTCGTTCATTTGACGGAGTGGCCGTCAAGCCCGATCCACCGGTCCAGGTCATCCTGCTCATCGATACCGCCAATCTGCCTTTCCAACAGGTTGCCTTCGTGCGGTCCGAGATTCGCAGGTTTCTCCTTCAGAACGGAGGTCGCCTCCCCGATCCCGTGTCGCTGTTTCATCTCTCCGATTCCGGTCTGCGCGTGCAGCCCCGGCCTTCGACCGACGGAAATGCCTTGGTCCACGTGCTCGACCGGATCCAGGGCGGCATACGTACCATCGATTCAGCCCAGGCCGGCGAAGGACTCGTCGAGCGCTTCCAGCTTTCTCTCCGCGAACTCGCCTATATCGCCCAGAACGAGGCCAGAGCGCCAGGCCGCAAGCTGCTCGTCTGGGTCGGCCCAGGATGGCCCCTGCTCAACTCTGCCCACTTCACCTCGACCGACAAGGACCATCGCCGCTACTTCGACACGATTGTCTCGCTCTCCCGAGATCTTAGAGAATCGCGCATCGTGCTCGACAGCGTCTCTCCCGCCGATCCCAATTCCACCGGGAACTACACCTTCACTTACCAGAGCTTTCTCAAGGGAGTGACTTCGTTCAACCGAGCCGACAGCGGCAATCTCTCGCTCAAAGTACTCGCCATCCAGAGCGGCGGGCTCGTCCTCGGTCCCGACAACGACCTCGTTGGGCAAATCAACCGCTGCATCGCCGGCGCCAGCGCATTCTACCGGATCTCCTTCGATGCTCTCCGCGCCGATCATGCCGACGAGTATCATGACCTGAAGCTGGAAATCGATAGACCCGGCCTGACCGTCCGCACCAGCAGCGGTTATTACAACCAGCCATAACCGAGCTTCAGAACGTATCAAGTAGATGTGTCGACGATTGAGTTCCCCAAGGTTCGGCGTGGTTCGCCGCGGCGGCTGTTTGCGCCTGACCTGGGAAGACTGCAAGGCTCCGCTAAGGGCGGATTCCAGCCGCGAGCGAAGCGGAGCCCGACGGCTCAGTTTCTTCAGCCTTCCTCCTCGCCGGGCTCGCCGGCTCCGCCGCCTGCAATCCCAGCGTCGAGAACCTTCCGCCGCGGCTTGCAGACCTGGAGATCGGCGCGTCTTCCTCGTCTTTCTCCCATTTCTCCGACGATCGATAGTCGAGCAGCTTGGCGGGACCCTGATATCCGCCGCCCAGGAGCATCAGTTGGCTCACGACGGCCCCGAGCAGCGACCAGAGCAGCAGCAGAACTCCGATGCCGAGAAGCGCAATGCCGCCGAGGGCCGCCGGCCCGGTGGTGTTGACATTGACATGGAGCGTCGAATTTGCAATCGGCATCGCCGCGCTCAGGCCGGCCGTTCCGTTGGCGTATCCGAATATCAGCGTTAAGCCTCCGGCCAGAAAGAGGATCGATACGATCAGGGGTCGATCGGGTTTCATCGTCACCTCCGGATAGACGGTTAGATGTATGGAAACCTCCGGACGCTTTCCCGCCGCAACAAACGGTGTCGAGATCCATGCCTTTGCGCTCGCCGTTACAATGGAAACGTGCTGGAACTCGTGCAGATCGAGCCGGCGCGCCGCGCTCCGGCGCCCAAGCCCGAGTGGTTGAAGGCGCGCGCCCCGGTGGGCGAGAACTACCACGCGCTCAAGCGCTTGGCGCGATCGCTCGGCCTGCACACCGTCTGCGAAAGCGCGCAGTGCCCCAATATCGGCGAGTGCTGGCACCACCGCACGGCGACTTTCATGATGCTCGGCAACCTGTGCACGCGCCGCTGCGGATTCTGCGCCGTGCCCAAAGGCCGGCCCGAGCCCATCGACTTCGACGAGCCGCGGCGCGTGGCCGAGGCCGTGGCGAAGTTAGGGCTGCTCCACGCAGTGGTCACCAGCGTGAACCGCGACGACGATCTGGTCGGCGGCGCGCGCGCCTTCGCCATGGTGATCGAAGAAATTCGCAGCCAGGCGCCCGGCTGCCGCGTGGAAGTCCTCATCCCCGATTTCCAAGGCAACGAAGAGGCGATTCGCGTAGTCGTCCAGGCCCGGCCGGAGGTCCTGAATCACAACACCGAGACCGTGCCGCGGCTTTATCGCATGGTGCGCTCGGGGGCGAGGTACGAGCGTTCGCTTCGTTTGCTGGATTACTCCAAGAAGTTAAGACCCGGAGGGCTGACGAAATCCGGCGTGATGGTCGGCCTGGGCGAGGAGACGCATGAGCTGCTCGCGGTCTTTCGCGATCTGGCCGCCGTCGGCTGCGACATCCTCACCATCGGCCAGTATCTGCGCCCCTCGCGCGATCACCTGCCCATGGCCCGCATCTACACGCCGCGCGAGTTCGCCGAGCTCAAAACCGAAGCGCTCAAGATGGGCTTTCGCCACGTCGAGTCCGGACCGCTGGTGCGCTCGAGCTATCACGCGCACGAACAGGCCGCGTCGACGGGTCTGACAGTTGTGGCGTAAGCAGTTGCGAGCGCCGGACCCGGCCAGTCTCCGGATATAGAATAGCCGTTGGCACTTTTTCCCCGTACGAGGACCCCACGATGGCGCCTTCCGCTATGGACAGCAATCCCGATCTCAAGAAACTCTCCAGCGACCTGAAGCGGCGCATGGATCAGTCGGTCGCCGCCTTCCAGGCCGGCATGGCCTCAACCCGCACCGGCCGCGCCAACGCGCACATGCTCGACCAGGTCAAGGTCGACTACTACGGCACGCAAACGCCGATCAGCCAGCTCGCGCAAATCTCAGTGCCCGAGGCGCAGCTCATCGTCATCTCGCCCTACGACCCCAGCGTGGTCAAGGAGGTCGAAAAAGCGCTGCAAGCCTCCGACCTGGGCCTGAACCCGCAGTCCGACGGCAAGCTCATCCGCGTGCCCATTCCGCCCATGACCGAGGAGCGCCGCCGCGACGTGGTCAAGCACCTCCACCGCGTGCTCGAAGAGCATCGCACGGCGATCCGCAACGTGCGCCGCGACGGCAACGAAGCCGTGAAGAAGCTGGCCAAGGAAAAGAAGATCAGCGAAGACGACGAGAAGCGCAGCCTGGAAGAGGTGCAAAAGATGACCGACGAGGAGATTCGCCGCATGGAAGAGATGTCGCGGCGCAAAGAGGTGGAAGTGATGCAGGTGTGAAGGGCGATCTCGCCTGAAGTGGGTCACCGTCGGCGCAATGATCTCCGAAATTGAGTAAGTAATCCTTTTGGCACTTGCGCAAGTCACCTGAAGCGCCTAGGATTCTGCCCAAGAAAATGACCCCGAACATCCATTCCCAAATTCATGGGAACATCGAGTCATTCGAGTTCTGCGATTCGGAGTTAGTCATCGCGTTTACATACGCTGTCGGTACGAATTACAAGCCCGTCCAGGAAACAGTCGAAAATATTCTCAACAAATACGGCTACCATCCGAAGGCAATTCGAATCAGCGATCTGATCCCGACTCTGACCAGAGAGACCTTGTCGGATAGCTCTGAAATCGATCGCGTAGCTTCGCGAATGACGGCAGGGAACAATGCTTGCCGGAGCTCTGGCCGTCGCGAAATATGGGCTCTCGCTGCCATTGCCGAGATAAACAAGATCCGGGGTGCAGACATAACACAACAGCGATCGCTCCCAAGAACGGCCCATCTGATCTTTTCACTGAAGCGCCCGGAAGAAGTTGCAACTTTGCGGAAGGTGTACGGCGACGCGTTCTTTTTGATTGGCGTATTCGCTACTGAGAGAGAACGAATCGAGAGTCTGGTCGAGAAGAACGCGCCGAAGCTGGATGCGATTCGCCTTATCAGAAGAGACGAGGAGGAGACCTCGGACGAGTACGGGCAGCAGACAAGGGAGACATTCCGGCTTGCTGACGTCTTCGTTCAGCTTAGGCGACGCGCATATGTTGACGAGCTTTCCAGGTTCTTTGCGCTCGTGTTCTCAGACCCGTATGTGACGCCTACGCAGCACGAACACGCGATGTTCTTGGCGTATGCTTCATCCCTGCGCTCTGGACAGCTCGGGCGGCAAGTTGGCGCCGCAATTGCATCTAAGGCAGGTGATGTGCTGGCGGTCGGCTGCAATGATGTGCCGAGACCCGGCGGCGGATTGTATTGGCCAGGTCCCCATGACAATCGAGATGCAGTGCTCGGAATCGACACAAACGACCAACAGCGTGACCTCATTGTAGGCAGGCTAATCGCGAAGTTGCCCGAAAACTGCCAACTGGACTCAAATGGGCTCCGAAAGAGCTTTAGAAGCGTGTTGGACATTACGGAGTACGGTCGCGCCGTTCACGCGGAGATGGATGCGCTCTTGACCTGCGCCAGATCGGGGGTGAGCCCAGTCGGAGGAACGCTCTACACGACTACCTTCCCCTGCCACAATTGCACTCGTCACATCATCGCGGCCGGGATCGAGCGTGTGATTTATATTGAACCATACGCGAAGAGCCGAGCCGAAGAGCTGCATGAGGATGCGATTGTCGTTGAGGAAAAAGCACCTCGACCAAGTCGTCGCGCCAGCTGGCGGGTTCCTTTCACACATTTTGTGGGCATTGGACCTCGGAGGTATTTCGACCTTTTCTCCCTGAATCTGAGCAGCGGGCACGAACTCGTCAGGAAGGATAACGGACGCAGGCTGGCTCTCAATCTTCAGGAGGCTTGGCCCAGAATCCCACTGTCCCATTTCACGTATATTCAACGAGAGGTATTAGCGATTGAGGATCTGGACCTCTTGCCGCAGCAACTGGAGATGTTCGAAACAAAGGAGTCCAAATCGTGAGCGCAGATTCAACCACAGCAACGATTGCAAAGAACAAGTCAACCGACCGAAATCGAGCCTTCTGGGAACATGTGGAAAGAGTCGCAGAGCAATCGCGCAACAACCGGGGGGAAGTCGCAAGCCATCGCGACCATCGAGAGGATCGTTCATTATCGAGGGGCGAAAGGGTGAGCCAGCGCGCGGCGGAACACACAAATGGCCTAATCGAGCGCAGTTGAATCAGCCAAGATCAGGATTGCCTGCCGGCTTGCATTCCCTTCTTGACAGCACCTCGCCCTCCCAAGCACGATGCAGGCCATGCCTGTAAGAAGCAAGCGTGTTCCGCCCGGCCGGAGAGCCCTTTCGCGCAGGGGATTTCTTTCCCGCGCCGCGTCGGCCGCTGCGGCTTCCTGCCTGCCCGTCGATGCTGCGGCCCTGCTCGCCGGCGCGCCCGCTGCCGCCGCAGGTCAGAACACCACGGCTCGCACCTCGCGCGAGAGCGCAGCCGCTCCGCCCGTGATTGTCGTGAATTCCGGATATCGATTGTTGATCGACACGGTGCGGGGGTCGATCGCCTCATTGCAATCGACCTACGGCGTCGATCGCGAGTTGCTGATCCGCGATCATGTCCGCCTGCCGCTGTTTCTTATCGAATTGATGAACGACCGCCACGAATTCAACCTCGTTGCTTCGTCGAACGCGAAGCACATCGCGGTGCGCAAAGAGGAAAAGGAAGGCGAGCAGACGGTTACGCTCGAATTCACGGGCATCGCGGGACTGCCTGTCGATGGCGTAGTCACCGTTCGCTGCCCTGCCCACGAAAACCTGACCTACTGGAATCTGCAGATCCGGAACGGCACCAGCTCCTGGATCGGCCACGTACGCTTTCCCGTCATCGAGGTCCCGTTCGACAACCGGGAGACGGGCGACTTCAGCTACATCCTGTCCTCGTCGCTCGATGGATCGCTCAACGGGCCGGTCGAGCCGGCATCCTATTCGCGGCCTCTCTGGACTCGCCACACGCCGATGGACCGCCAGTGGGGCGGGCCGGAAAACACCACTCCCGACCTGTGGCTTGAAGACATCTGGTCGGGACGGCAACAGAACGCTCCGGAGATCTGGCGCTCTCCCAACTATCCGGGCCAGTGGGCTTCGACGCAGCTCATGGCTTACTACAACTCCGCCGGCGGCCTCTATCTGGCCTGCGACGACGCGACCGGCCTGCCCAAGTTCATTGACCGCGTGATGGAGCTGGATGGCGTTACCCTCGGACTTGCGCATTACCCAGGCACGCGCGGCCCGGGCGAAACGCGCCTGCCCTACAACGTTGTCGTCGGCACGTTCCATGGAGACTGGTATGCGGCCGCCGCGATTTATCGCAACTGGGCGACGCGGCAGCCGTTCTGCGGGCAAAAGCTGGCCGATCGCAAGGATCGTCCGAAGTGGACTGAGACTTCCGCCGTCGGCATTGCCTTCCCCATGCGCGGCCAGGGTGACTGGGACCCGCCCTCGACGATCAACCCCGAATACACGCCGGCGACCAACGCTCTGCCCTATCTCGAGAAGATCGCCGACCAGCTCGAATGCCCCCTCATGCCTCTCGTCTACAACTGGGAGCATCCCGGCCCGTGGGTGCAGCCCGATGCCTTTCCGCCGCTTGGCGGCGACGAGACCATGCGCGAATTCATGGCCAAGGCAAAGGAGAAAGGCTGGTTCCCATTCCTCTATGGCGACAGCCTCTGCTGGGTGACTTGGCAGGGCAATACCGGATACGACGGCATGCCCTATTTTCGCGCCCATGGCGGCGACGCCGCGGTTGCCCGGCGGCCCGACGGATCCTTTGTCGAAGACGTGTGGCCGTGGCGCAGGAACTACTGGGCCTGTGTCGGCGCCGAAAGGGGCCGGCAGATGATCCTGGAGATGACGCGAAAGATGGCCGAGCTGGGCCCCAGCGTCGTCCAGCAGTTCGACCAGGGTCCCGGCCCGGTTGCCTGCTACGCCGCCGATCACGGCCATCCGCCCGTTCCAGGCCCGTGGATGACCGAGGGCTTCCGCAGCCTGCTCAAGGCCCACGCCGAAGCCGCCCACACGGTGAACCCCTCCGTCGCGATGTCCTGCGAAGGCGCCCCACCGGAAGTCTTTCTTCAGGATTTTCAGATCTGGGACGGCCGCGTCAAGTCGTGCCCGCTCTATTCGTTCCTCTTCCACGAGTACTTGAACGGCCACGCCGGATTCTTCGGCAATCGCATCAACGACGAGGCGCTGCGCCTCTCCGTAGGCCGCGCCATCGTCACCGGGTACATGATCAACTTCACCCTTCGCGACAAGGGGCTGCTCGAATACGACTGGGACCAGGGCTGGACCCGCGCCGTCCCCGACCAGGCGGCGATTCTCGACTGGGCCAAGAGATCCAACCGCTTCCGCAGCGGGATCGCGCGCGATTTCCTCGTGCTCGGACGCATGCTGCGGCCCTGGCCGGTAAGCAATGTGACGCTGCGCGATTTCGGTTGGGACAGGGAGCCGCTCGTGCCCTCCGCGACCTGGCAGGCGCCCGATGGACGAATCGGCATCGTGCTGGCCAACTGCGCCGACCAGGGCGAGGTTCCGCGCATCGATCTGCTCGGGGAGGGAACGAAGTCGCTGGCTCTCACCATCGACGGCGAGCCGAGTCAGCGCACTGAGCAGCTTCCTGCCGTCATCGATCTTGAAATGCAGCCTCGCTCCCTGGCTCTGATCGAGGTCAAATAGACCCATGGAATGAGATTTATCGCCCGGAGACGACCCGGTTCCGATAGCTCCCCCAACCTGCCTTCCCGATCTCCGCCAGCAGGTTCAACCCGGAGATGACCAGGATCACCAGCATGCCGCGAAACGCCCAAAGATTGATCTCGTGCAGGCTCATTCCGACGGGCAGTTGATTGGCGAACCGATCCTTGAGCACCACGTAAACGTGATCACGCGCGGTGAGCAGAACCACCAGCGGAATCAGCCCCATAGCGCCGGATACGATGTTCTGCACGGTTCTCGGCCCCTGCCAGGTTCCGCGCGCCAGGTCGATGAAGCGCCATCCCAGCTGCACCAGGTTCAGTGCGACGATCCACCAGTAGAAGGTCCACCAGACCGGCGCCAGCCGGTACGGCAGGGATTCAAGATAGGCGGCTCCCGGCCCCATCAAAAGGTAGGGATGGTATGGGACGAGCAAGAGCCAAGTGAGCAGGAAGATGCCGAAAACGACCTCTCCGACGGCCATGGCGTACGAGCGCGGCTTTTTGCCGTGCGTGGACTGGCTCTCCTCCATCCGAGGCAGTTCGTTCGGGTTCCAGTCGCGACACATTCCAGGAATCGGAGGCAGTTTCACCAACCCCCGAGCCGTCGCGAACTCGAGCCCCGCGAAGACTCCGGTTACCCAGGCGGCCACTGAGATGAGGATGCCCGGCGCGCGGGCAATGGCTTGCGCGATCAGGTCGGCGACCGTTTGCGAGATGTGGTCCGCAGCCACGCCGGCATGGAGCATTTGCGCGGCAATAATGGCTGCGCTTACCACCGCATAGATCGCCAGCGACCAGCCCAACGCCATGCGCAGAACGTACCAATAAGTTGGAAAGAACGTCGGCCCGATGAGATATTGCTGCGGGCTGTACCGGGCGGCAACCTGGATCGGCGGCCCGAGCTCCCGCAGCCAATCCTCCGCTTCGCCCTGCGTCAACGGCCGGCCGAGCGCGGCCTCCTTTTCCTCGAGCTGCGACTCCAGGTTGGCCCTCAGCTCGGCGATGATGTCGTCCTGCCGCTGCCACCGAAGGTGCTTTCTTACAGCCAGAAGATAACGGTCGAGAAGTTCCATGGTGCTTTCCTGCTTCCTCACAGAATTTTGGCAATGGATGAGTTGATGGCGATCCACTCCTCGAGCAGCCGGGCGAAGATCGCTTCGCCATCGGTCGAGAGGCGGTAGAACCGCTTGTTGCGCTTGTCTTCCTCACGCCACTCGCTGGCCAGCAAGCCTTGGGACTCCAGGCGCCGCAGCAGCGGGTAGAGCGTACTTTCGTCGATCTCCATGCCGCGGCTGGCCAGCGCCTTGCGCAGCGTGTAGCCGTAGTGTTCCTGGCGAAGCTGCGCCAGAACGGCCAACGTGAGGCAGCCGCGGCGAAGCTCCAGCTTGAGGTTTTCGAAGAGGTTGTCAGCGACGGTCATGCTGTGTCTCACACACTGTACATCAACTACTGTATGTAACATAGTGTACGATGTCAAGTGTTTTCACGAAGAAATATTCTCGGCCTGGCACGCCGAGGCCAACCCGCTTATTTGCAGTAATTTGTGAGGTAGAAAAGTAAGTGCGGAACCGCTCGCGAATCGAGCCCTTGCGAGACCTCGCGGGTAATACTGGGTCGGATCGAGCTACTTCTTCGGCCGCTTGTAGAACGGAATCGGCACCTGTTTCGCCCGCACCGGGTTGGCGCGGCATTGGACCATCACATCCGAGCCGCTCGCGGCGACTTCGGTCGGCACCAACGCCATGGCGATGTTGGTCTTGAGGAATGGAGCGGGAGAGCCCGACGTGACCACGCCGATCTCTTTCCCTTCGAGATCGAAGACCGGGTACCCGTCGCGGCCAATTCCTCGATCGACCATCTCCAGGCCGACGATCCGGCGCTTCGGCCCTCCCGCCGCCTGCACCGCCAGCAGAGCTTCGCGGCCGAGGAAATCGCCCTTTTCCAGCTTGAGCCAGTGGTTCAATCCAGCTTCGAGCACGTTGATCTCTTCCGAGATTTCGTGCCCGTAGAGGCTCATGCCCGCCTCGAGCCGCAGCGTATTGCGCGCGCCCAGCCCGCAGGGCCGGATGCCGAACTCGGCCCCCGCTTCGAGAATCGCGTTCCACACCTTGACGCTCGTCGCCTCGTCGGAGGGCACGTAGACTTCGAATCCGTCCTCGCCGGTGTACCCGGTCCGGGCGATCATCACGTTGTTGACACCGGCTACAGCGCCCCACGTGAACCAATAGTTCCGGATCGCGCCCAGGTCGACCTTGGTCAGCTTCGCCAGCGTTTCGAGAGCCCGCGGCCCCTGGATCGCCAGCTGCGAATAGTAGCTCGAATAGTCGCTGATATGGATTCCCGGCCACTTACCCACCTGCTCGCGAATCCAGGCGAAGTCCTTGTCCTTGGTGCCCGCATTCACCACCAGCAGGTAATCGTTCTCGCCCAGCCGATGGACGAGGATGTCGTCGACGAATGTTCCTTTCGGCGTTAGCAGAGCCGAGTAGTGCGCCTGCCCGTCTTTGAGGCGCGAGGCATCGTTCATGGTGATCTGCTGCACGGCGTCCAGCGAGCCGCGGCCGCGAAACTGGATTTCGCCCATGTGGCTCACGTCAAACAGGCCTGCGCCGGTGCGCACGGCCAGGTGCTCGGCGATCAACCCTCCGCCCGTCCCTGGATATTCGACCGGCATGTCCCAGCCGCCGAAGTCGACCATCTTGGCTTTCAGGGCGCGGTGCGTGGCGTTGAGCGCGGTCTTTTTGAGCTCCGGCAAAGCGGGCGTGATCGGAATGGCCATGATAAATTCCCCTCATCCTGCATTACGCTATTCACGATAGGTGCTGGCTGCGGCGTGGTCAAACGCGGTCTTGCACGGACAGTGGCCACCCATCCTTTTCGTCCGTCGCAGCGGACGAAAAGGGTGGGGCACGGGGCAATGTGCAAGGCTGGCGTAGTCAAACTGCGTCGAAGCGGAAGAAGAATTGCCATGAATCGCGTGCGCGGAGTCGTGATGCTGCTCGCCGGATGCTTCGCCCTCTACGAGGGCTGGCGCGTGCTCACGGGTCGCCGCGCCGCTTTCGCCATCATCCTGGGCGTGGTGGCGCTCGGCCTGGCCGCCTGGCACCTCACGCGCAAAGAGCCGAAGCGGCTGGTGTGACTCCCGGTCGTTGCGCCGTTTTCCGCCGGCGGTCTGCATTCGACCGGCCGCCGAGGACCGGTCATGCGGCAAAAGGCCGACCGCGTGTTGGCGACCGGCCTTCTGTCGGGTGCGCTATTTGAACGCGATTTCAAACGTTGTGTCGGTTGCATTCTTTGCCGCCTGCGGCTCGGGCTTTGGCTGGACAACGAGGACGCTGTGCAGGCTCGAGCCGGTCATGCGCACCTCCTTCAGCACATAGCGATGTCCTGTGGAGATAAAAATCAGTCCGCCCAGCGTTTCGATCCGGTTGCCGGTTTCGGGACGAGACATAATCACCTTCTCGGTTCTACCGCTGCGGCTGTCGATGAAGGCGATAAAGCGATCCGACAACATGGAGACTTTATAGAGGCCGGAAGGCAGGATCTGATGATTGGCGGTGAAGGAGAAGGGAACGTAGACGGGCGCGCTGGTTTGGGCCGATGCTGCAGCGGAGGCGAGCACCACGGCAATTGCAACCACAAACAGATGGAAGCGGTTCATAAGGCACCTCGTTTTTCGAAATTCGTTCTGCCGGACTCGCGGTACCGGCCCAGAACACTGCCAACCATGCCCGAGTGCCTTCGCCCGTTCAATGCACTGGAGATGATTTCGGGATCATTCGCGGATCGTCTGCGATCCCTAAAAGAACGTTGAACTTGTCGTGACGAGTGCACTCGGCGATATCACGGATCGACCCACATGAATCGTGCTAGACTGCATGGCCGTGGAGGTCGGATCGGGGTGGGTTGGTGGCGACATCCGCGCACACCACGCACGCCTGGCGCTTCGGCATCTTTGAAGTCGATGCGCAGAGGGAGGAATTTCGCCGTGCCGGAATCCCTCTCAGGCTCCGCGAGCAGTCCTTCCGCATCCTTGTCCTGCTCCTCGAACATGCTTCGGATCTGGTCACGCGCGAGGACCTGCGCAAGGCGCTGTGGCCCGCGGACACCTACGTCGACTTCGATCACAGCCTGAACACCGCTGTAATGAAGCTGCGCGAGGCGCTGGGCGACACTGCCGACAAGCCTCTCTACATTGAGACGATCCCAAAGCGGGGATACCGGTTCGTCGCCCCGTTCGTGGAGATCGCGGGATTGAGCGAAGCTGGGCATGAGGTGGGAGGCGCCGAGAGTACGGCTCCCGGCCAACCGGAGTCGAAGCTGGTGCTTAGAAATGCGGCGTTGGCAGCCGTCGCTGCAATTCTGTTGACTTCAGGTGCATGGCTACTGTTCGTCCGCGGATACCGCGGAACGGTGGCGCAGCCGCGAAGTGGCCGAGTATCATCAACTCTCCCAGCCATCCCCGTCACAACTGCGCCGGGACAGGCGCTTTTCCCCGCCCTTTCTCCGGATGAAAAATGGATTACCTATCTGTGGAATGGCCCTGACCAGAACTACTTCGATGTCTATGTGCAACTGCTGGGTTCCGGCACTCCCAACCGCCTGACCGACAACAAAAGCGCGCGCGTCGGCCCTCCCGCCTGGTCTCCGGACGGAAGCGAAATCGCTTTCGGCCGCTGCGACAGCAAGAATGACGGTGTCTTCGCCGTGCCTGCCATGGGCGGAAGTGAACGAAAACTGACCGGCCTGAATTGTGCGGAGGGCTTCGCGGGAGGTG
>Ga0335078_10004370_pt1 | contig 20960 bp, 16 predicted proteins | sample Lox_Sample_32_FD_206711 | JGI IMG/M metagenome (GOLD analysis project Ga0335078, IMG submission 206711) | Soil microbial communities from Loxahatchee National Wildlife Refuge, Florida, United States - Lox_Sample_3.2 | ecosystem: Environmental > Terrestrial > Soil > Wetlands | place: USA...
GCATCCGTCAATCCAACCACCGGCGAGACCCTCAAGTTCTTCGTGCCTTTGTCGGTCGAGGCGCTGGAACAGAAGCTCGCGCTTGCCGCGGCGGCGTTTCCGAGCTATCGCCAGACCTCGTTTGCGGAGCGCGCCGGATGGCTCGGAAAAGCCGCAGACATTCTGGAGGCGGAGAAGCTGGAAATCGGCCGGCTCATGACCACGGAGATGGGCAAGACGCTGAAGTCCGCGATTGCCGAGGCGGAGAAGTGCGCCTGGGTGTGCCGCTATTACGCGGAAAACGGCGAGCGGCACTTGGCCGACGAAGCCATCGCCACCAACGCCTCGCGCAGTTTCGTGCGCTACCAGCCGCTGGGTGTGGTGCTGGCCGTCATGCCGTGGAATTTCCCCTTCTGGCAGGTCTTCCGCTTCGCGGCTCCCGCGCTAATGGCGGGCAACGTGGGGTTGTTGAAACACGCTTCCAACGTGCCGCAATGCGGCCTGGCGATCGAAGATATTCTGCGCAGCGCCGGATTTCCGGAGGGCGCATTTCAGGCGCTTCTGATCACCGCCAGCCAGACGGCCGCCGTGCTGGAGGACGATCGCGTAGCCGCCGCCACGCTCACCGGCAGCGAGCCGGCCGGCAGCTCAGTCGCCAGCCGGTGCGGCAGCCGCATCAAAAAAACCGTACTCGAGCTGGGCGGCAGCGATCCATTTATCGTGATGCCCAGCGCCGATCTCGGCGAGGCCGTCTCCACCGCGGTGAAGGCGCGCACCATCAACAATGGGCAATCCTGCATCGCCGCCAAACGGTTCATCGTGGCGGACGGAGTTTACGGCGAATTCGAGCGCCGCTTCGTGGAGAGCATGCGGGCGCTGAAGGCCGGCGATCCCATGGCGCCGGAAACCGATGTCGGCCCGCTGGCCACCGGAGCGATCCGCATGGAGCTGCACGGGCAGGTGGAGCGCGCCGTATCGGCGGGAGCGCGGCTGCTGTTGGGCGGGCAGATGATTCCCGGGCGCGGCTACTTCTACGAGCCAACTGTACTGGCGGACGTTCCCCGCCACGCGGACGTCTTTCGCGAGGAGCTGTTCGGACCCGTTGCCATGCTGTTTCGGGTGAAGGACGCCGCGGAAGCCATCGGCTTGGCCAACGATTCGCCTTTTGGCCTGGGAGCGAGCGTTTGGACGCGCGACGCCACCGAGCAGGCGCGCTTCATCGACGAAATCCAGACCGGTGCGGTGTTCGTGAACGGCATGGTGGCCTCCGACCCGCGGTTGCCGTTCGGCGGCGTGAAGCATTCCGGCTACGGCCGCGAGCTGGGCGCCTTTGGCATCCGCGAGTTCGTGAATATCAAGACCGTCTGGTGCAGGTAGGGCGTGTCCGTCTACTTGCCGGTCACCAGATTGCTGTGCTTCCGGCTGTAAGTGAAATAGATCGTCAGCCCGATCACCAGCCAGATCACCAGCCGGTACCACGACTCCACGTCGAGCGAAGCCATCATGGCGAGGCAGACTAGAATGCCCAGAATGGGCACCAGCGGCACCATGGGCGTGCGGTAGGGGCGCGGCAGATCCGGGCGGGTGCGGCGCATCACCATGATGCCGATGCACACGATCACAAAAGCCAGCAGGGTGCCGATGCTGGTCATCTGCCCGAGCTTCGAAATCGGCAGGAAGCCCGAGAACAGCGAAACGAAGACCATGAAAATGAGGTTGCAGCGCCACGGCGTTCGGAACTTCGGGTGCACGTCGGAAAAGACGCGCGGCAGCAAGCCGTCGCGCGACATCGAGAAGAACACGCGCGATTGCCCGAGCAGCATCACCAGGATCACCGAGCTGTAACCGGCGATGATGCCGACCACGATGGTGATCTGCAGCGCTTCGCTCGGAAACTGACGGATGACGGTGGCTACCGGAGACGCGTCGCCTTTGAAGATCTTGTAATTGACCATGCCGGTGAGCACGCCCGCAAACAGCACGTAGAGCAGCGTGCAGACGGCCAGCGAGCCGATGATGCCGATGGGCATGTCGCGCTGCGGCCGGCGCGCCTCCTGTGCGGCCGTGGATACCGCGTCGAATCCGATGAACGCAAAGAAAACCACCGCCGCCGCGCGCATCACGCCGCTGATGCCGAACTCGCCGAAGGTGCCGGTATTCGGCGGGATGAACGGCGTGTAATTGGCGCGGTGGATGTATCCGTAACCCACCGCGATGACGATGATCACTATGGTCACCTTCACCGCCACAATCAGCCCATTGACGCGCGCCGATTCCTGAATGCCGATGATGAGCAGCGTGGACATGATGCAGATGATGAGGATGGCGGGCAGATTGATGAAACCGGGAGTCGGGTCGAACGGGCAGTTGATGAACCGTACCGCTGGCTCGATGCCCAGCGTGCGCAGCAGCTTGACCACGTAGCTCGACCAGCTCACCGAAACAGTGGCGGCTCCCACGGCGTACTCCAGCACCAGGTCCCACCCGATGATCCACGCCAGCAGTTCGCCCAAGGTGGCGTAGGCGTAGGTGTAGGCGCTGCCGGCGATGGGGATGAGGGTGGAGAATTCGCTGTAGCACATGCCGGCGAAGGCGCAGCCGAAGGCCGCCACCACAAACGAAAGCACCACCGCCGGCCCGGCGTTTTCCGCCGCCGCAATGCCGGTGAGCGAAAACAAACCCGCGCCGATGATCGCGCCAATGCCCAGCGCGACGAGGTTCACCGGTCCGAGCGTGCGCTTGAGCGAATGGTCGCTCTCTTCGGCTTCCGCCTTGATGCGTTCGAGCGGCTTGGTCGCGCCGAGGTTCATGCCACCTTAAGTGGTTTTGCCCGCAGGCACTGGCGCTTGTTGTTGCAGGCGGCTGTGATGGCGGCTGTAGCCGAAGTAAACGCACAAGCCGATCACCAGCCACCCGATCAGCCGGGCCCAGTTGATCCATCCCAGCTTGTACATCATGTATCCGTTGAAACAGACGCCCAGAATCGGAACCACCGGCACCCAGGGAGTTCGAAAGGGCCGGGCCTGTCCGGGGTTGCTTCGGCGGAGCACCAGGACCGCGATACATACGATGACGAACGCCAGCAGCGTGCCGATGTTAACCATCTTGCCGATATCGTCGATGGGTGTGACGCTGCCCACTACCGCGGCCAGAAGTCCGACCAGGATCGTGTTCTTCCAGGGTGTCCGGAACTTCGGATGCACGGCGGCGAAGAACCCTTTGGGCAGCAGCCCGTCGTTCGCCATGGAGTAGAGCACGCGCGTCTGACCCAGCAGCATCACCAGCATGACGCTGGTGAGACCGAGCAGCGCGCCGAACGTAATCACGTGCGATGCCGTGGTCAGCCCGCGGTCCAGAAAAGCCCGCGCGATGGGCGCTTCAATGTTCACGTCCTGCCACGGAACCATTCCGGTGAGTACGGCCGCCACCAGAATATAAAGTATGGTGCAGACGACCAGAGAGGTGATGATGCCGATCGGCAAGTCGCGCTGCGGGTTCTTGGCCTCCTGCGCGGTGGTGGACACCGCGTCGAACCCGATGTAGGCGAAGAAAATGTATGCCGCGCCTTCGCCGATGCCTGAGAAGCCGTGCGGCGCAAAGGAACTCCAGCCGGTGCCCCAATTGGCCCGGTTGATGTATTCGACTCCCGCGGCCACTACGAACAGCACCACGCTGACCTTGATCACTACGATGGTGGCGTTGAAGCTGGCGCTCTCCTTGATGCCGATCACCAGTACGCCGGTAATGATCAGAGCGATCAGAAACGCCGGCAGGTTGAAACCGATGGTCACGCCAAAGATCTTTGGCGCATTCATCAGTTCCGCCGCCCGCCGCACCAGCTCCGGCGGATGCGCCGCGATAATCGAGGTGACCTTGGTGAGGAAGGCACGCGTACCGGGCACCAGGGTCGAGTCGCCGGTCTGGGCCATCTGGCGCGCGACAATGTTCTCCGCCGTGCGCAGCGCGGTCCAGTGATCGTACGCCAGCCACAACGGCATCTTGATGTGGAACATATCCAGCATCTCGATGAAGTGGTTGGACCAGCCGGACGAGACCGTGCTGGCGCCCATGGCGTATTCGAGTGTCAGATCCCAGCCGATGATCCAGGCGAACAATTCGCCCAGCGTGGCGTAGGCGTAGGTGTAGGCGCTGCCCGCGAGCGGGATCATGGCGGCGAACTCGGCATAGCAGAGGCCGGCGAAGCCGCAGCCCAGGCCCGACAGCACGAACGACAGCATCAACCCCGGTCCGGCATATTGCGCGCCCAGGCCGCTGAGCACGAAAATGCCGGCGCCGATGATCGCGCCCACCCCGAGCGCGGTGAGTTGAAACGGCCCGAGCGTGCGCTTCAAGCTGTGCGAGCCGGACTCTTGGGCTTCGTTCAACAGCGCACTCATCGGTTTGGTCGCGAACAGGTTCATACGGTTTCCGCCTTCCTTCGCCACATATAATAGACAGGCACACCCAGCAGCACGATGATCAGCCCGGGCCAGGTGTAATTCGGCTTGTAGATCAGCAACACGACTTCGATGGCGCAGGCCGCCACCACATAGATCGCGGGCAGCACCGGATAGCCGAATGCCTTGTACGGACGCTCCATCCGGGGGCGCGTGCGCCGCAGCACGAAGAGGCCGCTAATCGTCAGGATATAGAAAACCAGCACGGCGAAGATCACATAATCCAGCAGGTCGCTGTAAGTGCCGCTGAGAGTCAGCAGCATAGCCCAGACGCCTTGCAGGGCCAGCGCGAACACGGGCGCGTGATGCCGCGCGTCCAGCACGCCCGCCTTGCGGAAAAACAGCCCGTCGAGCGACATAGCGTAATAGACGCGCGCGCCCGCCAAAATCAGGCCGTTGACGCAGCCGAAGCAGGAGACCATGATCGCCGCGGCCATGACTTCCACGCCCGCCGGTCCCAGGATCTGTCTCATCGCGGCCGTCGCCACGCGGTCCGCCGGCGCGTGCTGGATGGCATCCAATGGCAGCACGTTCAGGTACACGTAGTTCGCCGAAATGTAGAGCACCGTCACGATGGCCACGCCCAGAGCCAGTGAGACCGGCAGCGTGCGCCGCGGATTGCGCACTTCTCCGGCGGTGAACGTCACATTGTTCCAGGCGTCTGAGGAGAATAGCGACCCGACCATGGCCACCCCCACCAGCCGCGCGGCATGCAATGTCCAGCCCGAGCCGTTCCAGAAGTGGCCAAAATTGACGGCCACAGCGTGCGCGTTGCGGCCCAGCAGGAATCCGATGACCACCAGGCCCGCGAGCGCGCCGGTTTTGGCGAAGGTGAAGATGTTCTGCACCACGGCGCCCGTGCGGATGCCGCGCAGGTTCACGGCCGTGAGCAGCGCGACGATCGTGATGGCCACAAGTTGCTGCGCGCTCAGTCCCACTTTACCGGCGCCGATCAGGTGGTTGTCCGCGGAAACCCAGGGCACAAAGACACCGGTGAACTTGGCGAAAGCCACCGCCACCGCGGCGATGGTGCCGGTCTGGATCACCAGAAACAGGGTCCAGCCGTAGAGGAAACCGCTCAGCGGTCCGAACGATTCCCGCAGGTAGACATACTGCCCGCCGGCCTGCGGCATGGCCGCCGCCAACTCTCCGTAACTGAGCGCTGCGATCAGGGTGAGCACGCCGGTGGCGATCCAGGTGACCAGCAGCAGGCCGGGCGAGTTCACCTGCCGCGCGATATCGGCGGACACGATGAAGATGCCCGAGCCGATCATCGACCCGACCACCAGCGTGGTCGAATCCATCAGGCCCAGGCCCTTGATGAAGCCCGGCTTCACTTGGTTCGCAGTTGTTGCCATTCCTCCATCCGCTGGCGCAGGGCCGCGTAGCTGGATTCGGCGGGCACCAGGTCGCCGATCACCGCCACGGAATCCGCGCCGGCTTCCCAGGCCGCGCGAGCCGTCTCCCGAGTGATGCCGCCGATTGCCACCAGGGGCTTGTCCACCAGGGCGCGGCACTCCTTTAAACCTTCGATCCCTGTCACGGGATCCGGGTTTCGTTTGGATGCGGTACTGAATACCGGACCGAATGCCAGGTAGTCGGCCGGCTCACCGCCCGCGGCGCAGATCTGCTGTCGGTTGTGGCTCGAAAATCCGATGACCGCGTCCGGCCCCATCAGCCGGCGGGCATCCCGCGGGGGCAAATCGTCCTGGCCCACGTGCAGGCCCGCTTCCAGCAGCATGGCGATGTCGGCGCGGTCATCCACGATGAAGACGGCGCCCGCTTCGCGGCACAGACGGGCGATTTCCCGCGCCTCATCGAACATCGCGCGGCTCCAGTGCTGCTTGTGCCGCAATTGCAGAATTCCCGCTCCTCCCTCCAGGAATGCCGCCGCCACGGGGGTGACGGCCAAACCCCGCGCCGCGCACGTCCCGGTATCCAGAATCGGATATACGCGCGGCAGCCTCATTGACACGTTATTGGCCACGATCAGACGGCGATTGCCAAGATTACCACATACCTATACTCAAATATGTGGCCGGTGATCGACATGGTTCTTCCGCGCTCCTTCTATAGTCTTCCCACAATTGAGGTGGCGCGCGGCTTGCTGGGCAAGATCCTGGTGCATGGCGATACGTCCGGCAGGATCGTGGAAACCGAGGCGTATCTCGGCGGCGACGACCTGGCCGCCCACTCGGCGCGCGGCATCACGCCCCGTACGCGCGTGATCTTCGGGCCGCCGGGCCACGCCTACGTTTACTTCATCTACGGCATGCACGAGTGCCTGAACCTGGTGGCGGAGCCGGACGGCAAGCCGGGATGCGTGCTGATCCGGGCTCTGGAACCGGTGAGCGGCATCGAGACCATGCAGCGCCGGCGGCCAGGCGCGCGGACGATGCGCGATCTGACGTCAGGACCGGGCCGCCTTACCCAGGCGTTGGGCATCACCCGCGCGCAGAATGGCGCGGATGTCACGCGCGGCAGTCTCACGGTGCGCACGCCGCCACACGAGGAGCCGTTCGAGATCGAGGTCACACCGCGCATCGGCATCCGCCACTGCGCGGACTGGCCGCTGCGGTACGCGATCAAGGGCAACCTGTTCGTCTCGCGACCACGCTAACGAATAGGACTTGGCCGCCGAGCGCCGGGGGACCCTTAACGACACTCACAGTTTCACACGCCGTATAGGAGAGCGGTCGCGCGTCAGATCCACACCCCGCAGGCTGGGTCGTTTGGCTATGAGAAAGTCCTTGAACTCCAGCCGCTTGCCGGTCGACTTTTCATTGTGCTTCTGGGCGATGATGACGACCGCATCGTTGGGCATCTATCTACCTCACTCACCCCTGACTTGCTTCAGCGGTGAAACCGATTCTTCTGGCCTCCTCCCGAATTGGTGGTGAAAACGCTTCCGCAATGACGATGGTCAGAACTTGGCTCCGCGGGACCAAAAAACTGAATCGTTCGACCGTCGGGTCTTCCCGGTGTCTGTCAGTGTTTAGCTCAATCCACAACCCTCTGGAATCTTCAGAATCCACTACCTTCGCGAGCACAATGTGGCTCTCGTCAACCCCACGGATTTCTCGTTGTGGGGTCTCGTTCTGACGGAGAAAGAGCCTCACGCCATGAAGATTCGCCCAATTTCGGTTGAGTACTACGGCCACGCTCGCGCCCTTTTCTATGTTCATCGTTCACGCTTCCAATGTTGCTTGGATGAGTCAAGTATATAAATGCCCATCGTTGCGTCCGCCTACTAATTGTGCCGCCAACCCGCCGCAAGCCTTCACTTACTCCTGCCGCAGCGCGACCAGCGGGTCGATGCGCGTCGAGCGGCGCGCCGGGATGTAGCACGCCAGCAGCGCCAGCGCGGCCAGCAGGACCGGCGCGCCTCCCAGCAGCAGCGGATCGTCTCCCTTGACCGTGGCCGCCCAGGCGAACACATCACCGAGCGCCCGGATGCTGAACCAGGCAAGTGCGAGTCCGATAGCCGAGCCGGCCGTCACCAGCACCACGCCTTCCTTCATCACCAATCGCAGCACATCGCGGTACTGCGCGCCGAGTGCCAGCCGTATGCCGATCTCGTGGCCGCGCTGCGCCACCGAATATGCGGTGACTCCCGCCAGACCCACGGCGGCCAGGATCAAAGCGAACAGTCCGATAAATCCGTAAGTGCGTGACGCGCCCTTCAAGGCCGACATGAACTGCGCAATATGTTCGGCCATACTGCCGGCGTTGAACGGTGTAACGTTCGGGTCCATCGCGGCGATCTCCGGCCGGACCGCGGCGATGGCGTCCACACCGGGCCTGGCGCGCAGCAGGAGCGTGATGCCGCGCAAAGATGGCTGCGCGTAGTCGGCCGGATGCAACGGGAAATAAATCGCCGGATGCTTCTTGCTGGTAACAAGATCTTCGGTTACATCGTTGACCACCCCAACAACTTCGTAGACCTGGCGGGTCTGACCGGCCGTGCGGGCGCGATTATCGAACGTTCCGGGCCAAGCCCCGGATGCCCCGGAAGGCCCGCCGTTGCGCGACTCGATTTGCTGCCCCACCACATCCTGCCCGCCAAAATATACGCGCACGAATTCCGCGCTCACCACGATGCTATGCGCGCCTGCCTCCTCGTCGTCCCGGCGAAAGCCGCGGCCAGCGAGTATCTGCATGCCTGCCGTCCGGAAATAGCCGTAACCCACGACGTGCTTGCGGGCCCAGCCCAATTGCTGGCGGGCGGTGGAGAAATTGACGCCCCCATTGCCATCGAGCGCCACGGGAAGCGTATCGGTCAGGCAGGCGGCAGTGACGGAAGGAAGCCTCTCGACGCGCTCCAGCAACGTTTTCAGGAACTGCGCGGCGCGGGCGCCGGAATATCCGTCGCGCACCGGATCGAGCGAGATCAGATAGAGGTTCCGCGGATCGAAGCCTTCCTGCACGCCCATGGTGGACTGAATGCCGAGACTCATGTATCCGGTGAGCAGCAGCAGCGTGAGCGAGGCGGCCATCTGGCCGAGCACCAAGATGTTGCGCAGGCTCAGACGGCGGAACCTGCGCAATTGGACGTTGCCGCCCTCCTTGAGAGCCGGCAAGAGATTCGGGCGGGTGGCCTGGAGCGCGGGCGCCAATCCATAAGCGACGCCGGCGATCACGGTCAGGCCGAGGGTGAACAGGAAGGCGTGCCAGTCCGGGCTCAGGTCCATCTCCATCGGGATGGGAAACGGCATGCGTAGGTGGGATAGCACACGCATGCACCACATGCATAAAGGAAACGCCAGCGCCGCGGCCGCCAGCGCCACCAGCATGCACTCGGTCAACAGTTGCCGGATGAGCCGCGCGCGCCCGGCGCCCAAAGCCAGGCGCACCGCGATTTCCCGTCGCCGGTCCGCGGCGCGCGCCAGCATCATGTTGGCGACGTTGGCGCAGGCGATCAGCAGGACGAGGCCGCCCATCAACAGAAAGAACTGCCGGAAGAACGGCATGTCCTGTTTGCGGATGGGTATCACCTTGCCGGCGCTGATGAGGGACACGAGGCGGCCTTTCTGGTCGCCGGTGTCCTCGCCGTAGAATTGGGCAAACTGGCGCGCTACGGCATCCAGTTCCGCTTCCGCCGCGCCCTCGGTTACGCCCGGCTGGAAGCGCCCCGCCACCTGGAAGATGGCTACGTCGCGGCGGTCCAATACGCCGCCGGCCAATTCCGGCGCCACGCGGGCATCCACGTTGACCGGCAACCAGAGGTCCGCCGGGAACAGCGTCGGTGAGGCGCCTTGAAACTTCTCCGGCGCGACGCCAACGATGGCCGCCGGATATCCGTTGATCCGCAGCGTCTTTCCCACGATCGCCGGATCGGACCCGAGGTGCTCGCGCCAGTAGCGGTAGCTGACCACGGCCACCGGCGCGCAGCCTGGCCGCTCTTCGGCGCGGCCGAAAAAGCGGCCTATGAACGGGCGCACACCGAGGGTCGAAAAGTACGACGGCGTGACGAGGTGACCCCAGATCCGCTGCGGGCGCCCGTCGGTGGAGACGCCGAAGGGCACGGGGGCTACGTAAGCGAACGTGGATGAGAACACGCTGTGGAGCGAGCGATAGCGCTGATAGGCCGGATAGGACGATGGCGTCTGCACGGCCACCAACTCATCCGGATTCGGCACGCCGGGCAGATCGCGCAACAGGCCGTGCAATTCGCTATAGGCGCAGGTGGCAATGCAGATGCCCAGGCTGAGCGAGACGAGCGCGACGGCGGTGAAGCCCGGCGACCGGGCGAGCATGCGCAGGCCGAAGCATGCGTCCTGCCGCAGCTCCGCCAGATACTCGGCCGGGATGCGCAGGGCGATATCCAGCAGCAGGCGCAATAGTCCCCACGCGCCGTAGCGCCGCCAGATTTCCTCGATAGCGTCCTCAGTCACCTGCACGAGCTCGTCGCCATAGGCGTTCTTGAATTCGTACGGAAACGCGCCGGCCAGCGTGCGGTACAGACGGAGAGTGAGCGTCAGCATGATTCCGCCTTCCTGTCGCGAACGCCCTGTTTGGCGCGAATGACACGCACCAGGTCTTCGAGTCTAGCGCTTTCGGCCGCCAGCACGCGCCGCCCGAAGCGGGTGAGGCGGTAATAGCGGCGGCGCGCGTCGTCCTGTTGCGGCGCGGGCCGGGTGAGGGATTCTTCGATGAGATCCGCCTCCATCAGACGCTTGAGCGTGCCGTAGAGCGTCGCCGGCCAGAGCCGTACCTTGCCGCCGGTCCGTTCCAGGACTTCCTGCATGATGCCGTAGCCGTGCTGTTCCTGATCGGCGAGGGACAGCAGCACGTGGAACCAGTGTGGCTTGAGGGGGAGTAGGCTTTCCGGGTTCATATCAGTATCAATCAATATATATATCCAGCGAGATTAAAATGCAAGGGCTAACGATCCGGCGCTCCGGAAGTCTAACGATGGTATAAGGAGTTGGAGATGGATACGGAAGATACCGGTGTGTCCACCACTGTGTGGGGCTGGACATTCCTGGAGACGCTGGCTCAGGATATCCGCTATGCGCTGCGCACGCTGCGCGAGCATCCCGGCTTCGCCGCGACGGCCATCCTTTCCCTGGCGCTGGGAATCGGCGCCAACACCGCCATATTCAGCATCCTGAATGCGGTGATGCTGCGGTCGCTGCCCGTGGCAGATCCGCAGCAGTTGGTGCAGGTGGACTCGCCGCAAGGCGGCGGATACTTCACCAACCCGATTTGGGAGCAAGTGCGCGATCACCAGCAGGCCTTTTCGGGTGTCCTGGCTTTTGGCGGCGACCGCTTCGACCTGGTTGAAGGAGGCGAGAGTCACTTCGCGGAAGGCGTATGGGCCAGCGGCGATTTCTTCCGTGTCCTCGGAGTGCCCGCGATCCGGGGCCGCGTCTTCACCACCAGCGACGATGTCCATGGCGGCGGCCACGCCGGGCCGGTCGCGGTGATCAGCGAAAGCTTTTGGAAAGGGCACTTCGCGGGTGATCCGGATATCATCGGCAAGACCATTCGCCTGAACCGGCACCCGTTCACCATCGTTGGCGTCACGCCGCCGTGGTTCACCGGCCTGGACGTGGACACACACTACGACGTCGCCATCCCCATCGGCTGCGAGCCGATCCTACACACCGACCGCAGCGCCTTGAACGAGCGAAGCTGGTGGTGGCTGCGGATTCTAGGCCGGCTGCTTCCCGGCGAGACTCCGCAACAGGCGCAGGCTAAGATGCAAGCGCTGGCGCCGGAGGTGAACCGCGCCACGCTGCCGAATTGGGATGCGGCGGGCCAACGCAGGTACCTCCAACGGTCGTTCACTCTGCGGCCGGCGGCGACGGGCTTCTCGGCGACCGGCCACGAGTATCGCAAAGCGCTGTTCACGGTGATGGCCGTGGTCGGGCTGGTGCTGCTGATCGCCTGCGCCAATATCGCCAACCTGCTGCTGGCTCGCGCGGCCGCGCGGCAGCGGGAGATATCCATCCGCATGGCCATCGGCGCGTCACGCCGCCGCGTGGTGCGCCAACTGATGTCGGAGAGCCTGGTGCTTTCAGCGCTCGGCGCTTTGGGCGGTTTGCTTTTTGCAATCTGGGGAAGCCGCGTGCTGGTGCACCTGCTCTCGCGGACCGGCCAGGATCTCGAATTGAACGTGGCGCCCGATTTCACGGTGCTGGCCTTCACCACCGGCGTGGCGCTGCTGACAGGCCTTCTGTTCGGGCTTGCACCGGCGCTGCGGTCCACCAGCGTTTCTCCCAACAACGCGCTCAAGGAACATGCGCGCGGCACGGTAGGGGGGCGGTTCGCGCTCGGGCGGGTGCTGGTGACCGGGCAGGTCGCGCTATCGCTCGTGCTGCTGGTGGGCGCGGGGCTTTTTCTCGGCACCATGCGCAATTTGCTCAGCACCGACCTCGGTTTCGACCGCCACCACATGCTGCTGGTCCGCGCCGATATGATGGAGGCCAATGTCCCGCAGAAGCAGCGGCCCCGAATGTACAGCGAGATCGTGGAGCGCCTGCGCACCATCCCCGGCGTGAGCTCCGCCACCAGTTCGGTGATGGTCCCGATCAGCGGCTGGACGTGGAACGAACTTGTGGATCCGCAAGGTTACTCGCCCAAGACCAAGGAAGACACGCTGGTATATTTCAACCGTGTCTCACCGGGATACTTTGAGACCATGCGCATGCAGCTGTTGTTGGGCCGGGACTTTTCGCCGCACGATGATGCGGGCGCGCAGTTGGTGATGATCATCAGCGAATCGGCGGCTCGCCGCTTCTTTGGCAACAGCAATCCGATCGGCAAAACCATCGGCGTAGACAGGCCCGAGCCTGGCAAGAAGGATATCTACCAGGTGATCGGCGTCGTGAAGGACATCAAGTACGAGCGGGTTGACGAGCAACAATTGCTGACCGCTTACGTCGCATCCATGCAGGATACCGAGCCGTGGCCGGAAGAGGTCTTCGAGGTTCGCGCGGGGGGTGCGGCGAATGCGTTGATTCCGGCGGTCCGCTCGACGATCGGCCAGGTGGACCGGCGGATCTCGCTGGAGTTTCGGAATCTGGAAACGCAGGTAAGCGAATCGCTGCTGCAGCCGCGCATGGTGGCATGGTTATCGGCGTTCTTCGGTGGCTTGGCACTGCTGCTGGCGATGATCGGGCTGTACGGTGTGACGGCCTATGGCGTCGCGCGCCGGCAGGGTGAGATCGGCATCCGCATGGCGCTGGGGGCGCAGCCGGGTTCGGTGGTCTGGCTGATCCTGCGCGAGGTCGCCGTGATGCTGGTCGTCGGAAGCGCGGTGGGCCTGGCCGCGTCGCTGGCCGCCGGAAGGCTCGTCGCGAGCCTGCTCTACGGGCTGAAACCCTACGACGCGGCGCCGCTCGCCATCGCGGCTTTGGTGCTGGCGATCGCTGTCGGAATCGCCGCCTATCTGCCAGCGCGGAGTGCCGCACGGCTCGATCCGATGGCTGCGCTGCGTGAGGAGTGAGTTATCCGCGCACCAGCGGCGAACTGCGCTCTTCCAGCACAGTGAGGCGATGATCGATCGACATGAGCGCCTTCATCACCGCCGATTCGTCGATGCGGCGATTCGTATCGTCCAGCCGGTAGCTGAGTTCCTCTATACGCTTGTTACTGGACCAAGTGGCTGTAAAAGCCGCTATCAAGATGGTTACCATCAGCGCCAAAGCAACCTGGAAGAACGGCTGGCTGATCATCAACCCCATTATGCCAAATCGCGCTTCCGCCTGCGGCGCTCGTTCAGCATCAGCAGCACATACAGCACCGCAAACATCGCCACGGCGCCTCCGGCGAGTTGCCAGGTGTGCGCGCGCAGATATTGCGCCGCCCCCCCCCCCAGCTTCACTCCGAGATAAGCTTCGCCGAAATAGCGGATCGACCGGCCCAACACGATCACCAGCACAAACGTGCGCAACCGCGTGCGCATCACCGCGGCGGAAATCACGAACACCTTCAGCGGAAGCGGGATGGGCAGCATGGCGGGGATGAAGATGGTCAGCAGCCCGTAGCGCTCGAACCATCTGCGGAAGCGCTGCTGTTTCTCCGGCCGGGGCGGCCTCACGAATCGCCGCGCGCCGGCGCGTGCGGCCATAAAGAGCACGAGGTTGCCGATCAGCGATCCTACAACGCCCATGGATGCCGCGAATATTGCGCGTGACGGGGCGTTGGCGGCCACGACAACGATCAGCACGTCCATGCCGGACGCTACCGGAATGCCCGCCGAATCAATGAAAGCCAACAGCAGAATTCCCCAGGGGCCGTAGGCAACCAGAGTGGCAGTCAGTTTGGCGAGCATGGGCCCGTCTCAAATGATATCAGCGAAGGACCGGCGCAGCTTGTAGAACCAGGCGTGCCCCAGGATGAAGACGGCCGCCGACAGGATCCACAGCTTCCACAGTGAGTGCCATTCCGGCGGCTGGCCTTCGAGGAAGACCGCGCGATAGCCCCGCACGAGAGTGAACATCGGATTCTTCCCCAGCAGCGGCAGCGCGGCCTTGGGCAGCGAAGCTTCCGGATAACAAATGGGGGTCAGGAAGAACCAGAGCGTCAGCACGAAGCCGATGATCTGTCCGAGGTCGCGCACGAACACACCCAGGGCGCCGAGAAACCAGCAGATGCCGGCCGTGAAGAGCAATTGCGGCACGATCAATACGGGCAGCCACACGATCGACGCATGCACCCGGCCATGCGTCAGAAGCAAGCCGATGGTAAACAACACCAGCGCGAAGATCTCGGTGACCATTCCGGAGACAACCAGGTTGACGGGCAATGTCTCCACGGCGAAGACCAGTTTCTGGACGAAATTGCGGTGCTCGAGCATCACCGTAGGCGCGCGCCCGGCCGCCTCGCTGAAGGCCAGCCAGGGCATCATGCCGGCCAGAAAGTACAGCGCGAATCCGGCGCGGCTGGGATCATTCCCGAATCTCGTCCGCAGCACTACGCCGAACACGAAGAAGTACGTCACCATCAGCAGCAGCGGATTCAGAATCGTCCAGAAGGCGCCGCCGAAGGAGCCGCGGTATCGGCCCAGAATGTCGCGCCGGACCATGGTGCGGATCAGACTGCGATTTTGCACGATGGTGCGAACCGGCAGCGTGAACGCGTGGCCGATGGCGCGCAGCAGGTGTTCGCGGCGGAGGGTGCGCAGGGTAACAACGCCGGAGCGCAGCAGGCGCGCGCGCCCGTCTTCGACGATCGCTTCGATCCGCAAAAAGGGCCAGCCCTGAGCGTAGAACCAGCAAACATCCTCGCGCATGGGCGAGATGAAGACGTCGTAGCGGCCGGACTCGGGCGGCAAAGCGAAGCGCAGGTTGACGGGCATCGCCTCTCCCGGCGCGACATCGGCGGGGGGGGGCTGACGGTCGCCATCCACGACCAACACACCGGTGTCGGAATCGTAGATGTGGAAGCCGGCGGCGAATCCCTCGCCCGCGCGCCAGACGTCGGCGGACAGATTACGCAGGTTGAAGCGCGTTTCCACGTCGAGTTCGCTCGTGAGCCTTACGCTCGCGCCCTCGTAAGCGGCGCTCATGAGTACAACCAGTCCGGATAGCGCTGGTGCACGGGGCCGGTCTTGCGGCCCACCGCGTAGATGTCCTCGCCGCGTTGGTCCCGCGGCAGATCAAACTGCTCGAGCAGATTCGCCACCCAAGCCTCCTCGGGGCGGGGCATTTTGCGGAAGGGTCCGGTTTCGAGAAGCGTGACCGTGAAGCCGCAGTTCTCCAGCAGCCGCTGCACCTCTTTAGGCGTGTACTCGCGGCTGTGGCGCGCCTCCACTTCGCCGCTGGCGTGCGGCCGGATGTAGGCATTGAAGATCCCCGGATGATAGCCTTCGATGATCGCCGAGATGCCGCGCAGGCTGGCGATATTCGGCGTGGTCAGGACCAGATGGCCGCCGGGCTTCAGGATGCGGTTGATCTCGCCCATCAGGTGCATGGGATCCTCAGTGAGGTGCTCGATCAGCTCACAGCAAAGCACGGTGGAGAAGTGCCCGTCCGGATACGGGAATGGATCTTTTTCGGCGTTGAAGAGATCGATTTCACACTCAAATGTTTCGCCGTCGGCTGATGTCACGGTGCGGTGATCGACCTTGCCGGCAGGCCCGAAATAGCAACCGCGGACACAGCCATAACCCAGCTTGGAATGGAGGGCGGGCGTGATTTGAAGATACGCGCCCATCTCGAGGATGCGGTCCGCGGGGCCGCCCGGCGGCGTGATTTCGAGCGTCTTCGCCAGGCGCGTGCGATGCGTATCCACGTAGTCGAGGGCTTCGCGGTTGGCGGCCCAGCTCGCTACGTACTCTTCGGTTGCGGGCGGTGGCGGGGGGCCGGGTGGCAGGGGTTGGGGGCTGGGGGCTGGGGGCTGGGGTTGTGTTTTCCACTCGGTGTGTTCTACCACCGATTGCAAGAAAGACGCGTACAGGCACGCCACGCGGTCCCAGTTGCACTCTTCCGCCACGTATCTGGCGGCGCGGGCGCCCAGCTCGCGGGACACGTCCGGGCGGGAGACCAGCAGGTTCAGGTATTCGAAGATGAGGTCCTCTTCGCCCGCGCCCACGGGGACCTTGAGGCAGACGTCCTCTGGGAACTCGCGGAAGGCGCCGATATCGGAGACCAGCACGGCTTTGCCCAAACCCAGCGCGCGCAGCAGGCTGCCGGAACTTTCGCCCACCGTCGGATAGCGCAGGTTCAGGACGATATCGCAGGCGGACATGTAACCGGTGAAGTCATCGATGGGCGTGAACCCCAGGGTGCGCACGGCGGCCGACAGGCCGAGCGATTGAATGAGGGCAGGCAGCGGAAAATCGGGGTGCGGTTCGCCTGCCAGAATCATTTTGGCGGTGGGCGCCACGCGCAACAGCCGGCGGAAGGCGCGCAGCGATTCCGCGATGCGCTTGTAAGGCTTCAGAAAACCGAAGATGCCGATGAGGGGGGTGGTTTCGTCGAGGCCTAAGCGATATCGCCACGTGTTGCGGCTGGCCTCGGGAATCCAGGCGCCATGCGGTATGCGCGCGATGGGCCCGCCGAAGCCGGCGCCGCGCATCTGGTCCACCATGAACTGGCTGTGTACGACCAGGCCGCGGGTATGCTCCAGGGCGCGGCGAATCATGGGGAGGCCATCGTAATCCGGGCCCACCTCGAGCGCGCGCACGCGGCGCGCATAGGCCAAAGCTTCCGGGCCGCCTTCGTACTCGCACTCGCGCAAGTACGCATCCCAATCGCGGCGGTTGATGGTGATGTCGGCGATCAGGTGATGCAGGTTCGATTCATGCATCACCAACACGCCGGGATTCCGCAGCGCGGCTTCGTACACGAAACCGTGGTACGGGTTGTTGCCCAGGTGGTAGAGCGCGACGTCAAAGCGGGAGGCATCGAAGGGCCGGCCGCCGTCCGCGAAGATCTCCAGGTCGACTAAGGGCTTCAGATGATCGGCCAGGGTTGCGGAGTAATCGGCGATTCCACTGCGGCTCGGGGGCAGCGGAGAAAAAAACGCCACGCGCATTCAGCGCACGAGCTCCATGGAAAAAGTGCCCAGGGCGACAGGCACCTTGACCAACAGGGGTGTGCGCGCCGCGTCGCGGGCGAGGAACAGCTCCGCCTTGGAGTCGGAGGCGGGTCCGGTCACCGAGAGCAGGATGTGGTCGGCCGGGCGGCGCTTGCCCGCCACAGTAACATCCTCCACGCCGGCATATTGCATGCGCACGGAATAACTCGCGCCGAAAAGCACATCCTGCTCCGGAGGAACGCCGTGACCCTGGGCCAGTTCGCGGCGCGTGTAGTAAATGAAATCCAGGCCGTCATGCGCGCAGCCGTCGATGTTGATGTCCGTGTGGCCGCCGCCCTTGGTGAGCGTCGTGCGAGTGGCCATGCCTTGCTGGTAATCGAAAACCGTCCTCTCATGGGCGGTACGGTTGCCGTGCCGGGCTTCCTTCTCCAGATCCAGCGAGCAAAGATCGGCGTTGGCCCGCGAGTGGTAATGGTCCGCGACGGAGAATCCGGGGACGGAGGCACTCAGCGAGAAATCGAATTGCCAGCCGCCGTTACTTTTGGCGGCCTGCAGGTGAGCGTCGCCGAGGGTGGCACCGCCCGGCCACTTGATGGTGTAATCGAGCGATTCGCCGGTGTTGGGGAAACCGGCGGCTTGCGTCCCAGGGTGCGGTTTCGCGGGCTGCTGCAAGGGATGCGCGGCCCATGCCAGCCACGTTAGCAATCCGAACGAGGCACAAAGAAGAGCGGCGCGCCAGCTCATCGATGCACGTATTCCCTGGCTGCGGCGCGCTGGCGCTCGGCGACTTCGCGATAAACTTCCAGGGTTTTCTGTGCGGTCGAACGCCAACTGAAGCGAGAGGCGCGCTGCAGCCCCAGACGTTCCATACGGACGCGCAACTCGGCGTCGCGCAGCAGGTCCGCCATGGCGCGCACCATCTCGCTGGATGAGTAAGGATCGAACAAAATACCCGCGCCATCGGCCACCTCAGGCATGGCCGAGGTGCGGGAGCAGGCCACGGCGCGGCCGCAGGCCATGGCTTCGAGTACCGGCAGACCGAAGCCTTCGTAAAACGACGGAAACACGAACAGATCGCAGGCGTTGTAGAGGTGCAGCAGGTCCTCGTCGGAGACGAAACCGGCGAACTGAATGCGATCGGCCACGCCCGATTGCCGGGCGGCTTCGCGCACCTTCGGGCTGAACCAGGTATCTTTTCCGGCCAGCAGCAGACTGTGGTTCAACTGCGGGTAGGCGCGGACCATCTCGGCAAACGCGGCGATCAGCCCGACTTGATTCTTGCGCGGCTGCAGATCACCTACCGACAAAATGAAAGGGCCCGTGAGCCGATAGCGCGGCCGCACGGCAGCCATGGAGACCTCGCGCGCAATCGGGCGCAATCCGCTGGCTGCGGCATTGGGGACTACCACGATCTTGCGCGCGCATTCGTCGCCATAAGCCCGCACGATGGCGTCGCGGGAGAAGTCGCTACCCGTCAGGATCCGCGCGGCCGTGCGGATGGTGCGCCCGACAGTCCAGCGCAGTTGCAGCGCGCGCACTCTGGGAAAGTACTCGGGATGCACCAGGAAACTGACGTCGTGCACGGTAACGACGACGGGCACAGGACAGTTCAACGGCGCGGTATATTGCACGTGCAGCAGGTCAGGCGAATCTTGGCGCAGCTTCGTGGCTAGTTCCACGCCTAACCGGATGTACGGATTGGGCGAAACCTGGCGCGCGTGGAACCGTTGGGGAGTCCACTGGCGGGCATCGTCGGCCGAGATATATGTTACGAATTCCGACTCGTGATCGAGGGCCGCGAAGTTTCCCAAGAGGCTGCGAACATACACTTCGTTTCCGGTGAGATGGCGGCCGATAGCGTGAGCGTCAATCGCGAAGCGCATCAGATCTTCTCATGGTAGCAGGATACAGGAAATGCAAGCACTTCCAAGCACTTTCCCAGGTAAATTCACACTCGTACAGGTACCGTCCCGCACGGCCGACACGCTCCCGGAGAGGAGCGCTGGCCAGCAAGCGGGAAACGGCCTCCGCGAAGGACTGTGTATCAGCGGCCAGCAATAGATGCTCGTCCGCGCGCGCGGGGAGTCCCTCAGCGCCCAGAGGGGTCGAGACGACAGGGACTCCGGCGGCCCAAGCCTCGATGATTTTGATTCGGGTACCACTGCCAGCCAGAAGCGGTACTATAGCAACCTTTGCGCGCGCCAGTTCCTGAATGGCGTCATCCACAGGGCCGCGGAGTTCGATGCGGGCATCGCCGCTGAGGAGTTTTGCCACAGGCTGCGGATTCTTCCCGATGAGGCGCCAGACGAGGCTCGGCCAGCGCTCGCGTAATCGCGGCCAGATCGCATGGCGGAAATAGCGCACGGCGGAAATGTTGGGATGATATTCCAGATTGCCGGAGAAGATGATGACATCCTCTTCGCGCCGGGCGGGCGGCGGCACTAACGGAATGGCATTGGGATAGACACACACACGAGCGCCGGGTGAAATGTTACACAATTGACACTCATCGGCTGCGGAAGGCACCAGCAAGCAATTGAATCGCGGCAGCCACTTTTCTTCGAGATTCCGGCAGATATGCTGGAAAGCACTGTGGGCCAGGGCCTGCGGGGATCTCTCGGAGCGCGCGCAGCGAGCGTGCAACACAGACTCGATGTTGTGCAGGTTGAGTATGGTGAGGTCGCTCACCGCGGCCACCTGTTCCCAGTAGGGCGCACACCAGAAGTGCTCGATGACGGCTATCTCGTAGTGTTCTCCGCGGGTAGCCTCGGCAATGCGCGGTCCGAAGCCGGCGAAGCGATCGAGCAGGGGAGGGACGCGCCGCAGCAGTCGCCCGGCATTGCGCGCGGCGCGAGCCAGCGGATGAGGGTTGTGCGGAGGCAGATCGATCACGTCGGCGCGCTGCACGAGTCCGGCGGGCAGAGACGCCTGGGGGTCCGGCGCGCCCGGCTCGCGGAACGTGATCAAGTGCACGGTGTGGTTGCGAGCCAGGAAGTGAAGCAGCGAGGCACTGCGCAGGGCGCCTCCGCCTATCAGCGGGTGGGGCGCCTCGGGGGAGAGGAACAACGCGCTGCTCATGGCTTATAAGCGCTGGGCCTGCTCATATACTGCGTGTGTCAATTCGGCGGTGCGGCGCCACGAGAACTCTGCCGCGCGGCGCAGCCCGCGTTCGCGCCAAGGCTCCGCACACTCCGGATGTGCAGCGATTTCCGACATGCGCTCGACCAGTTCAGCCTGCGAGCCGGCTTGTAGGGCAGCGCCCGCGGCGACCTCGGCGATGGCGGGGTCGCGCGAGGTGATGACGCATGCCCCGCATTGCATGGCTTCGAGCACGGGCAATCCGAATCCTTCGTACAGCGACGGATAAACGAATGCAAGGGTTCCAGCCAGCAAACCGGCCAACCGCTGGTCGGAGACCTCGCCAATTATTTGCAACCCCGGCTCCGGGGAAAGTTGCGGAAAATCGGAGCGCCGGCGGCCAGCCAGTACCAGGTCCACGGCATACCGCTGCCGTACCGCCCGCCAGGCGGCGAG
>Ga0335078_10004371_pt1 | contig 20959 bp, 15 predicted proteins | sample Lox_Sample_32_FD_206711 | JGI IMG/M metagenome (GOLD analysis project Ga0335078, IMG submission 206711) | Soil microbial communities from Loxahatchee National Wildlife Refuge, Florida, United States - Lox_Sample_3.2 | ecosystem: Environmental > Terrestrial > Soil > Wetlands | place: USA...
CGTGCCGCCTGGCAAAAGACTCTTCACCTGGCTGTGGTGCTGGATCACTTTTGGTGAGCAGAGTATGGTCATTTCTCGCGAGCGCCTAAGTCCGGATGGCAGCACATGAAGATCATGCGCAGCTCGTCGTCCCGAAGCTGGCCTTCGAGGTTGGGATCGGCAGGATCGCCGACCGCGAATCGGGCGAGCCCGGCGACAATTTGATCGGCCCGCGCCCCAAGGAACTGGTCGCGGCGAACCCAATCGATGGCGATATTGTGAGCCACGCGGAACAGCCACGCCTCAGGGTTGGGCGGCGCGCCGTGAAACGGCCATGTTTCGAGCGCGCGCACCATGGACTGCTGCACCGCCTCCTCGGCCAGGGAAAGGCGCGACGGGCCGAGAAGCCGCGTCAGATGGGCCACCATTTGGCCCGCCTGCCGCCGAAACAGGTGTTCCAGCAGGATTCCGGTTTGTGACGGAGCGCTCACATGTCCCGATTGCCCCAGGTCTCGCGGATCTCGACAGTCCCGTTGTATTCGACGTGCGGATGATCGAGGGCGAGTTTCACGGCTTCATCGTAATCCGCCGCTTCGATGAGATAGTAACCGAAAAGGACTTCCTTGGTTTCGCTGTAAGGGCCATCGGCAACGCGCGGTTTGCCGTTCTCGACGCGGACCACGCGGCCCGGGTCCCTAGCCAGTCTCAGCCCGCCTTTGTAACAGGGCCGTTTGGTCCAGGCCATATATTTTTCGATGGCTTTCTGCATCTCCTCCGGACTCAAGCCCTGCATCCGCTGAGGATGTTCGTGAAGCAAAAGCATGTATTGTGCCATGGTGTCTCCTTAAGTCTTGCACGTTAATAACGAACGAACCGGCGGAAAATCGACATCGGGAAAAGGGGTCCCGCGGCCGCCCGAGCCGGATCGTCGTCCCGGACTCGATAACCGCGTTTTTGGACGGTCTGGAGCCCTTGTTACACTGGAGTTTTCCCATGCAAATTGAAAAAGTGTACGAGCCGCAGCGGTTCGAGCCGCATTGGGCGCAATGGTGGATCGATTCCGGTCTGTTCCGCGCCGACAATCGGGCGGCCGGGCGCGTATTTTCGCTGGTGATTCCTCCGCCCAACGTGACCGGCTCGCTGCACATCGGCCACATGCTGGAGCACACCGAAATCGATGTGACGGTGCGCTGGCATCGCATGCGCGGCGACAATACACTGTGGCTGCCGGGCACCGACCACGCCGGGATCGCCACGCAGATGGTAGTGGAACGAAACCTGGCCGAAAAGGGACTGAAGCGCGTCGAAATGGGGCGGGAAGCCTTCGAGGAAGCCGTCTGGAGATGGAAGGCGCAGTATGGCGACAGCATTAAGCGCCAGATGGTCCGACTGGGAGCCAGCTGCGACTGGTCGCGCGAACGGTTCACGCTCGATCCCGGGTTGAGCCGCGCGGTGCGCGAAGTCTTCGTGCGCCTGTATCGAAAGGGTCTGATCTACCGCGGCGAGTACATGGTGAACTGGTGTCCGCGTTGCCAGACCGCGCTCTCCGATCTGGAGGTGGCTCACTCCGACGCGCAAGGCCATCTCTGGCATATCCGCTATCCCGTGAACGGTATGCCCGGCAAATTTGTCACCGTGGCGACCACGCGGCCCGAAACCATGTTGGGCGACACCGCCGTGGCGGTTAACCCCAAAGACGAACGCTACCTCGACATGCACGGACGCACGGTGCAACTGCCCTTGATGAATCGCGAAATCCCGGTGATCGTGGACCAATTGGCCGATCCGGCATTCGGAACCGGCGTGGTTAAGGTCACTCCGGCGCACGATCTCAACGATTTCGAAGCGGGCCGGCGTCACAACCTGCCGAAAATTCAGGTCATCGACCAGAACGCCGCCATGACAGCCGCGGCCGGGCAGTATGCGGGTTTGGATCGCCTGGAAGCCCGGCGGCGCGTGGTAGAGGACCTGGAAGCGGGCGGCTACCTGGTGAAAGTGGAAGATTACCCGCTCAGCCTGGGCAAGTGCGATCGCTGTACGACGCCCGTGGAGCCGCTGGTCTCCACGCAGTGGTTCGTGAAAACCAAGCCGCTGGCGGAAAAAGCCATTGCCGCGGTGGAAACGGGCCGCATCGAATTCGTCCCGGCTAATTGGACCAAAACCTACTACGAGTGGATGTACAACATACGCGATTGGTGCATCTCCCGCCAACTGTGGTGGGGCCATCGCATTCCCGCCTGGCATTGCCAGGAATGCCTCGAAATCGTGGTGGCCTTCGAAACACCGACGGTTTGCCCGCGGTGTGCGTCAACGCGCCTGGAGCAGGATACCGACGTACTCGATACCTGGTTCAGCTCCGCGTTGTGGCCGTTTTCGACCCTCGGTTGGCCGGAGCAGACGGAGGATTTGGCAGTATACTACCCCACCTCGCTGCTCATCACCGGTTTCGACATCCTGTTCTTCTGGGTGGCGCGCATGGCCATGATGGGCATCGAATTCATGGGGGATGTGCCGTTCCGCCAGGTTTACATTCACGGGCTGGTCCGCGATGCCGAGCGGCAGAAGATGTCGAAGACCCGCGGGAATACCATCGACCCGCTGGTGGTGACCGAGAAGTACGGAACCGACGCCGTTCGCATGGCGCTCCTGCAGGGAGCCGCGCCCGGAACCGACATCGTGCTCACCGAAGAGCGGATGGAGAGCTCGCGCGGATTCGCCAATAAGATCTGGAATGCGGCCCGATTTCTTTTCCTGAACATGGAGAGATCTGGCGTGGAACCCTGGGTTCCGGAGAGCCTGGAAACATTCCAGCCCGATCCGGATCCGGTGACCCTCAGCGCCCCCATTGAAGATCGTTGGATCTTCAGCCGCTTGAATGCCTGCGCCGAGCAGGTGAATCGCGCCATCGAGCAGTATCGTTTTCACGAAGCCGCGCAGGTGCTCTGGCATTTCTTCTGGCACGAGTTCTGCGACTGGTACGTCGAGCTGAAAAAACTGACCTTTAAGGAAGGCTCCGGCCTCACTCCGGGGTGGCGCAATACGCTGTCGGCGTTCGAAACAGCCCTGCGGTTGTTGCATCCGGCGATGCCGTTCCTCACCGAGGAATTATGGCAACGGGTGGCGGCGGGAGCCCCGGGGCGGCCGAAATCGATTGCGGTCGCGTCTTATCCGAAATATCGCCCGGAGCTGACGGATTTTACCGCTGAGCGCGAAATCGGAATCGTGCAGGAGATCGTAACGCTGGCGCGGACATTGCGCGCCGAGGCAAAGCTCGATCCCAAGCAGCCGCTCGATGGCAAGCTCTATTCTCGCAACGCGGCGCTGGAGGTGGCGCGGACGCACCTTGCAGCCATTCATTCGCTGGCTAACGTGAAATTGCAACTGGTGGCGGAATCGGCCCCGAAAGCCGCGGTGATGCGATCCACCGCCGAATTCGACCTGGTGCTCGACGTGCCGCAAGCGCAGCAGGAAGCGCAGCGCAAGCGGCTGGAGAAGGAATGCGAGCAGCTTAAGAAGAACATTGCCAGCCTCGATCGGCAACTGGGCGACGAGAAGTTCCTCGGACGCGCGCCGGCGCACGTGGTGGACGATATGCGCAAGAAGTTGGGCGAATACACGGCCCAGCGCGATAAGCTCGGCTGCGTATGATCGAGGAAATCGTCCGGCTTGCGCTGGAAGAAGATATCGGGGCAGGCGACATCACGACCCGTGCATGCGTGCCCGAGCAGTGCCAGGCGCGCGGCGAGTTCGTGGCCCGCGAGCGGCTGGTGGCGGCAGGCTTGGAGGTGCTGCCTGCGATTTACAACGCGCGCGGGGGCGTGGACCAGTTGACGATCCTTAAGCGCAACGGCAGCATCTGCGGGCCGGACGACGTGCTGGCGACGGTGCGCGGCCGCGCACGTACCCTGTTGGAATGCGAGCGGGTGGCGCTCAACTTCCTGCAACGGCTGAGCGGCGTGGCAACCGACGCGCGGGATTTTGCGTCCGCTGTAGAGCGCACGAACTGCCGCGTTCTGGACACTCGCAAGACCACACCGGGCCTGCGCGAACTTGAGAAGCGCGCCGCCGCCGTGGGCGGGGTGATCAATCACCGCATGGGATTGTTCGACGCAGTGCTCGTGAAGAACAATCACATCGCGGCGGCGGGCGGGGTGCGACAAGCCATCCTGCGAGCGAGATGCTTGGGTATGCCGGTCGAGGTCGAGGTCCGCACCCGCGAGGAGCTGCGCGAAGCGCTGGATTGCGGCGTCACCCACCTGCTGCTGGACAATCTCACGCCCGGCGAAGCGCGTGACTGGATCGGCGAGATCGACGGACGAGCGAAGGTCGAACTCTCGGGCGGCATCACCCTCGACAATGTGCGGGCCTACGCCGAAACCGGCGCCGATTTTGTTTCGTCCGGCGCGATCACTCACTCCGCGTGCGCCGTAGACATCAGCTTCCGGATGGAGCTGTCATGAAGCTCGATCGCGGGCGCATACATCGCTACACCTCGGTCGAATCCACAATGACCGCGGCGGCGGGGCTCAATCCGGGCGAAATCGTGCTCGCCGATGAGCAAACCGCCGGGCTCGGCCGTCACGGCCACTCCTGGCATTCGGAAACCGGGAGCGGCCTGTATGTGTCGGCGGTGCTGAACCCGGGGCCCCTGCTCACGCTGGCTTTGGGCCTGGCTGCTCAATCCGCGGTCACCGAAGCAACCGGGATCGTATGCGACCTCCGCTGGCCCAACGACCTTATGCTCGGCAACCGCAAGACCGGCGGAATTCTGGTGCAGTTGACCGATGGCAGAGCCGTTGCCGGCATCGGCATCAACGTGAATCATGCGGAGTTTCCGGCCGATCTCGCGCCCACCGCAACATCCTTACAGTTGTATGCGGGCCGCGTCTTTTCGCGGGAAGCAATCTTCGAAAGGCTTTTGAGCGCCATCGAGACCTTCACCGAAGAATCTGCGGAGAGTATTTTGCGGCTGTTCACGCACGCGTCCAGCTACGCCTCGGGCCGTCGGGTCACCGTCGAAATGCCCGAGGGCACGATTGAGGGGACCACGGCCGGGCTGACCGCCGATGGATTCTTGGTCGTGCGCCAGGACAATGGAACCGATACTCTGGTGATTGCGGGAGGCGTACGTGCTGCTGGCCCTTGACGCAGGCAACAGCAATATCACGATAGGCGCATTCGAAAGCCGGCAGTTGGTGTCGCAATGGCGTTTGCGAACCGTTCACGAACAAACCGCCGACGAATGGGGCATCCTGCTGCGCAACCTGTTCGTACCCGCCGGATTGGACATCGCGAAGGTGAGCGGGATCGTGATTTCGAGCGTGGTGCCGCCCATCGATTCCACGCTGGCCGCGATGACCAAGCGCTATTTCCACACCGAGGCCATGTTTGTGGGGCCGCGAACCAACCTCGGTCTTACCATCCGTTACGACAATCCCAATGAAGTCGGCGCGGACCGGCTGGTGAACGGCGTGGCCGGCTACACGAAATATGGCGGCCCGTGCGTGGTGGTCGATATGGGCACGACCATCAACTTCGACGTCATATCGAAAAATGGCGAATACCTGGGTGGCGCCATCGCGGTGGGCATCGGCATCGCCGTCGAAGCGCTTTTCAGTAAAACGGCCCGCCTGCCGCTGGTGGATTTCCTGCCGCCGAAATCGGTGGTGGGGACGAATACCGTGGCGAGCATCCAATCGGGGCTGTATTTCGGCGCGATCGGTATGATCGACGGGATTCTGGAGCGGATCATTGAGACCATGGGGCCGGAGACCGTCACCGTGGCGACCGGCGGGCAGGCGCATATGATCGTCAGCGGGTCGCGGTATCTCAAAACCGTGGATGAACACCTCACGCTCGAAGGCCTGCAAATGATATGGGAACGGAACCACCCGATTTAGTCTTCAACTATTTCAACTACTTCACTGAAATCGAAGAGCATTTTCAGCGCGCCCGCGGCACCAGCCTGTTCCTGCTGTCGCCGCTCGACTGGGCGCTGGCGGAGAGCTGGAAAAACTCGGGTGTGCCGCTCGAAGCCGTGCTCCGGGGCATCGACCAGGCATTCGAAAAGTGGCGCTCCCGCAAAATCAAGACGCAGATGGTGAACTCGCTGGCCTTTTGCGCCCAAGCCGTCCTCACCGAGGCCCAGAACATGGCTTCCGGCGAGACCCAACCTGCGCAGAGGGAATCGAAGCCGCCGTTCTCGCTGGAAGAGCTGCGAGACTATCTGGAGCGCAATGCCGCATCACTGCCGCCGGGCTTCGAGGAAACCGCGGCGGCTCTGCGCCGGCTCGCCGCCGAAGCGGAATCACATTTCGGCGATCTGGAAGCACTCGAGCGGCGCCTGACCGTGCTCGAGGAAAAGATGCTGGCTGAGGCGCGGACGCGGCAGACCGAAGAGCAGGCGATGCAAGCGCGGTCGGAACTGGACCGGCAACTGCGTCCCTACCGCGGCAAAATGACCGCCGAGCAACTGGCGATGCTGGAAAAGCAGTTTCTGGAGCGCAACGTGCTTGAGCGCGCCGGATTGCCGAGGCTCAGCCTGTTCTATATGCGATAGAGAAGGCGGACCGCCAACCCCGCCAACCGGCGCGCCTGCCCTGCCCACATTCCATCCTGATAAAATCCTATTTCCATGTCCCAGATTCCGGAATCCGCACGTTTGTTCATGTCGGGCCTGATCGAGCGCGCCCGAAAACTGAAAAAGACCATCGCATTTCCCGAGGGAACCGACCCTAGAGTACTGGAGGCGGCCGCCCGGCTGGCGCGCGACGGTGTGGTAAAGCCTGTCCTGATTGGCCCCAAACCCGACAGCGCCCCCGAAGGCGTCAGCTTCGTGGAGCCGGCCGCTTCGGCGAACCTCGCCAGGTACGCCGCACTCTATTACGAACGGCGGCGCGCGAAGGGCGTCACCCAGGTGGAAGCCGCCGAAATCGCGCGGCGGCCGCTCTACTTCGCGTCGCTGATGGTTGGCGCGGGAGATGCGGATGGCAGCGTGGGCGGCGCGGCGAACAGCACGGCCGACACCGTCCGGGCCGCGCTGCACTGCGTTGGGCCGCACGCGCGGGCGCGCCTGGTCTCGAGCGTCTTCATCATGGCTCTCCAGGACCGTTCGCTAGGCCACAACGGGCTGATGGCCTTTGCCGATTGCGCCGTGGTCATCGATCCGGCGCCCTCCGAGCTGGCCGATATCGTGATCGCGACGGCGGAAAGCGCCCGCGTGCTTTTGAATACCGAGCCGGCGGTCGCCATGCTCAGCTTCTCCACCAAAGGCAGCGGCAAGCATGAACACGTGGACAAGGTCGTGGAGGCGTTTCAGATCGTGAAAGCGCGCGCTCCCGAACTGAATGTCGACGGCGAATTGCAAGCCGATGCCGCCATCTCGATGGCCGTGGGCAAATCGAAAGCTCCGGGATCGACCGTTGCCGGACGCGCCAATACTCTCGTGTTCCCCAATCTCTCCGCCGCCAACATCGGCTATAAGCTGGTGGAACGGCTGGGCGGCGCCATGGCGATCGGGCCGTTCCTGCAAGGCCTGGCGAAGCCGGCCAACGATCTATCGCGCGGCTGCTCCGCGGAAGACATTTACAACGTGGCGGTCGTAACCGCGCTGCAATCCGAAACGGCGTAGCACATGCTTCCCTTCCGCCTGGTATATTCCGAGCGGTACGATCTGAACCTGCTGGGCGACCACGTCTTTCCATCCAAAAAATACAAGTGGCTGCACGACCGGCTGTTGTGGACGCGCTTCGCCACCAACGAGGATTTTGAGCCGCCCGATCCGGCCACCGATGCCGACGTGCTGCTGGTTCACACTCCCGAATGGGTGGGAAAACTGCGCAACGGCACCGTCAGTTACCAGGAGATTCTGCGGCTCGAGATTCCGTACTCGCGCCGCATGGTGGAGGCGTTTTGGCTGGCGGCGGGCGGCACCACGCTGGCCGCGCGGCACGCCGTCCAAAACCGCGTCGGATTCAACCTGGGCGGCGGCTTTCACCATGCCTTTCCCGACCACGGGGAAGGCTTCTGCGCAATCAACGATATCGCCGTCGCCATCCGCTGCCTGCAACACGAGGGCGTCATCAGGCGCGCCATGGTGGTGGATTGCGATGTTCATCACGGAAACGGAACGGCGTCCATTTTTGCCGGCGATGATTCCGTTTTCACGCTCTCCATCCATCAATTCAATAACTATCCCTCCGAGAAGCCGCCATCCAGTCTGGATATCCACCTGCCGGACGGCACCAACGACGGCGAATATCTGAACCGGCTCGGCAACGGCTATCGGGCGGCGCTCACCATGTTTCAGCCCGAACTGATCCTGTACGTAGCCGGCGCCGATCCGTACCTGGACGATCAGCTTGGCGGTCTCTCGCTCACTTTCGAAGGGCTGATGGAGCGCGACCGGCTGGTCATCTGGACGGCCATGACGCACAAGGTACCGGTAGCCATCGTCCTGGCGGGCGGCTACGCAGCCAATGTGGAAGATACCGTGACCATTCACGCCAACACGGCGGAGGTGGTCAAGCAGTTGTTGGAACACCCGGCGAGCTGAGAGCGCTTGCCTCTATGGCGCGCCTGGCTGCCTCGACCGCGCGGTCCACATCGCGATCGGTGGTTTGGAAATTACACGAGCTGACGCGCATCACGCGTCTTCCATTCCAGGTAGCGCCTCCGAAATACGCTTCGCCCGACGCCTGAATATGCGCGATCACCTCGTCCGTGCGCCGGTCGTGATCCTGGGCGGTTGCTCCCGGCCGGGTGTCTATGAAACGCAGCAGGCCTTGATTGATGATCGGAGTCCAGACCACCTCTGCGCCCGGCAAAGCGCCGATTTCGAGCACCAGGCGCCGCGCCACGTGGCAGCATTGCTCCACGATTCGGGCGACGCCGTTCCGGCCCAACTGGCGCATGGCCGCGTAAGCCGCGAATCCGCGGGACCGCCGCGTCCACTCCGGCGTCCAATCGATGGGATCGCGGGCCTCTCCATGGCGCGCCAGGTAGGACGCCGAGTAAGTCACCGCCGCGCGGTGGGCTTGCGGATGGGCCACAAACGCGATACCGGAATCAAAGGGGGTGTTGAGCCACTTGTGGGCGTCGGTGGCCCAGGAATCAGCTTGCGCCACACCGGCCAGCAAGTGCCGGTAACGCGGGCTCGCCGCGGCCCACAATCCGAACGCACCATCCACATGTACCCAGGCGTTGTACTGCCGGGCGACCGGAATCAGCGACGCGAACGGATCGAAGGCCCCGGTACACAACTCACCGGCCTGCAGGATCACAATCGCCGGCGCCTCGCGATCGGTTTCGAGCGCCTGCTCCAGGACATTCGGCCGCAGACACCGCCGTTCGTCGGCCGGCAAGTCGTGCAACTGATCCATTCCCATGCCGAGCAGACGGACCGCGCGCTCCACCGTGCCATGGCGTTCGCTGCTGGTGAGAATGCGGATGCGTGGGGCGCCGAACAGGCCGCGTCGCTCCACGTCCCAGCCGGCGCGTTCCAGAACGGCGTGCCGGGCCGCCGCCAAACCGACGGTGTGCGCCGCCTGGCATCCCGTCACGAAGGCGAAGCTCGCGGCGGCGGGCAATCCCAGGACATCCTTGATCCACGCTCCGGCGACTTCCTCCGCCATCGATGCCGCCGGCGCGGAAATGTGCAGCGCCGTATTCTGGTCCCAGGCCGCCGCCAGCCAGTCCGCTCCCAATGCCGCCGGCAGCGCGCCGCCCATCACCCAGGCGAAAAACCGGCCGCCGGCATTCCCCATGATGCCGCCCGAAACATCCTGTACGAGTTCGTCCAGCACCTGTTCCGGCGGTGTCCCTTCATCGCCGAGCGGCCGGCTTAAACGCGCGCGAAGCGTTTCCGCGCCGGCAGTCGGACCAACCGGGGCACGATCCAGATTTTCGATATGCGCCAGGCTGTGCCGCAGAGCCAGGGAAAGCGATTCGCGATAGGACATGTTTCGACTATAGCGAGTGCCGCCGGCGGAAAACTATCCGATTCTTGTTACTTTACGGCTGGCCGGCGGTCGGTTGCGCCGTCCGGCCGGTGCGTCTGCTGGAGTTCAGCATGGCGCGGCGAACCAGGAATTTGGGAAGCAAACGCACCAACGCCACCAGGACCCGGTAGCGGAATCCCGGAATTACGACTACCTTTCCGGCGGATAATCCGTTCAACGACGCCGTGACGACGTCTTCGGCCGAGCACCACATCCACTTCGGAATCGTCTTGCGATCCATGGCAATCACGTCGTGAAATTCCGAGTAAGTGAAACCGGGGCACAACGCCTGCACACGTACGGGCGAGCGGGAGCTGACCAGGTCGAGATGAAGGCCCTCGGTGAAGCTGGTCATCCAGGCTTTCGTGGCGTTGTAACACACCGCGCCGGGGCTCTGGATGAAACCCGCAACCGAGGAGACATTGATCAATCCGCCCCTGCCCCGCTCCACCATGCCGCGCAGGGCGGCGTGGGAGAGCCGCATGGCCGCCATCACGTGAAGCTGGTGCATTTTCACGAACCCCTCGATCGGCCGTTGATAAAAGCGGCCCATAATGCCAAACCCGGCATTGTTTACAAGCAGCTCGAGATTCGCCGCGTTCTCGATTCTGGCCTCCACGCGGCGAAGATCGTCTTCCGATGTCAGATCGGCGGGCAAAGTTTCGGCGCCGCCCAACTCGCGCGCGATCTCTTCGAGGCGGTCCGCGCGCCTGGCCACGAGGATCAGGCTATACCCGTCTCGCGCCAGCCTGCGCGCGAATGTCGCGCCAATGCCGGCGGACGCCCCCGTGACGAGCGCCAGGGGCTTGCCGTCACTCATACTTCGGCTCTTCCCATCTTCCGGTTTCAGACGAGCGGACGATCGCCTCGATCACAGCCATGTTGCTCAACGAATCCTCCAGGGGCACCGGCGGCGGTGTGTGCTCGAAAACCGCCTGAGAGAAGCGGTCGCCCTGAAGCGTGTACTGATCGCAAGGAGGGAACTCTTCGGTCTTGATCCTGGCGCCGGTCAGGTCGCTGCCGTCGTCGATGTGAATCCGCGAAACCCGGCCGGGCAAGGCGTTGAACGGGATCTCGAACTCGATCCGCCCGGTGGTCCCGAAAATCTGCACGCTCTGGTGAGGCACGACCTGCGTGGAGCAGGTGAAGATGCATCGCCCGGACGGATACTGCAGGATCGCCGAAGTGAGCATGTCGGTGCCGAAGTTCCGGTCCCGCGAGATGGCGCCGGTTATCCAGCGCGGCTCTTCGCCGAAGATCATCCTGGAGATCTTGATGGGATAGCATCCAATGTCCATCAGCCCGCCGCCGCCATACTCGGGGATGTTGCGGATATTTTCCGGGTGGTCGTTGAAATAACCATAACTGGCGGTGATCGATCGCAGCGTGCCGATGCTGCCGCCGCGAACCAGCTCCACGGCTCTCTGCCACTGGGGATGCACCGCGACCATAAAGGCTTCGCCGATGGTGACGCCGGTGCGGTCGCGGGCGAGAATCAGCTCGCGCGCCTCGCGCACGCTCATGCCGATCGGTTTCTCGCAGAGCACGTGTTTGCCCGCCTCCGCCGCGCGAATCGACCATGGAACATGCAAGTGATTCGGCAGCGGGTTGTAAATCGCGTCTATTTCCGGGTCAGCCAGAAGCTCCTCGTAGGAGCCGTAGGCCTTCGGAATCCCGAGTTCGCGCGCGGCGAACGCGGCCCGCGACTGGTCGCGCGAGGCAATCGCGGTGATTTCGGTCAATTCCCCCGCCTGCATGGCGGGGATCACTTTGACCAGGGCGATCCGGGCGACGCCCAGGACACCCCAGCGAAGTTTTCGCATAATGCTACAAATTCTACCGCCGCTGCAGCCGTCGTCGTGGGGTTGAAGTGTGAGTCGCGATGCTTACGGTATCAGGGCCGCGAAATAATGCGGTCAATGACGTTGAAGCGGTCGCGCTCGTGGTTCCAGCGGCGAAGCCGGAATTTATACCGGTTCACGGCTGCTTCAAAGGCGGCGCAGCGCTCCTGGAGCGCTTCCACGACATCGTGGACCGATTCCTCCTCCTGCAGACATTTTCGCTGGCTTTCGAGCTGCACGCTCTCCTGGTTCAGCTTTGACAGGTCGATCCGAATGAGCTTCTCTTCGCGTTGAATCCACTCGTAGTGTGCTTCGTGCTCCTGCCACAGGAGTTGACGCTGGCGCGTGGCGGACAGGCGTCCGTTGCCGAGAAAAGAGAAATAACGGCGGCCCGGCACAAATCCTCTTTTAGAGAGTGTGTCGAGTGTAGCATCTCAGTCTCGCGGAAACACTGCTGCTTTTGGTAAATCCGCAGCCATGGGCGCGCACGCGCGACCCCATCCGCTGGTTTGGCCCGAGAAATGCGCACGGCGCGTGGCGGCCATCGATCTGGGTAGGTTCCGCAAACTCGTTGGGGGATTCGCTTTTGAGGGTAGCGCCGGTCCGGAACAATCAGGTTGGCCCGGCGGCGGAATTGTGGGGACAAGGGGAACGTGGGGCGTAATCCGTTAGGAATAAACGACCACGAACTCATTTCTGTTTTTCGGCTTAAGGGGTACTCTGGGTTCTTCCTGTGAAGGCAGGAATTTGATTCTGGGTAGCACGGCATCGTCAGCGCAGCTGAAAGAGAAGCAGGCTCCATCCGCGGTTGGATGGCATTTTTCGGGGACAAATCCAAAAGTTGTGAAAGCCCGAAGCAGTATGGCTATGCGAGTTCGCGTCGAGGATGGGCCTGCTTGCAGTGAAGCGGAAATGCCGTGAAGTCGGTTTGAAAAGTTCAATCTCGGAGAGGTCTGGAAGATGCAGTACGAAGGCGTTCACACCATCGTTTGCCGTTATCTGTCGCACGCTAAACTATCCGCCGGCGCCATGAGTCTGGCGCTGGCGCTCTGTCTGAGTGCCCTGGCGCCGCTTTCCTTGGAAGCTCAGGGCTGCACCTCGAATCCGATCGTGTGCGAGAATGCGCTCCCCGGGAACACCGGCTGGGATGTAAGCGGAGCGGGCGATCCGACTATCCAGGGATTCGCGACAGATATGAGCGTAAACGCCGGATCGACTATCTCATTCAAGATATCGACTCCGGCGACTAATTATCATATCGACATCTACCGGATCGGCTACTACGCCGGCAACGGTGCCAGGAAGATCACGACGATCACTCCATCCGCATCCTTGCCGCAAACCCAGCCGGCGTGCCTGACCGACGTTTCGAGCTTAATGACGGATTGCGGCAACTGGGGCGTATCCGCTTCCTGGACGGTGCCATCGACCGCCGTTTCCGGTATCTATCTGGCTGTTCCGATCCGCGCCGATACCGGGGGCGCCAGCCATATCGTCTTTGTGGTGCGCAATGACTCCAGCCATTCCGATATTTTGTTCCAGACCTCCGACGAGACATGGCAAGCATACAACTCCTATGGAGGCCACAGCCTTTATGGCGCGGCGAATACTTTCGATCTTCCGAACCGCTCTTACAAAGTAAGTTACAACCGCCCCGTAATCACGCGCACTTTCGACAGCGAATCCGCGACCTGGGTTTTTGGCGCGGAGTATCCGATGGCCCGGTGGCTCGAGGCCAACGGGTACGATGTGAGCTATACCTCCTCCGTGGATGCGGCTCGCAACGGCGCCTTGATCACGAATCACAAGATGTACCTGTCGATTGGACATGACGAGTATTGGTCCGGTCCGAAACGGGCAAGCGTCCAGGCGGCGCGCGATGCCGGTGTGAGCTTAGCCTTTTTCAGCGGCAACGAGGTCTTCTGGAAAACGCGCTGGGAGAACAGTATCGACGGCTCCAATACAGCCTATCGGACGCTGGTCTGTTACAAGGAGACTCTCGACGGCACTTCCAGCGGCGGGATAAAGGATCCGGACGATCCCCCGACGTGGACAGGCACCTGGCGCGACCCGCGTTTCAGCCCTCCCGCCGACGGTGGGTTTCCCGAAAACGCTTTGACCGGCACACTGTTCATGGTCAATGGTCCCGGCACCGATAACCCCGGCAACCTCAGGATCACGGTTCCATCCGCCGATGGGAAGATGCGCTTCTGGCGTAACACGGCCGTGGCGTCGCTGGCGGCGGGCGCCAGCTACCAGCTCCCCGTCGGCACACTCGGATACGAGTGGGATTCCGACATCGACAATGGGTCGCGTCCCGCCGGCGCGTTCCAGCTTTCTACCAGCACTTACACGTTGACGACCGATCTGTTGCTCGATTACGGAGCGACCTACGGGGCGGGAACGACCACGCACCACGCCATTATGTATCGTGCGCCGAGCGGCGCTCTGGTTTTCGGCGCGGGGACGGTCCAGTGGACCTGGGCTCTCGACAGCAACCACGACAACCCCTTCTTTTCGCCCAATACGGCGGCGGATCCAAACGTCCAGCAAGCCACGGTGAATCTGTTCGCCGACATGGGAGTGCAGCCCGCAACAATCCAATCGGGTTTGACGCCCGCGACGCAGTCTACCGACCTGACACCGCCGACATCGACCATTACTTCCCCGACTAGTGGATCGAGCGTGCAGTACGGGAACCAGGTGACGATCACGGGTACCGCGACGGATGCGGGCGGCGGCGTGGTGGGCGGCGTTGAAGTATCGACCGACGGCGGCCATACCTGGCATCCCGCCACGGGGCGCGGAACCTGGACCTACACATGGACCGCATTTTCAGTTGGAAACGTCACGATCAAGAGCCGCGCGGTTGATGACAGCGGCAATCTCGAAACCCCCGGCGCCGGCGTTACCATTACAATTCCGCAGCCGCCGGTCTTTCCTGATGTAACCGTGTCGACCGACGCGCCGACCGCCGGCCTCACCGTGACGTCCCCGTCATTCTCGACAACTTCAGGGAACGAGTTGCTGCTGGCATTCATTTCCGGCGATTATCTCAGCGGCGCCAATACGACCGTGACCGGAATTGCGGGCGCAGGCCTCACGTGGACGCTGGTGGTGCGGACGAACGGCCAGAGCGGCACAGCCGAAATCTGGCGCGCCTTCTCATCGGCGCCGCTAAGCAACGTCTCCGTTACAGCCACGCTTTCTCAGAGCGTCGTCTCGTCTATTTCGGTGATGACTTTCGTAGGGGCGGACCCGTCGGGTACCAATGGGTCGGGCGCGATCGGCGCCACGGCCAGCAAGAATGCCAAGACGGGAGCACCTACGGCATCGTTGGTCACCACGCGCAACAACTCCTGGGTGTTCGGGGTCGGCACCGATTATGACGCTCCCATAGCGCGGACGCCGGGCACCGGACAGAGCCTGGTGCATCAGTATCTCACTCCGCCGGGCGACACCTATTGGGTGCAGATGATGAACGTACCCACGCCCACAAGCGGGACGACGGTTACGCTCAACGACACTTCGCCAACGGGAGACCGGTTCGACCTGAGCATCGTCGAGGTGCTTCCGGCGCCGTCGGGGCCGCAGACCTGGAGTGTCTCGGGGTCGATTACGCCCGCCGCAAGCGGCAGCGGCGCGACGCTCAACCTGACCGGCGCCGCCACCGCGAGCACGACGGCGAATGTCTCGGGTAACTACAGTTTCAGTGGATTGGCTAATGGAATCTACACGGTCACACCCGGCAAGAGCGGATTCACATTCACTCCGCCCAGCCAGCAGGTGACCATCAACGGAGCAAACCAGACCACCGTCAACTTCACCGCGCAGGCCGTTCCGACATTCAGCATTTCGGGCACGATCACCGGCGGCAGCGGCGCGACCGTCGCTCTCAGCGGCGCCGCCAGCGGTTCCACAACCGCGGATACCAACGGCAATTACACGTTTCCGGGATTGGCGAATGGGAGTTACACCGTAACACCTTCCAAGACGGGATTCACCTTCATGCCGCCCAATCAGGCCGTGACGATCAATAACGCCAATCAAATAGGAGTGAACTTCACAGCGCAGGCGCTGCCCACGTATAGCATTTCGGGTACGATCAGTCCGACTTCCGGAGGCAGCGGCGCCACGGTCACTCTGAGCGGCGGCTCCAGCGCTTCGACGACAGCGGATGCCAATGGCAACTACAGTTTCAGCGGGCTTGTGAACGGGTCGTACACGGTGACGCCCAGCCTAACCGGCTTTGTCTTCACGCCTCCGAATCAGGCAGTAACGGTGAGTGGCGCCAGTGTTTCGGCCATCGATTTTACGGCATCCCCCGCCATAACCATCGACGCGAATGTCTCGAAAGACGGCACTGGGGGCAGCACGACCATCGCCAGCCCCACGTTCTCCACGAAATCCGGCAACGAACTGCTGCTGGCGTTCGTAACCGCCGATTATCTCGGCGGCACGAACACTTCGGTAACCGCTGTCAGCGGCGGAGGCCTAACCTGGACATTGGCGGTACGCAGCAACGCGCAAAGCGGCACCTCCGAGATCTGGCGCGCTTTCGCCACCACGCCGGTAACCGGCGCGACTGTCACGGCCACGTTATCGCAGAGTGTGATTTCGTCGATCACGGTCCTGACCTTTGCGGGCGTCGATCCTTCCGGGCCCGTTGGCGCAACGGCCAGCAAGAGCGCCGCCAAGGGCGCTCCCACAGTCACGGTGGTCACGACCCGAAACAATTCGTGGGTGTTCGGAGTCGGCAACGATTTCGACAACGCCATTGCGCGCACCCCCGCGGCCGGCCAGACTCTGGTCCACCAGGATCTCACCTCGACCGGGGACACCTATTGGGTTCAGAAACAGAACAGCCCGACACCGCTTAGCGGAACCAGCGTCAGCATCAACGACACGGCTCCGACCACGGATCGCTTCAACATGGGCGCCGTCGAGGTTTTGCCGGCCCCTGTGGCAGCCCCCCAGATGATGTCCAGGAACATCAGGCCGGCTTCGAGCGGCGCCAAAGTGATCATGAGTAATTCCGGGAACGGCGTCGTCGACATAACGGCGCCGGCCGTGTCGATGACTTCTCCGGCGCCGAATCAGACGATCTCGAGCCTGTCGACGGTTGCCGCCGTCGCTTCGGACGACACTTCCGTTGCAGGAGTGCAGTTCCTGCTCGACGGCGCCGCCCTGGGCGCGGAGATCACGACTCCTCCGTATTCAATGACCTGGAACACCACTTCGGTGTCCGGCGGTTCGCACACTCTGGCGGCGCGAGCTCGCGATAGTGTGGGGTTGACGACCACCTCTATGAGCGTGGTCATCAATGTCGACAATTCCGGGGACCCGGTGGTGGTCGGCAGTTGGTCGTCGCCGGTTACTTTGCCGGCAGTCGCTGCGAATCTCATCCTGTTGCCGAGCAGCAAGGTGCTGTTCTATCGGGACGGCAGTACGCCGACGGTGTGGGATTACAGTGCGAACACATTCAGAACAATTCCCGCGTCGGTGGATCTATCCTGCTCCGCCCACGCGGTCCTGTCCGACGGCCGGATTCTGGCGGCCGGCGGCGACGGCGGCGGCGGAGACACGACCGGTGCCGGGAGCGCCGAGATCTTCAGCCCGACCGCCCAAACCTGGACGCCGGCGCCGAATATGGCGTACAAAGGCGGGTGTCCGAATGCCACAGCGTTGCCGGACGGACGCGTTCTCGTGACCGCCGGCCCGCAGAGAACTTCACACTCGAACGCCGGCATTGCGGAGATCTACGATCCAACCACGAACACCTGGACCCAGTTGCCGACCGCCAACCATCGCCTCGAGACTTATCCGTTCATGTACGTGCTGCCGGACGGGCGGGTGGTCCATATCGGCGGGTCCGAATATCCCACCGATACAGACGTTCTCGACCTGACGACCGGCACATGGTCGGTAATTGACCCGAATATTGTCGATGGCGGCAGTGCGACCATGTACAGCCCCGGCAAATTCATGAAAGCCGGAAGCGCTACCGATAATCAGGGTGTCGGGCCGTCCTCCAACTCGACGTTTGTGCTCGATACGACCCAGCCTTTTCCGGCGTGGCAGCAAATGCCCCCGATGGCCTACTCGCGCAGCTTCCTCAATCTCACCATGCTGCCGGACGGGACGGCCCTGGCAACCGGCGGCGAAACGGACAAGAACGGCGGCAACATTTCCAACGCAGTTTATGCGGCCGAACTCTGGTCGCCGCTGATGCAGACTTGGACCACGATGTCCTCGATGCATACGCCGCGGGAGTATCAGGCCACCGCGCTGCTCCTGCCGGATGGGCGGGTGCTGGTTTCTGGGATGGGCGCGGACTCCGGCAACGTCTCCGACCAGTTGAGCGCGGAGTTTTTCTCCCCTCCGTACCTGTTCAAGGGAACACGGCCAACCATCACCCGGGCGCCCGCGCAAATCGGATATGGTTCGAATATCTCGGTGAGCACGCCCGACGCCGCATCCATCGCCAGCGTGGCTCTGATCCGGACTGGCGCGGTCACGCACTCCTTCGATCAAAACGAGCGCTTCGTCCCGTTGACCTTCACGCAGACATCCGGAGGCCTCACGGTGACAACGCCCGCGAATGCCAACATCGCGCCTCCCGGATATTACATGTTGTTCATCGTGAACAGCGCGGGAGTCCCCTCGATTGCACCGTTCGTGCAGTTACAGTAAGGAAACGATCGGTCGGTTTGATCGGATACGGCGCCGACGGCTTTGATTCTGGTAGGCCCGGCGCGACTCGAACGCGCGACCCTCAGCTTAGAAGTTCCGTGTGGATTGAAATTAATAACAGGCGCCAAGGCACCTAATTATGGCTATTTAGAATGGAGGGGGTTGCGACCCCGTCCTGCGCGGTGCGAATCCTACCTGAGGAGCCAATTCTCAAGTGATTGATTCCAGTGGGAGGCTCCCACTGCTATTCGTCTAAGTCCTTCGAAATCAGGTTCGAGTCCAACCTGGGGTTTTCCAAGGAAACGGCCCTTCGGCCAATTTCCGGATCGCGCGTTTATCCGGCCAAAGCAGCCCGAATTAGCGGCTACAAGCCGACTTGTCGGGAGTAATCCGGCAGGGCTTCCCAGCACGCCATATCGGGCCAGTATCACCACGGCCGTGTGGAAACTGGTCGGGCAACGGTTCGCCCAGGGATCCTCGTGCCAGCTTGTGCCCGGAAAATGGAAGGGCTACCGCGCCGGATCGGCCATTGCCCTTTATGTCAGATGCGATCAAAGACTTGTCCAAACGTGTACGTACGGCGATTTGTTTTTGGAATGCCTTCGACACGTTCAAGCAAGTCGAGCGCAAACTGGGCGAACGCGTTATGCGACCAGTGCAGGTATAGCCCAGATTGGTCGCTATAGACGCTCGGCCCGTAAATCTTCGAAAAACACCATCCGGCAGGACTAGCGAAGCAAGCTACGCCGGCACCCTGCTCTGTGATTATGGGATTGCCAGCCTCGTCTCTGTGAACGCCAATCGTTTCCAGACTCTTCGCCAGAGGAATCAGGACACTCTTTGCGTCCGCCGGATTAGCTGGCCGTGCCGTGAGTTCTATACGGCCGATCATTGTGGGGTCAAGCTCACAGCGAAGAATCATGCCGCCAAAATAACCCGTGACAGAAGCGCCGTTTAGTAACGCGAATAATATCTGATGGTCATTGACGAGTTTGGGATCAAGCTCGAAGAAAACCGTCGCAGATGAGAAATTGGCGGGGAGGTGATCCCGAAGGCTGTTCATCTGGCCAAGCTTTTCGATGCCCTTTCCGGCTGTGTCTCGACTGAGAGCAGCTTTCACCTCTAACACGGCACGCACGTGCTTTGCAGGGATTGCCCGCTTCCTGCCCTGGTCCGCAGTGTCGTAGTTCGCGTCCATCCACAGCACTGGGGAGTTCATCGCATCGTAAACAATCACGTCGAAGTGATAGAGTTTATAATCTGCGACGACTATGTCGGGAATTATGTATCCAGAGGTTACGCCATATCGGGCCGGCAGGTAATCAGAGAGCCATTTACGCAGGGCTGCTTCGCCCGCATTCCCGTGTTCTGTCCGGACCGGACGAGAGGCGTTATACTCCTTGGCTCGATCGAACTCGTTGAGTAGATCCCTGCGATTCCTCTGGAACTCCCTCCAGCCGAAGTACCCGTATTCTCGTTCATTGCTCGACTCCACTGGCCGCCTCCAATTTCCATTGAGAACCCATTTATAACAGAATGAGCCCTGCAGACCGCGGCGTTCGTTCCAGATCGGTCGGCCACGCCTGCAACAGTCGCCAAAACAGTCCTTCGGGAAGTCTTGTTTGATCGCGCGCGCCCCGGGGTCGGCTCGGCACCCATGGCCATATCACGCCCGAACCACGCCTGTGGTCGGCACCCCCTGGAAGTCCAGTTCTAGGAACCTCCTGAAAAGAGGGCAACCAAACGTCGAGGTTGAGGGTGCCAGACTGGCGGCATGTCCAAAACTAAACGCAAACGAACACCGAAGGAAGTTCTACGTCTGCCCGACCTGGAGCAGTCGAAGTCGGCCGTCCTGAACAGCCTGTCATCCCAAAGCTCCCAGCGCTCATACGATCATGCCATCCGGGAGTTTATCGAGTGGTACTGCTCGGAGCCGCGCTTAGCCTTCAACAAAACCGTTGTTACCCGGTATCGCATATTCCTTGAACAGGCGCACTACGCCTCTTCAACTATCAACCTCCGACTGGCAGCGGTCCGCCGCCTTGCATACGAAGCCGCCGATGCCGGTCTGCTCAGTCCGGACCTCGCGGCCGGAATTCGACGGGTGAAAGGTGCCAAGAAGTTTGGTGTTCGAGTGGGCAATTGGCTAACGGCAGAACAAGGAAAACGTGTACTTGGCATATTCGACCGCAATACCCTCCGGGGAATCCGCGATTACGCCATGGTGGCTGTACTGTTGGGCTGCGGATTACGTCGCGCGGAGGTGGCCTCGCTCGGTGCTCAGGATCTGCAGCAACGCGAAGAACACTGGGTTTTCGCCGACCTCGTCGGCAAGGGAGGTCACGTTCGGACCGTGCCAGTCCCGTTTTGGATTGCGGTTGCCCTACAACGCTGGATGGAGGAGGCGAAAATCGCCGATGGCCCGATCTTCCGGGCGATCAATAAAGC
>Ga0335078_10004372_pt1 | contig 20956 bp, 10 predicted proteins | sample Lox_Sample_32_FD_206711 | JGI IMG/M metagenome (GOLD analysis project Ga0335078, IMG submission 206711) | Soil microbial communities from Loxahatchee National Wildlife Refuge, Florida, United States - Lox_Sample_3.2 | ecosystem: Environmental > Terrestrial > Soil > Wetlands | place: USA...
TTCCGTGCCGGCTGTCGGAGGCGGGGGTCCGCCGTATTCCGCCGCAAGGTTCCCCATCGCGTCGTGCACAAAGGTCGTGGTCACCGCGCTGCTGCCTGTCCCGACCGTCTTCTGGGCTCGACGGCCTTCACCATCATACGTATAACTCACCGGAGCGGCCAAATTCGCCGTCAGCAGGCGATTCTCCCCGTCGTAGGAGAACGTTCCGTCCAAATTCAGATACGGGCTCGATGCTCCCGACAACGCCGTCTGATTCCCGGCCGCGTCGTAGGCCGCCACCCGACCGGGCGGATTGCCAATCCGCCGCAGGCTGCCAGCCTGCACCACAAAAACCACTTCTCTCCATGCCGATCCGCATAGAGCCTCGCGACGCAAAGGAGGCAGCCGGCGCTATCATGTGATCCGTGGACAGCATCCTTTCTTACGTGCGAGGGCGCGAGGCGGAGATCACGGCGCTCATTCGTCAATTCGTGGAATGCGAATCACCCAGCGACGATGCTGCGGCGGTCGATCGCTTTGTCGATCTGGTGGCCGATACCCTGTCGCCCATCGCCAAGACAAAGACCCGGCGCGGCGGCAAATTCGGCAAGCTGCTGGAGTGCCGCGTGGATTTGCCGGGCCGGCGTAAGAACGGACAGGTTCTGGCGCTCGGACACTCGGATACAGTTTGGCCGGTGGGCACGCTGCGATCGATGCCGTTTCGCGAAGCCGAGGGCCGGCTCTGGGGACCGGGCGTGCTGGACATGAAATCCGGCATCGCATTCTTCATTTTCGCGGCGCATGCCTTGCGCGATCTGGACATCCCGGCGGCGTCGCAGGTGGTGCTGCAACTCAATTCCGATGAGGAAGTGGGAAGCCCGCAATCGCGCGCGCTCACCGAGGCCAATGCCCGCAAAAGCAAAGCCGTGCTGGTGCTCGAGCCGGGCACGGGACTCTTGGGAAAGCTCAAGACGGCGCGCAAGGGCGTGGGGGATTTCACGGTCAAGGTGACGGGACGCGCGGCGCATGCCGGCGTGGATTTCGCCGCCGGAGCCAGCGCCATCCTCGAATTGGCGCGGCAGATCGAGCGCATCGCCGGGTTCACGGACATCGAACGCGGCATTACCGTCAACCCCGGCGTGATCGGCGGCGGCAGCCGCTCCAATGTGGTGGCGGCCGAAGCCTGGACGCATGTGGATCTGCGCGTTCCCCGGCTGAAAGATGCGCCGCGCCTGGAACGGAAATTCCGCGCGCTGCGCCCGGCGGATAAGCGGTGCACGGTGACGGTGGAAGGGGGATTGAATCGTCCGCCGCTGGAGCGCACCGCGGGAGTGGCCGCGCTCTTCCGCCAGGCGCAAAGGCTCGGACGGGATCTGGGGCTGGAGCTGGAAGAATCCTCCACCGGCGGCGGTTCGGACGGCAATTTCACGGGCGCTCTCGGCATACCGACACTGGATGGCCTGGGAGGAGTAGGGGAAGGCGCGCACGCGGCGCACGAAAGCATCCTGGCCGATCGAATTGCCGATCGTACGGCGCTGCTCGCCAGGCTGCTCGCGACGCTCTAGCTCTAGCAGCAGGGGGCCGGGTTAGCCGTGAGAACATGGAGCCGTGGGGAAGCCGCGCAAAGCCGCCGCCAGGCCGAAGGTCCCGCAAAACGCGGCAGTGCCCGCGGGACCGGCGCGGGACTGGCGCGATCTGTATGTTTGCGTGCTGATCGCGGCCGCGACTTTGGCCGTTTACAGCCAGGTAGTCCACTTCGACTTTCTCAACTACGACGATCCCGATTACGTTACGCAAAACGTTCATGTGCGAAGCGGCTTCTCCTGGGACAACGCCGGGTGGGCCTTCTCGTCGTTTCACGCCGCCAACTGGTCGCCGCTGACGTGGCTTTCGCACATGGCGGACTGTCAATGGTTCGGGCTCGAGAGCGGCCGGCATCATGCGATGAATGCGCTGCTGCACGCCGCGGCCGCCGTGCTACTGTTCGCCGCCCTTAAACGAATGACCGCGGCCCGATGGCCCAGCGCCTTCGTAGCCCTGTTGTTTGCGCTGCATCCGCTGCACGTGGAGTCGGTGGCGTGGATCGCGGAGCGGAAGGATGTTTTGTGCGCGCTGTTCTGGTTCCTGGCGCTCTATTGGTACGCGGGATATGCGCGAAAGCCCGGCGCATTCCGCTATGCGCTGGCGATGGCCGCGTTTTGCCTGGGACTGCTGGCCAAGGGGATGATCGTCACGCTGCCATTGGTGCTTCTGCTGCTCGATTTCTGGCCGCTCCGGCGCACGAACTGGCGTCGGCTGGTGCTGGAAAAAGTGCCGTTCGCCGCGCTGGCTGCCGGAGTGTCCGTGTTGACTTTCCTGGCCCAGCGGCAGGGCTACACGGTTCGTTCGCTGGCGGTGTTCCCGGTCGGTGTGCGCATCGAGAACGGCCTGGTCACGTATGCCACATACATCCTGAGGACGATCTGGCCGGCTAACCTGGCGGTGTTCTATCCGTATCGATTCTCGATCCCGCTGTGGCAGGCGGCGGCCGCCGCGATGCTGGTGGCCGGCATTTCGATCGCCGCCGCGCGGCGGGCGCGCGAGAATCCATACCTCTTCGTGGGGTGGTTCTGGTATGTGGGCACGCTGATTCCGGTGATCGGACTGGTGCAGGTAGGGGCGCAATCGTCGGCTGACCGGTACATGTACGTGCCGATGGCCGGGCTGGGCATCATGCTCGCCTGGGGCGGCGCCGAGCTCCTTCGCGGCCACCGGCGCGCGGCGATCGTGCTGGGGGCGTGTGTGATCGGCGCCTGCGCGGCTGTGACTTCGACGCAATTGCAATACTGGGCGAACAGCGGGTCGCTGTTCCAGCACGCGGCCGAGGTCGCCAGGGGGAATTACGTCGCGTACAACAACCTGGCGCAATTCGAGCTGTCGCGAATGGACAACCAGGAGGCTTTGAAGAACGCCGAATCGGCGCTACGCATCCGGCCGGCGTACCCGGAAGCGCACACCAACCGGGCGCTGGCGCTGCGGCGCCTGGGCCAATTGAACGAATCCGAGAGCGAGTACCAGACCGCGCTTCGCATTCTCCCGGTAAGCGAACCGGCGCACGCCGGCTACGGCGCGCTGCTGGTGACGGAGGGCAGGATGCCCGAAGCGTGGCGGGAGTTCGCGCTGGCGGTGCAGCTTCGTCCGGATGACGACGATGCGCATTACAACCTGGGGCGCGCCCTGGCGGCGCTGGGACGAACCGATGATGCGGAAGCCGAATATCGGGAGGCGATCCGCCTGCAGCCGGCCAACGCCGACGCGCGCCACAGCCTGGGCTTCCTGCTTCTCAGCCGGGGCCGGATGGCGGAAGCGATCGGGCAACTCCGGGCGGAGGCCGATTTGAAGCCGGGCGATGCTTCCGTGCATTACAGCCTGGGCACACTGCTGGCCAGCCAGGGCCGCTACGACGAGGCCATCGGGCAGTTTTCGGAGGCACTGCGGATCAAGCCGGATTTCACGGAAGCCCAGAGGAGATTGGAAATGGCGCGGGTGCAGCGAGACCGGGCGCGGAGCCGGTAAGTAAGAGGGCCGATTGAAAATCGGCCGCAGGTTACAAACCCGCTCCACACGAATTCTATTGTTCGTGGACGTCTTCGAGGTAGGTGTAGCCGTGCAGTCCTTCCTCGTAGAAGCGCAACAGTTGACCGCTCTCTTCGTAGGTGAGGCGGCCTTCGCGCAGCGCCGACTCGACATCGCGGCGAAGCGCCGCCACCAGGGTGTCGGAAGAGAATTGCACGTAATTCAGGACCTCGCGGACGGTGTCGCCTTTGATGACAGAATCGAGGATGGTCTCGCCGGATGGACTCAGGCGCACGTGGACGGCGTTGGTATCGCCGAAGAGATTGTGCAGATCGCCCAGGATTTCCTGGTAGGCGCCCAGGAGGAACGCGCCGAGGTAGTAATCCCCGCCCTGGAAGCTGTGCAGCAGCAGCGTCTTCTTGACGTCGCGGCGGTCGATAAATGCGTCCACTTTGCCGTCGGAATCGCAGGTAATGTCTCCGAGCACGGCGGGGTGGGACGGCTCCTCTTCCAGACGATGAATCGGCATCACGGGAAAGAGCTGCTTGATGGCCCAACTGTCGGGCATGCTCTGGAACAGCGAGAAATTGCAGAAATAGGTGTCGGAGAGCATAGCGTCGATGCCCTCCAGCTCTTCGGGGAAATAGTCCAGCTCGCTGGCCTGTTTCTGGATTTTGCGGGTAATCGCCCAGTAGAAGTTCTCCGCGATGCAGCGTTGTTCGAGCGAGAGGTAGCCAAGGCTGAACAGGTTCAGCGCCTGGTCGAGGGCCTGCTGGGCGTCGTGAAAACTTTCGAGCAGGTTTTTGGCGGTCAGCCCGCGATAGGTTTCCTGCAAATCGATGAGCGGCTGCTCGGCATCCGCCGGCGGCTCGATGGAAACGTCCGATTCGCCCATGCCCGAGACACCGAGGACGTTGAAAACCAGCACGCTGTGATAAGCGGCGATGGCCCGCCCGCTTTCGGTGACGATGGCGGGATGCGGGACGCCGACCTCATCGCAGACGCTCTGCACATGGTAGATGACGTCGTTGGCGTATTCCTGCAGAGTGTAATTCACGCTCGATTCGAAATCGGTTTGCGACCCGTCATAATCGATACCGAGCCCGCCGCCGACGTCGAGGTAACGCAGCCCCGCCCCGGCCCGCGCCAGGTCGACATAGACGCGGACCGACTCGTTCACCGCGGCTTTGATCTGGCGGATGTTGGTGATCTGGCTGCCGAGATGGAAATGGAGTAGATTCAGACAGTCGGCCATACCCAGATCCTTCAGCTCCTGCAGGGCGCGCATGGCTTCGGTGGCCGAAAGCCCGAACTTGGACCGGTATCCGCCGGAGGACTTCCAGCGTCCGGAGCCGCGGCTGGCGAGCTTGACGCGCAGGCCGATCATGGGCCGGACACCGACGCGCGCGCTGTACTTCAGAATCAGGTGCAGTTCGGTATACTTTTCGACCACGGGGATGATCTGCCGGCCGACTTTCTGGGCCAGCATGGCCATCTCGATGTACTCGTCGTCTTTGAAGCCGTTGCAGATGATGGGAGTGTCGTTATCGGCCAGCGACATCACGGCCAGCAATTCCGGTTTCGAGCCGGCCTCCAGCCCAAAGCGGTACGGCTTGCCGAATTCCAGGACTTCCTCCACCACCTGCCGCTGCTGGTTAACTTTAATGGGGTACACGCAACAGTAGCCGCCCTGATACTTGTGCTCGTTGATGGCCGTTTCGAAGGCGGTGTGGATCTCACCCAGCCGATGCTTCAGAATGTCGGCGAAGCGCACCAGGATGGGCAGATTGATGCCGCGCAGCAGCAGCGTGTCCACGAGTTCCTTGAGATCGATAGATCGCGCCGGGTCTTTTTCGGGATGAACGCGGACATGGCCGTTGTCGCCCACGGAAAAGTAGCCCTTGCCCCAGCTCGCCACGTCATACAGGTCGCTGGCGCGTTCGGTGGTCCAGCGTTCGGTCGGCTCGACGATCAGCGAGCCTTTTCGCCCATTTCGTTCCAACTTGGATGTGTCTCCCTTGGTCCTAAACCTTCAGTGTCCGACGAAACTATCGTGCGGGCAAGAAAAAACTGCGTGAAAAATGGGTTTCGGCGCGCCGGCGGCGATCGACCCCGGAATGCCGGATCGAGAGGGCGGCGTCACGGAAAGAGGGAAGTTCCTTCGGGCTCACTTGAACCTCTTTTTGAAGAAGAAATCGATGCCGAAGATGCCGTTTTCATCGCGCACCGCCACCGCGGACCAAGTCCTGCTCAACGACCATTCCACGCGCACCACCTGCGGATTGCTGGTGGTGACGTTGGTGATGTAGGTAAACGTAATCTCGGGCGTCACCTGCTGTTGCAACGTCACGCGGGCTTGGGGGTTGTTCTCGACGCCGGTTATGGTGGGGTCGATGCGCAGATTGCTGACGCCGAAGAAGCGCTGCAGCCGGCCGGCCACGGGACTCGCGATGGCCTGGCCGAGCAGCGCCGACGCGCCCATCTGCTGCCACGATTGCGGGGCGCTGGTCTCCTGGGCCAGAAGGGCCGGATCGCTGGTGGGCGCGCGGCCGGTGGCGAGCAGCGCCACGATCTCGTTGAAGGAAAGCGGCGGGTCGGAGCTGGGGGTGAGATTGAGGTGGTGGAGCGGACCGGAAATCGTCAGGGTCACATCCACGCCCTGGGCCTTGGTTTCAAGCGAGATTTCGATCACCGGCTCGATCCGAAGGGGATTGTAAAAGGCCACCGATCCCTGGCTGACGTTGTATTTTGTTCCGAAGAACAGCACCTGGCCGCGGGTGATGTTGATGCGGCCCAGGATCGCGGGATTGCTGAAGGTGCCGCGCAACTGAAGGCTGGCGTCGGCCTGCAAATCCTGGGTCAGCGAGCTCTGGAACTGCAGGTCGCTGGAGGTATTCACCTGGATATCGAAATTCAATCCGCCGAGCAGGCCGGTCCGCGCGGAGGGCGTTTCCACGGGCTGCGCCGAAGCGGCAATCAGCGAACTGAAATCGGATTGCGGATTGAACCCGGCACGCTGGATGGTCACGGTGCCGGAGAGCATGCTGCGATCGGAGGTTCCGGTGAGGCTCAGATTGGCGTTGACCACCGTGCTGACGCCCTCGGGATAGCGGACGCGCACTTCGCGCGCGCGGGCGGCCAGGCGGAAAATCAACTGACCATTGTTCAGACCGGCGAATCCGGACAGAGCCACCGTGCCGCCGCCGGTTTCGCCCGTGAAACTCTGGATGGTGGCCTGCTGCCCGGCGAAGGTGATCACGCCATTGGCTTTGGAGATGCCATTCGGCAAATCGACGATGCTGAAGGTGGCATTCTGAAACTCCGTCCGGCCGCCGACCTGCGGAGAATCGAGGGAACCGCGCACGGTAGCGTCGGTGGCCACGGTACCGGACGCTTCGAAATCGGAATTCAAATCGCGCACGAGCGCCAGGTCGAGGTGCCCGTGGACTTGCAGGTCGAGACCGTTCTTCTGCTGCAAATGCGCCCTGCCGGAGAGCGAGAGATCGGTCGAGCGGCCGACCAGGTGCGCGCTCTGCACGGTCACGGTGGATTCCGTCATGCTCACCACGATGTCTCCGGAATTGCGCAGCGAGAGAGCTTCCATTGCCGCCGCGGGACCGGTGCCGGGCGGCGGCAAAAGCTCCAGCCTGGGAATTCGCAACTGGGTATGCAACAACTGCGGCTCGAGCATCGGCCCTTCGATACGCAGTTCGCCTTCCGCCGATCCTCCAAAAGCCGAAGCGGGGTCGGCTTTGGGCGAGATCCACTGCCGCAGGTTTCCAAAATCCAGCTTGCTGAACTTGACGGTGGCGGTACCCGGATACGCGCCCTCCAACTGCCATTCGCCGTCGGCGGTGACCGACGATCCGGCAAAGCCCGAATCGACGTGCGCCCGCAACACCTGCCCCTGGGAGTTGGCGGTCAGATGGACATCGCCGATCGGTTGACCGGTAAGCTGCAGGCCGCGGCCCAGGACGTCCAAATGAAAATCGTGGATTCGCCAGCCCTGCTCTCCGCCTTTGGCGGGCGCCAGATCGACGGCGCCATTGGCGGCGATGGTCACGGTTCCTTCAACGCCGGGCCGGGCAGCCTCCACGGTTCGCATCTGGTCGAGCGGCATGGCGTTGCTCGACAACTGAAATACCAGCCTGCCGGTATTCCACGTATCGGCGGCATGATCGTAAGTTCCCGAAAAGCTCAGTTGTTTCCCGCCCGCGGTCAACTGCGCCGCCGCCGCTTCGATACGGCTGTTGGAGTAGCGCAGCCGGGCCGACAGCCGATCGACCGGTTCGCCGCGGAGGATTGCCCTGGTCAGCGTCACATCGCCGTTCAGCAGGGGATTGGCGATGGTTCCGGTGATTTCGGCGGCGCCGTCCAGAGTGCCCGAAACCGGCACGTCCGGCGCTTCGGCGAGCTTCGCCAGTTCCTCCATATCGGCATTGTGCAGGGCGGCATTTCCGAAGATCAGGCTGCGCGGCGAGGTTTTCCAATCGGCCAGCGCCACCTCGAATTGTCCCTGCGCGCGCAATGCACCGATGGCAACCGACAGGTTGCGCGCTTTGACATCGGCTGCCGACGCGGTCAGGTCAGCCTGAACGTCATCGATCAGGCGTCCCTGGCAGACGATCCCCGACGCGGCGGCGCGCCCCTCGAGGTGCAGGTCGTCGAGACCGCCGGTGACCGTCCCCGTGAACCTGGCGTTGCCGTGATCGAGAGCTATAGGCAGCGATTTGGTGCTCTCACCCAAGGCCGGCAGAATATCGTTGAAGTCGCGCGTTTCCAGGCGTACCTGCAACTGGCGCCCGATCGCTCCGGAGAACTCGGCGTGCGAGGAAGGCAGGCGAAGAGACGAATGGCCCAGGTCGATGATGCCCGTCTGCGAATCGTACGTAACGGCCAGGCGGCCATCCACGGGAGGGCTGCCGGGAGCGGGAGCCATGGCGAATTCCCCCGACGCCTTGACCTCACCACGACGAGCGAGCGATCCCTCGGCCGAGAGATCGCCCGAGACGATGGCATCCCAAGGCAGGATTTGGCCGCTCTCGAGCGCCACCACCCGCCGCGCCGTGAAGTTCGCGATGGCGCCTTCGAGGCTGAACCGCTCGAAGCCGCGCAGGCGGCAGTCCCCATGGAACGTTCCGCCCAAGGCTTGGATATCGATACCGCGCAAATCCAGATCATGGCTTTGCAACTCGACGCTCGCAACCGACCCGCCAAGGCTGACGGCTCCTTTTGGAAAGACGCCGTTGAGGCTACCCGCGAGCTGGACGTTATGCAGCCGCGCGGCGGGGCCGCGCGCGGCGAGCGATGCGGACAAGCGAAATCCCTGCAAGCTCATCCCGGCTGTCCGATACCCGATGCCCGATGCGCTCAGCGATCCTTCAGCTGAATAACCGCCGGCGGCGGACCACGTGGAGGTTCCGCGCAACTCCGCGTGCCCGGCTAATCCTGGAATTCCCAGAACCGGGGCTACATCGGAAGCCGCGAGCCGGGCGCTGAAGCGGAGCGCGGCATGCGGCGCCGCGAGATCCTCCACGCCGCCATCGGCTTCGACGGTAGAGCCGCCCATCGCCAGAAGCAGTTTCCTGACGCCGACATGGTTCTTCTCGAAAGACAGGCTGGTGTGCACATCCAGTGTCATGCCGGGCCGGCCGTTCCACTGAAGAGCGAGCGGCCGGATGTCCAGATCGCCGAGATATCGCGGCCCGCGCGGGTCATAATTCAACTGGACAGCGAGCTGCCGTCCGTCCAGATCGAACGGCACCGACGCACGGTTCTCCACGTCCACGCGGCCGTTGCGCAGATGGAAACGGCCGATGGCCAGCTTCAAAACCGTTTCGATGGGGTCTTCCTTCCGGGTGCGCTTGATTTTCGGCTCGGGAATGTTGGTCGATCCATCGGCGGCGACGATCAGGCAGGCCCGCGGCGAATCGACATCGAGATATTGAATGTCGACGTCCCGTTTGAGTATCGAAACCACCTTCAGGCCGACGGCGGCGGAGGCGGCGTGGAATAGAGGCGGCTTATCCGCGGGTTCGCGGCCGTGGATGGTCAAACCGCGGACCTCGGCGCGGAGGGTTTTCCAATCGAATTGGAAGGCCGCGATTTCGACGCGGCCGCCGGTGGCATCTTCGATGGTGGAAACCATGCGCCGGCGCACCTGATCGTAGAACCAGGCGCTGCGCAGGATCCAGACGCCGGCCAGCACGAAAGCCAGCAGAAATCCCGCCAACAACACGGCGAGCCACACGGCGATGCGCCGGAAGCGCCTCATTGGAAGACCTCCTCGTGGAAGACGATGGAGGTGCGCCGGCGGGCGTCCGCCAGCCAGCGATCCATCTCCTGATTGGCGCGATCGCCGGAGAGTTTCACCTCGATATCATGCCGGTAGTCGTCGAGGTTCACAGGCTGCCCGGGATGCGCCTGCCGCGCGAGCGGCGCCACGACATCATTGAAGTACTGCTCGACGTCCTTTTCGGTGACCTGAACGCCCGGACGAAACCGCACGTCGAGAAACTCGGTTAACGCCCGTTGCCAGACGAGCTCCTGTTTCAGGTCGGCTTCGGTGATTCCGGCTTCTTCCAGGGACCGGGTGAAGGTATCCGCGCCGGGATAGTGGCCGGCGCGGAAGGCCTGGTACTCGGGCTCGATTTCTTCGAACGTCGGCAGCGGGTAGCGGCTGGTTTCGAGTTCTTTGCGGATAAGGGTCTGCTCGACCATGCGCTCGGCCATTTCGCGCCGCGCCGCCGGCCGGAAATCGGGCTTGGTCCCGTTCAAAAAGGCGGAGACGCGGATCTGCCGGTCGAGATCGCTGGTGGTGATGACGGAGCTTCCCACCGAGACCGCGATGCGGTCGACGATTTCGGCGGACAGCAACGAGCAGATTGCCAGCAGCAGGATTGCGCGCGCCAAGCCGGGCCCGGATTTTTGCCTGGTTCGCATCAGAATGTCTGCCCGATCGAGAAGAAGAACTGGAAATGGCTCACGCCGGTTTGCACGCACAAACTGGCGTACGGTTCGCCCGGCGTGCATGGCTTGGTGCCGGCGTTCAGCAGCTCCTGCTCGGTCCCATTGAAACCGAAAAACCGCGGCGGATTGAGGCTGTACGCCAAGTCGAGACGCAGCGGACCGACGGGCGTTTTGTAGCGCAATCCCATTCCCACGGCGTGCACCATGTAATCAAAATCCGTCAGATTCCGCTGATGGATCCGAAACGAAACATCGCTCAGGCTGGCGTAGCTGTTGCCCATATCGTGAAACAGGACGGCTCCGATATTCTCGCCGATCAGGGGAAATCGCAGTTCCGTCTGATTGAATAATTCCGCTGTTCCTCCCAGCGGAAAGCCGGTTTCCAGGTCGCGCGGCCCGGCCTGCTCTTCGGGAAATCCGCGATGGGAAGTGCTGCCGCCGCCGAAGAACCGCTCGGGCAGCGGCACGGCGTCCAACTGGTCGGTACCGGCGTGAAAGGCATATATATTGCCGAACTCGGTGCTCCGCGCCAGCACTACCTTGGGACCGAGGCTGTAGTAACTGGCATTGCGTCCAAGAAATCGAAAAAGATCGCGCTCGGAACCAAAGGCGCGCTCGGCCAATCCGAGATCGACGCTGCTGTAATAGCCTTTATGGGGCTCCAAAGGGTCGTCGCGGTGGTCCTGAACGAGGGCGAACGATGTCAACCCCAGTTTGACCGGCTGTGACAGGAGGGGGATGAGGAAGGGCGAGATCTTCAGCGTTTTCTCGTCGATGGCGACGGCCCGATAGGTATATCGGTAGAAGAAAGTGGTCGCCTTGGAAATCCGCTGTGAAAGCTGGAGGGAACCCTCGTAGCGCCGGTAGGAGAATGTTCGAATGTCCTTGGAATTCTCGGCCAGGCCGGTGATGGTAAGGTTCAAATTCGGGTTGTTGCCGAATCGCGGCCAGGTGTAGGTGCCGAGGGCCTGTTGCTCCAGCGTGGAGGCGCTGGTGCGCAGGCTCACCGAATGAGCCAGTCCCCAGAGATTATTACGGCTGATCGTCGCCGAGACGCGCGGGGAGAAACCGGTCTGTCCGGCGGGGGCGTCGAGACACGTGCTGCATCCCCCGATCTGGGCGATTTCGGCGCCCACGCCGACGGCCAGCGAGTACCGGCGCGCTTCCTCGAGATCGTACAGGATGTACTTCTGGTCGGTCTCCCCGTCGGGGTCCTGAATGGCGGCGTCGACGCGCGAGAAGACGCCCAAATCATAGAGCTTTCTCTGCGTTTCGGTGACTTCGGTGGGGGACAGGGGATCGCCGGGATTCAGCCCCAGCGCGTGATCGATCAGCCAGGACTTGGTGGTACGGTTGCCGGAGTAAATCACCTGCCTGACGAACTGACGGGTTCCTTCATGGACCACATACACCAGGTCGACGTGGAACGGATCGTCGGGGGCCGGTTTGGAACTCCATTCGAAGGTGGCGCCCGGAAAACCGGCTTTGAAATACTGCTCGAGGATGGTATCGCGATCCACGGCCACGCTGAATTCGCTGAACGGCTGCCCGCCTACCGAGGTCAGCTTGGAGTGGACCTCCTTTTCATCGAGGCTCTGGATGCCTTGCACCGCAAGGGTGGCGATGAAGTACTGCGGGCCTTCGGCGACCTGGATATAGACGGCGATCTGTTCGGGTTTGTTGGCGAAATTGTCGGCCACGCGATGGGTGACCTGCACGTCGCGGAATCCGTTCTGGCGATAGAGGTTGGAGATGGATTCCTCGTCCCGGCGAAGCAGGCTCTCGCTATACCGGCCGTGGGGAAACTCGAGGAAATAGGCCGGGCGCAGAAACATGCGTTCCCGCAGTTGTTGTTCGGTGAAATAGCGATTGCCGGTGATTTCGATGTGCACCAGCTTGTGGCGGTCGCCGCGATTCACCAGATAGTCGATGGTGGAGCGGTCGTTGATTACGTTCTGCTCCTTGAACTCCACCTCGGCATCGAAATATCCGACGGATTGAAAATAGTCCCGCAGATTGCGCGCGCCTTCCACCAGCAGATCATGATCGACGGCGTGCTCTTCGAAAATCGGGACATAGCGCTGGAGGGTTCTTTGCGAGACTTTGCCGCCAATGGTGCGGACATCGATGCGGGGACCGGCATCGATGTGCAAGGTGGGCTGCGCGGCGTTGGTCTCGATATCGTAGCTGACGCCCTCGGACGTAACGCGGGCTTCCAGGCGGTGGTCCTTCAGGTAGAGGGAGCGCACGCCGTTCAGCCCTTCGCGGAGCCGCGTTTCCGTCATCGGCTTCCAGGAGTGGATGAGCCAGCGGCGGAAGGCCGTGGCGGAGAGAATCCGGCGGGCGTCCATCTTCGGGTCGCCGGTAATCACAGGTGTGGTGAATCGGGCACGCGGTCCGCTCTCGACATCAAAGCGGATGTTGACCTGCTGGTAATCTTTGCCGGTATTCCAATCCAGCGTCGAGTTCACCTTGGCGCGGAACAAGCCGTTGCGCTCGAAGAGGCGGCGCAGGTTGGACTGGGCCTGCGCCAACTCCTCCTGCTGGAACGGCTGCCCGAGATCCAAGCGAGCCGCATTGGCGAGTTGCGGAGCGCCCGGCGGTTCCGATACGCGGCCGGAGATGCCGACGCTTCCGACGAACCAGCTCTCCTTCGTCAAGAAGCGCACCACGACGCCTTCCTGGTAGCTCGCGACATCGACCTGGATGTCGGCGTATCGGCCGGTGGCGAACAGGCGGGCGATGGAATCGCGCACCGTCTCGCGCCGCAGGGGTTCGCCGATTTTGAGCGGCAGCATCTGGTGCAACTCGTCCGGTTCGAGCGGCTGCTTCACCGGGTCGAACTGAATCACGCGTACGGTCTTGCCCTCGTACTTTTCGTACTGTGCCCGCAACGTGCCGATGCCGGCCAGATCGAAAACAAGCAGGAGCGCGAGTCTCTGCCATAGGGACACGGGCCGGAACACGAAGATCATGATACCGTAAGGCGCATCGGACAACTGTAGTTTCAGAGCAACTCTGTTACCATCGGCGACATGGACGCGGCCTCGCGCGAACGGTATTCGCGGCAGATTCTTTTTCCCGGGATCGGCGAGGCAGGACAGGAACGGCTGATGGCTTCGCACGCGGCGGTGGTCGGCTGCGGCGCCCTGGGCAGTTTCCACGCCGCCGCCCTGGCCCGCGCGGGGGTGGGGCGGCTGACCGTTATCGACCGCGACTTCGTCGAGCCGAGCAATCTTCACCGCCAGTGGCTCTTCGAGGAGTCCGACGCCGCGGAGAGTCTGCCCAAAGCCGCCGCGGCGGCGCGGCGCATTGCGGCCATCAATTCTTCGGTGGCAATCCGCGGGGTGGTGGCCGATCTGACGGCCGACAACATCGCGGCGCTCCTGGACGGCGCGGAATTGATTCTCGACGGAACCGACAATTTCGACACGCGGTACCTGATCAACGATTTCGCCGTCAGCCGCGGCGTGGCCTGGGTTTACGGGGCGGCGGTGGGGAGTTACGGAATTTCGATGCCAGTGGTTCCCGGCCGGACGGCGTGTCTGCGCTGCGTCTATCCGGCGCCGCCGGAGGGCGCGCAGCCGACCTGCGAAACGGCCGGCGTGCTGAACGTGATCGTGTCCGCGATTGCATCGCTGCAGGTGGCGGATGCGCTGAAAATCCTGTGCGGCGGCGGCGAGCGATTGAGCGCGCGCCTGACGACGGTGGATATCTGGGACGGCCGCATACGCCAGATCGACACTCCGCCGCGCGACCCCAATTGTCCCTGCTGCGGCCGGCGTCAATTTCCGTTCCTGGAGGAGAGCCGGCGCGCGCCGGTGACGCTGTGCGGGCGGGATGCGGTGCAGATCCACGAGCGGGAGCGCCGCATCGACCTGGCGGAACTGCGGTCGCGGCTGGCGCCGCTGGGCGAGGTTCGCGCCAACGAGTACGTCCTGCGTTTCCGCGTTCCGCCTTACGACCTGACGCTGTTCCCGGACGGCCGCGCCATCGTGAAGGGCACGTCCGACCCGGCGGTGGCGCGCAGCCTGTACGCCAAGTATTTCTGAGCGGCGAAGGAGCCCGGCTATGGCATGGGCAGCAGGTCCGGATCCAAGATGCGGGCTTCCATCCAGCCGGCGTCCTGAAATTTGCGGGGAGAGGTGGTGAATACCAGTTTGTAGCTGGTGTCCTCGCGCGGCGGGTCGGGCGGCGGCGCGTGCTGCTGATAGGCCAGGGCCAAATATTTCAGAATGGCGTAGATATCGCCTTCCTCCGGCTGGCGGAGCTCGAAGCCGGCGGAGCGGAAGTGGATGGCAGCCCCCTGGTTCGAGAGGCGCCATGCCAGGAAGGCGCAGCAATCGATGGCATGCTCGAACCAGGGATCGAAGGCGGGCGGGACATCGCGATCGAGGTACAGTTCGACTGTCTGTTCCTGTTCGCGGGCGAACTCGCGCACCTGGAGGCTGCCCAGTTTCGCGGTGGCCTTCCAATCCACGTGCCGGGCGCTCTCCGAAACCTCGTAGGGCCGAATTCGGTAGAAGTCGCGTCCCAAGCCGCGATAGTGCGTCTCGATTTCTCCCGATATGCCCGCCAGCAGGTCTTCGAAGCCGGGCTGGGGATCGATGGAAGGGTAGACCACCATATCGCGGCGGAGGGTGACCTGCGCGCGCTTGTCGAGAAAACCGAAGGGAAAACCGGTGGAAAACGCGAAACTGTTTTCGCGGTAGACGCCGCGGCGCGGGAAACGGACCTCGATGGTTTCTTCCAGGGTCTTTCGCGAGGGAATCAGGGGAAAGTAGACGCCCGATCGCATGGCCGGGCTGGAAGGATCATGGATGGCTTCGACCGTAATCGAAAATGACGGTATGAACCACTTCTGATTGCGCACGAACAGTTTGCCCGGAACCGCCCGGCCGACCGAAACGTGCTCGGGAACGAGAAAATCCAACTCCAGCGCGGCCAGGCACAACCGGCTGATGAAGCCCGCGACGAGAAGCGTCGCCAACATTGTCGCGCCGATGAGAAACAGCAGGTTGTTGCCGGTAAACATGGCGGCCATCGCGATCAGCAGGATGGCCAGGGTGAAGGCAGCGCCGGCGCGGGTAATCCGGTAGCGGATGCGGCGGAAAAGCGAATCGCGGAAGCGGATCCAAGACGGCCGGGCCATGGTCATCATCCAAACGGGTGAATCAAAGGGATGGTCTCGCGGCGTCCAGAATTGTAACACGCCCACGGACTCGCTCACGGCGCCGGAACTATGGTGGGACGGCTGGTTTCACGGCCGCGCGGCGGAATGGCAACGAGTGTCATCCAAGGCCCGACCGGGCGGATTGGCGAGCCGCCGCAGTCTGCCAGCCTGCACTACTAGTGCTTCGAGAACATTTCGCGGACGTCTTTCCGAAGATCGGCCTGGCTGCCGGTTCGATTGTAGAACATATGGCCGCCGGGATACTCGTGCACCATGACGCGGGTGGGATCGCCCATGACCGGCATCTGGTCGACCGTCAGGATGGAGCCCATGAACGGGCAGGAGAGGTCATTCCAGCCGTGCACGATGAGGACGCGGAGTTTGGGATCGGCGGCGACGGCCTGGCGCAGATCGGGCACGGCGCCGGCTCGCAGGCTGCGGCTGTCGAAGTCCCACTGGGAGTTCACGTCGTAACTCAACGCGTTGTACCGGGCGTCGGTTTTCCAGCCGACCACGCGCGTTACGAAGTCCACCATGGCGGTAGTCGTCGGCGCGATCATGCTCTCCAGGAGGGGATCGCTGGTGCGCTGATACGGCGCGTAGGGATAGGGGTCGAAGGAAGTGACGTTGGAATCGTAGACGCTGCCGATCTTGCCTTCTTCGCGGAAGACTTCGCGCAGATACGCGTTGATTTCCAGGCGTCCGCCGGCGCGCCTTACGAATTCCTCCTCCAACCCGGTCAGCTCGGTGACGCGCTTGATGAGTCGCGAGGCGGCTTGCGGATCGGAGCGGCCTTTGAGCAGGTCGGTGACGTATTCGCCGCGGGTATAGGCGATCACGGACGCCATGGACTCGGAAGTGAGCTTGTGAAGCCGCTCGAAATGGGCGGCGGTGATCGAGGGGAGCGAGAGCAGCCAGGGCATGGGCGAGACGTCCTGACCCTCGTCGAGGGTGGGATTGAGATAAGGCGAGACCAACACCACGCCGTTCATGGCCACGCCGAGCTGCGTTTGCAGGTAATGGGTGATGCGGGGGCCGCGATATCCGCCGTAGCTCTCACCGACCAGGTATTTCCGCGCGCCCATGCGGCCGTTCTTCACCAGCCAGTCGTAAATGATGCGGGAGAGGTAATGGATATCGTTTTCGGTGCTGAAGAACTGCTTTTTGGTCTCGTCGGCGGAAACCAGCGATCGGCTGAAGCCGGTGCCGACGGGATCGATAAACACGAGGTCGGTGAAATCGAGCCAGGTGCCGGGGTTGTCCTTGAGAACGGGCGGATCCGAAGGGCTGTCGCCCTGCTGGCCGAACTCGACGTGTTTCGGTCCGATGGCGCCGAAGTTGAGGTATACAGAGGATGCGCCCGGGCCGCCGTTCAGGGCGAAAGTAACGGCGCGATCGGGCCCCTCCAGGGTATAGGCCGTGTAGACGACTTCGGCGCTTTTCTTGCCATCCTTATCGAAAACGGGCAAAGTCCCGACGGTGACGGTATAGTTCAGCGGCTTGCCATCGAGCTGGATGCTTTGCGCCACATGGGTGTCGGCGGGCAGCGGAGGCAGCTTGTCGGTGGACTTGTCCTTGGCGTCGGCGGGAGCGGGAGGAGCGGCGGGCTTGGTCTCCTGGCCCGGGACGTTGAACAGGAAGAGCAAGGCGCCAGCTATAGCGGCCAGCAGCGGATGGTGCGGTGAAATATGCCTCATCTGGTTAAATTACCGTAGATTCGTTCATCAGTCGGTGCGCGACCAACCGCTTGCTGACGCGCGCGGCTCTGGTTAGTGACGCGCGCGGGAACTTTTCGTCCCGCGGCGGTTTCTATATTCCCGAGCTTCCCATAAGACATTTATGGGAAACCACGGAGGCCGTGTGCTGGAAATCCGTCACCTTTCCAAGCGATACAGCGGGATCCCCGCGGTTCAGGACGTCAGTTTTACGCTCGGCCCGGGCGAAATTCTGGGCTATGTCGGACCGAATGGCGCGGGCAAGAGCACCACCGTGAAGATAATCATCGGCCTGATCGAGCCGAGCGAAGGCCAAATCCTGTATTGCGGCCGGAGCATCATCGACGACCTGCCGGCATTTCAATCGCGGATCGGCTACGTACCGGAGGAGCCGCACCTGTACCCGCACCTCTCCGGACGCGAGTATCTGCAGCTCGCCGGGCGGTTGCGCGGCATTCCGCACCATATACTGGAACCGAAGATCGACGAGTTCCTACGGCTCTTTTCGCTCTTCGACGACCGGCACACGCCGGTTTCTTCTTATTCCAAAGGCATGCGGCAGAAGATTCTGTTATCCGCCGCGTTGCTCCATAATCCCGACATTCTTATTCTGGACGAGCCGCTCTCCGGGCTCGACGTCACCACCGCCCTGGTGCTGCGCGATCTTCTGGGCGAACTGGCGGAGGCGGGCCGTATGATCCTATACAGCTCGCACGTGCTGGATGTGCTGGAAAAGGTGTGCTCGCGGGTGCTGATCCTCAACCGCGGGCGGGTGGCGGCGCACGACACCATCGAGAATTTGCGCGCCACCATGCACGAATCGTCGCTGGAGGGCATTTTCAGCCATCTGACGCGCGAATACGACCATCGCGCCGCCGCCGGCCACATCCTGGAGGTGATGCGATCGTGAAGTGGCTGGCGAAGACGCACGGCGTGAAGTTCGAGCTGGTGCGCCATTTCCTGAGCCGCATGCTGGATGGGGAATGGTCGGGCGAGCGCGGCCAGTTTCAACAAGCCGCCATCGGCCTGGTTTCGCTGGTTCTGCCGGCCGGATTGCTGCTGGTGCGGGAAGGGTCGCTCAATCCGGCGGATGCCTCGAAGTACCGGCTGCTCGAACGAGCGGGAGCGGTGGAGGCGATGCGCGCCGCCTCGATTGCCGATGAACTGTCGCTGATCACGGTGCTGTGCTGCATCACGGGACTGATCGCCCTCTTCGAATGGCAGTCGCTGTTTCCGAGCGGGCGGGACTGCCTGGCGCTGGCCTCATTTCCGGTGCGGCCGCGGCAGTTATTCGCGGCGCGATTTGCGAGCGTGGTCTTGTTTTCCACCGGGATTATCGCGGCGCTGAACCTGCTGCCTTGCCTGATCGCGCCGGCGGAATTCGGCGGAGGATGGCACGTCGACGCGGTCTGGCTGGGACAGGCGGCGGCGCAGGGAGTCGCATCCGGGTCGGCGTGCTTCTTCATCTTCTTCGCGATCGTGGCGCTGCAGGGGCTGCTGCTGAATCTTCTGCCGGCGCGATGGTTCGGGCGGGCATCGGCCGCGGTACAGGGGATGCTGGTCGGGGTGTTTCTGCTGGCCGCGCTCTACAGTTGGTCGATCAAGGACTGGAAGCCGGTACAAGTGGCGCGATTGCCGCAGATGGGCGCGTGGATTCCCTCGGTTTGGTTCGTCGGCCTGCATGAACGCCTGAACCACACCGCAGATCCGTTTTTCGACGCGATGGCACGACGCGGCATCCTGGCCGCGGCGATGGTTGCCGCGCTCACCGCCGCCTGTTATCTGATCAGCTACCGGCGATACCGCAAGCTGCTGCTTGAATCCCCGGTGCGTCTCCCGGCCTGGCACGCGTGGCGGTGGAGCCTGCCGCGGCTGCTGGCGCGCTCGCCGCGGCGCGTGGGCGTACTGGAATTCATGGGCAAGACGCTGGCGCGCAGCCGGACGCACCGGGTCGTCTGGCTGGCATACATCGGGGGCGCGATCGGAATCATGCTGAACAGCTCGGTGGTGGATGGAGCGCTGTTCATGCGGAGCCATGGCGTTCAGAAGGCGCTGCAATTCGCCGTGCTGTTCTGGCCGCTGGCCTGTTCGATGGTGCTGATCTCCGGATTCCGCCACGTGATTTCGATTCCCTCGGAGCTTCCGGCGAACTGGATCTTCCGCCTGACGGAAAGCCAGGGACGAGCGGAGTGGATGTCGGCGGTGGAGCGCTTCGTTATTTCGTACGCCGTGGCGCCAGTCTATCTGCTGCTGTTTCCGGTGTCGCTGGCGGAGCTGGGCTGGCGGGTCGCCATTGCCATGACAGTGCTGCAGGTGCTGATTTCACTCAGCATCTTCGAGATGCTGTTTTACAGTTGGCAGCAGCTTCCATTCACCTGCTCGTACTTTCCGGGGAAGCGTCCGATGATATTGGTCATCGCGTCGTATTTTGCGGCGCTATGCGTGGCGGCGCCGGTTCTGTCGGTAATGATATCGGCGGCGGCGGAGACCGCTCCGATGCTTCCCGGTTTTTATCTGTTCTACCTGGCGAACTTCGGCCTTCTCTGGTTCTTCGCGCGGCGGCGCCGCCGCGAAGGATGGGGCGAAGCCAGACTGCTTTACGAGGATTTGCCGCAGACCGTGATTGGTCTGGGGATCAAGGAGATTACGTATGCGGGAGCCCAAGCCCTCCAGCGAGGGGGAGATTCTTCCGGGCACGCTGGACATGTTGATTCTGAAGACGCTGATTCGCGGCCCGATGCACGGGTACGCGGTGGCGGAGTTCATTCAGGAGACCTCCGAGGATGTGCTGCGGGTGGAGGAAGGAGCGCTGTATCCGGCGCTGCACCGGCTGGAATTGCGGGGATTGCTGGCTTCGGCATGGGGGATCTCGGAGAACAACCGGCGGGCGAAGTATTACCAGTTGACGGCGTCCGGACGGCGGTATCTGGCGGACGAGACCGCGCGGTGGAACCGGATGACCGGGGCGATCGCGAGGATCATGGAACCGGCGTAGGTGGCGGGCGGGCTGACAGCCTGCCCCACATATTTCTCAGATTGAGAGCGCTATTTCATCGGCGGCAGCTAGACCGCGACCTGGAAGACGAGCTGGCCTTTCATGTGGCGATGCGGGCGGCCAAAACCGGCGACCCTGCGGCCGCCAATCGTCAGTTTGGGAATCGCACTTATTTCAAGGAGACCTGTCGCGATATGTGGACCTTCACGTGGCTCGAGACTTTTCTGCAAGACCTGCGTTATGCCGTTCGCCAGTTGCGCCTGCGTCCGGGGTTCACGGCGGTGGCGGCACTCACGCTGGCGCTGGGCATCGGCGCCACCAGTTCCATCTACGGCATGATCGATACCGTCATCTGGCGCCCATACTCGTGGGTACAGCCCAAGGGGATGATCGTGCTGCAGCAGGATGTCCCGGGCGAGCACGTGAGCGACTCGCTCACTCCCGCCGACCAGGAGGACATCCGGCGCAGCCTTTCTTCGCTCGGCGATCTGACCGCGTGGAACCACTCGATAGGGAACCTGGTGGATGCGGCGGGAGAGCCGATGCGGGTGGAATTCGCGCGCGTCAGCC
>Ga0335078_10004373_pt1 | contig 20954 bp, 16 predicted proteins | sample Lox_Sample_32_FD_206711 | JGI IMG/M metagenome (GOLD analysis project Ga0335078, IMG submission 206711) | Soil microbial communities from Loxahatchee National Wildlife Refuge, Florida, United States - Lox_Sample_3.2 | ecosystem: Environmental > Terrestrial > Soil > Wetlands | place: USA...
CGGGTGACCGCGCGCATTCTGGGCGACCGGGCGGCCATCGGCGATGCGGTGGAGTTCGTCGAATCGCGCGACGAGGTACCGTACTTCCGCAAGGCCTCATGAACCTCGCCTCGCGGATGGCCCGCATCGAGTCCGAATCCGCCTTCGAGGTGCTGGTGCGCGCGCGGGCGCTGGAGGCGGAGGGGCGGGATATCATCCATCTGGAAATCGGCGAGCCGGATTTCGCCACGCCGCGGCACATCATCGAAGCCGCGAAGCGGGCGCTGGACGACGGATGGACGAAATATGGTCCCCCTCAGGGTTTGCTCGCGCTGCGCGAAGCCATCGCCGCCGAGGTTTCGCAAACGCGCGGCATTGGCGTTGGCCCGGAGCACGTTTGCGTGGTCCCCGGCGGGAAGCCCATGATCTTCTTCCCGATGATGGCGCTGCTGGACGCAGGGGACGAAGTCATCTATCCTAACCCGGGCTTCCCCACATACGAGTCGATGATCCGGTTCCTCGGCGCCACCCCCGCGCCCGTGCCGCTGGTGGAAGAGCGCGGGTTCTCGTTCGATCTGGATGTCTTCGCGCGAAGGCTGTCGGGCCGCACAAAGCTCGTCATTCTCAACTCACCGCAGAATCCGACGGGCGGGGTCATCCCGGCCGGCGACGTGCGGTCCATCGCGGACATGCTTCGCGAGCGCGACGTGATAGTGCTCTCCGACGAAATCTACTCGCGCATCTGGTTCGGCGAGCCGCCGCTGTCCATCGCCAGCCTGCCCGGGATGCTGGAGAAGACCATCATGCTCGACGGCTTCTCGAAAACGTATTCGATGACCGGCTGGCGGCTGGGCTACGGGGTGATGCCGCTCTGGCTGGTGGAGGCGGTGAACCTGCTGATGGTCAACTCGAATTCCTGCACGTCGAGCTTCACGCAGCGGGCGGGCATTGCCGCGCTGACCGGTCCACAGGATGACGTAGTGGCCATGGTCTGCGAGTTTCGGCGCCGACGCGATGCATTTGTCGCTGCGCTGAATCGAGTGCCCGGCTTCCGCTGCCGCCTCCCCGAAGGCGCTTTCTACGCGTTCGCGAACATCACCGGCACCGGGTGGAAATCGAAGCCGCTGGCAGATGCGTTGCTGGAGAAAGCCGGTGTTGCGGCACTGAGCGGCACGGCGTTCGGCGAATACGGCGAAGGCTATCTGCGCTTCAGTATGGCCAACTCATATGAGAACCTGATGGCCGCGGTGCAGCGAATCGAAGACTTCATGCGTCTTAGTAGTCAATGATGCACAGATTCATCGTGATGGCCGCCGCTCTCTGCGTCTCCTGTTTCGCGGCCGATTCCTTCACGCCCATGAATCGCCTCACGGCGATTGGCGTGGACCGGGGCGAGATCACCGATCTGGAACTCGACGAGCGGACCAAGCTCATGACCGAAGCGCAGACGTTTGCCATCATGCGCGATGCGCGGGCGCTGGCGGGGGCCGAGCGCATGACCGCGCCGAAAATGCAGAAGCTGGTGAACGACGCCGCCACGCGCGCCGGCATTCCAGCTCCGCTGCTCTCGGCCATGGCATTTCTGGAGAGCTTCGGGATCCCGACCGCCGAGAGTCCCACCGGACCCAAGGGTATTATGCAGATTTCTCAGGCCACCGCCCGCAGCATGGGCCTGAAGATGATCTACTCGACGAAGTACAAGACCCACACGGAGCGGCGCGCATTCAAGCGTCACGGCAAGACCGTTTACAGGAACGTGAAGGTGAAGGTGGCCTACCACATTCTGATTCGCGACGAGCGGCTCGATCCGGCCCGTGCGCTACCCGCCGCGGCTCGCTACCTGGCGAATCTGGAGCAGCGCTACGGAGGTCTCGACTGGGCGGTTTGGGCATACCACTGCGGTGAGGGCTGTGTCGCCGAATTTCTGGATATGGCTCGCCGTGGCAACGGTCTGCGCGGCGATCCGCCGTCGGTGGCCGAAGTGTTCTTCTCCTCCAGTCCCGTCCATAATCGCGAGATCTGGGCCGCGCTGGAGCAACAGATGGAGCGCGACTATTCGCCCACCTACTGGTTCCGGGTGCGCCGGGCCGAGCAGTTGCTGGCCATGTATGGCGAGGATCCTGACGAATTTCAGAAGCTGCAGGAGGAATACCGCTACGATTTCGAACCGCTGCAGCGCGCGCCGAACCGACTGTCGGCGTGGGTCAAGCCCCAGGATTTGCTCTATCACACCTGCGAGGACATTGAGAGCGATGTGGGCTCACGGCTGGCGCGGGCAATGGATAATCCGGATTACTTCGGGTTCAGACTGCGGCGGCTTGGATACGGTTCACTGGGCGAATTCGATCCGGAACACCGCGAGGCTTACCTGAACGCGTCGCCTTCGGCCCTGGGCACGCTGCTCACCATTGCCTTCGAAACGCGGCGGCTGTACGAGGCGACGAAGCCGCGCCATCAGTCATTCGTGCCCATTGAAGTAACCGGGCTTGCCCGCCCGCTGGACTACGCCGGACGCGCAGGCCGCGAATTCGCCACCGGCAAGGCCCATTTCGACGTGCTGTGCAGCGGGCAGGCGTTCGAGATTTCGCTGGCCGACCTGCCCCAGGGCGAGCGCGAGTGTCTGCGGTTCATCCTCGACGACATCGGATGGATGGGTGAACTCGGGTTTGTGGAGGAGACGCCGGGCAGTGGCTCGCTGGTGATCGGTTGCTCGCCCGGCTCACGCGACTTCTTCACGAAAGTCTACGGGGAAGCGACGAGCGACAAGCACGCGAGTGCAGTGGTCGCCTCGCCCCTCAGCTCGACACCGTGAGCTACCATTCTGTGGAGGCGCCGCCCTGAACCGCCGCACATTTCTCTCGACATCGATCCCGGCGTCTTTGAGCACCGCCCTCAGAGCCACCGAGCGCGCCACTGAAGTAAAGCTGGTGCTGCATTCCGACCGGCCGCTTGCGCGCATTCCCGCGGACTTCACCGGCCTCAGCTATGAGACATCCCAGCTTTCCGAACCGGACTTCTTCTCTGCATCCAACCAGAGCCTGGTGAGCTTCTTTCGGCTGCTGAGCCCGCAGGGCGTGCTGCGGCTGGGAGGAAACTCCAGCGAGTTCTGCTGGTGGAAGGCGAGCGTTTCGTCCGCGGCGCCGGCTCTGAAGCGCCCGTCAGGACCGGTAGAGCAGAATTGGATGCCCCACGCCCTGACGGCGATCACCCGTGAGGCTGTCGATCAACTTGCCGGTTTTCTTGAAGCCACCGGGTGGACGCTTGTCTACGGGTTGAACCTGGGGACTGGAACGCCCGAGCGAGCCGCCGACGAGGCGGCATACGTGGCGGAAAAGACAGGGCACCGCCTTCAGTTCTTCCAGATTGGCAACGAGCCCGAATACTACCGCAACCCCACCAATCAGCTTCGGCCGCCATCATGGAACTTCGACGATTACCTGAAGCAATGGCTGCAGTTCGCCCGCGCAGTGTGCGTGCGCGTGAAAGGCGCAAAGCTGGGCGGGCCCGATGTCGGATCGAATGCCGATTGGGTGGCATCCTTCGCGCGTCAGGCGCCTCCTGAGTTGGGAAACTCCATCGTCGCCTGCACCGGCCACTATTACGCCATGGGTCCTCCGGACGATCCGCGCATGAACATCGAACGGTTGCTCAGTCCCGATCCTCGGATCGATGCCGGTATGAGCCGAATCATGCCCGCGGCGCGCGAGGCGAAGCTGGCCTTCCGCATGACCGAAGGCAATTCGTGCTACCGCGGAGGCAAGCCCAGTGTCAGCGATGCGTTCGCCTCTGCATTGTGGGCCGGCGACTACATGCTGCATCTCGCCCGGCTCGGGTGCAGCGGCGTCAATCTCCACGGAGGAAGCACCAGGCAGATACGAGCGGCACTCGGCGATCATCTGCCCGGCGCGGACATGGCGAGCCGAGCCAAAGCGGCAGTGAACGGCCCGTCCTACACACCGATTGCGGGCAGCCCAGACACCGGATACTCCGCACGACCCATCTACTACGGGATGCTGATGGCCAATCAGTTCGCCGGCTCGACGCTGGTTGACTGTGAGTTGGAGACGCCGACTGCGAACGCCAGCGCGTATGCGGCAAAAACGGCAAACGGCTCGATCGCCGCCGTGTTCAACAAGGACGCGACGCGGGATCTGCGGGTCATGATTCCCTGCAAAAGCGCGGTATCGCACGCTCGCGTCTGGCGGCTGACCGCCACCTCGCTGGAAGCCTCGGCTGGAGTCAGGCTCGCGGGCGCGGAAATCGAAGCCGACGCGGGCTGGAGGCCCGCTGACGACGAGGCTCCAAGACCGGAAGGCGCCCTTTACCGCCTGAGCTTGCCGCGTGCCAGCGCAGCGCTGGTGTTCATCACCGAATGACGGCCTGTCTTAGCCCGCTCGAAGGGTTGTGATAGGAGTTGAGCGAGCCATGCCCGATTCGGAACAGTTCACGATCGCCCGGCGCGTGCACCGCAGCATGCTGGCAGCTGGCGAAAAGAAGCTGCTCATCTGGATCGCGGAGCGGCTGCCCAGGTGGATTAATTCCGACCATCTCACCACACTTGGCGCGCCGCACATGCGGCTCATCCCGGCGAATCTGCTGAGTGTGGGGCTGGCCGGACTTCTGAACTTCGTGCTCGCCGAGGTCTGGGTCTTCGGGCGCTAGTGGTCGTGTTCGTGCTCGTGGCCTTGCATGTTTCCCCCGGCCATGCCGCACCCATTGTCCGAGACCGCGCAGGGGACGTGCTCAAATTGCACCGTGCAGTGATGAATGCCGAAGTCGCACAGCACCGAATTGATGCTCTTCAGGATCGATTCGCTGGCCGACGGCGGCATGTCTTCAATCAGCACATGGCAGCTCAGCGCGTGGGCCTGAGTGCCGAGGCTCCAGATGTGCAGGTCGTGCACGTCGATTACGCCGCCCACGCCCTGCATGGCCGCGGTAACCCGGTGCAGTTCAATGCCGCGGGGCAAACCTTCCAGCAGAATGTTCAATGACTCGTGGATAATGTCCCACGCGGTCCAGACGATGAGTGCCGCGATGGCGACCGAGAGCAGCGGATCAAGCTGTTGCCAGCCGGTGGAGCGGATGGTGACCGCCCCCGCGATCAGCGCAACGGAGCTGAGGGCATCGCCGGCCATGTGGATCCACGCAGCGCGGACGTTCAGATCGTCGTGCCGGTCGCGGTTCAGGCCCCACATGATGGCCGCATTTACCAGCAGGGCCGCGGCCGCGGCGCCAATCATGAGCGGTTCGTTCACCGGATGCGGCTGGAAGAACCGGCCCCAGGCTTCGTAACAGATCACCAGGGCGAGCAGCACAAGAGTAAGCGCGTTCACAAACGCCGCCAGCACCCCGGCCCGCTGATAGCCGAAGGTCTTCACCTCATTGGCGGGTTTCGATTGGAAATAGACGCCGATGGCCGCCAGCACCAGGGCCAGAGCGTCCGTGAAGTTATGCCCGGCGTCGGACACCACGGCGAGCGAGTGGGCGCGCAGCCCGGCAAGAACCTCGCCCACGACAAGCAGCAGGGTGGCGGCGAACGACCACCATAGCAGTTTTCCGGCGCCGTGGCGATGATGGTGCCCGTGGTGAGACATGCTGCAATCCCAGTTTAGCGTTCGGCGAAAAAAAGAGGAAACTTCAGCGGCGTTCTTCCGTATTGCAGGTTTAAGGAGTCCCCGCTTGAACCTCGTCGCCGATGTTCGCTTCGCTTTGCGCAATTTGAGGAAGGCCCCGGTGTTCAGCGCGGTCGCCGTGCTGTCTCTGGCCCTCGGTATTGGCGCAAACACCGCCATCTTCACGCTGATTGACCAGCTCATTCTGCGGCTGCTCCCCGTGAAGAACCCACGGGAACTCGTCCTGCTGGACAGCAACGGCGATCACTACGGGAACAACCGCGGGGCCAACTCGTTCTCCTACCCGAAGTATCAGGACTTCGTGGCGCACAACCAGGTGTTCAGCGGTGTTCTGGCCCGCGTGGCAACGGCCGTCAGTATGAGCTTCAATGGGCAGACCGAGCGTGCCGCGGGCGAGCTGGTCTCGGGGAACTACTTCAGCGTGCTTGGCGTGCCCCCGGCGATCGGGCGCACGGTTGCGCCTGACGACGATACCTCGATCCTCGGCCGCCCGGTGGTCGTTCTCAGCCATCGCTATTGGCAGACCCGTTTCGGAGGCGATCAGTCGGTCCTGAACAAGACCATGGTTCTGAACGGACACAACTTCACGGTCATCGGCGTGGCCGGACGGGGTTTCGACGGCATCGAACCAGGCTCGGTCACCCAGCTCTTCATGCCCATCACCATGAAGCCCTGGATCATGCAGAACGCACCGGGCCTCGAAGACATGAACGACCGGCGCGCTTCGTGGCTTCAGATTGTCGGCCGTCTGAAGCCGGGCGTGACGCTGGAGGGGGCGAAAGCGTCGATGCAGGTTCTCTTCCACCAGATCATCGAGCAGGAAGTGAAAGACCCCGTGCTGCAGCAGGCCTCCGAATACGACCGGCAGCAATTCCTGAAGTCGACCATCGATCTAATTCCCGCGGCCACCGGCCGCTCTTTCCTGCGCTATCAGATGTCGCGCCCGCTGGAAGTGCTGATGGCCATTGTGACGCTGGTGCTGTTGATCGCCTGCGGCAATGTGGCGAATCTGCTGCTGGTGCGCGCGGCGGGGCGCCAGAAAGAGATCGCGGTGCGCCTGGCGATGGGAGCGAGCCGATGGCAGATCATGCGCCAGTTGCTGGTGGAGAGCGTGATGCTTTCACTGGCCGGGGGTGTGACAGGAGTGGCGCTGGCCTGGTTTGGCGCCAAGACGTTGCTGGGATTTCTGCCGCAAGGCAACATCCCGCTGGGCCTGTCGGCCGCTCCAGACGCGCGGATTCTGCTGTTCAATTTCGCGGTAGCGTTGGTCACCGGACTGCTGTTCGGACTGGCTCCTGCGCTCCAGGCGACCAAGCCCGACGTGGCTCCGACATTAAAAGACCAGGCGGGCTCGGTGGCGGGCACCGGTCACGCGCGGCTGCGCAAGTCTCTGGTTGTGGCGCAGGTGACGCTGTCGTTGCTGTTGCTGATCGGCGCGGGATTGTTTATCCGCAGCCTGCGCAATCTGCGCGAATCCGGCACTGGCATTCAAGCGAGCAACCTGATCTCATTTGCCGTCGATCCATCGCTGAACGGCTATTCGGCGCCTCGGACAATGGCCTTTTTCCATGATCTGAATCGCAACCTGGGCGCGCTGCCCGGCGTGCAGTCGGCGGCGCTGGCCTGCAACGCGATTCTCGCCAACGAGGAGTGGGACAGCACGGTAAACGCGGAAGGCTACACGGCGAAACCGGGCGAGGACATGAATCCGAACTTCAACTGTGCCAGCCCGGGCTATTTTGGGGCGCTGGGCGTGCCGCTCATCGAAGGGCGCGATTTCAACGAGCGTGACACCGGCACCGTTACGCACAAGGGCATTCCGTTCCCGGTCCCAAACGTCATCATCATCAACCAGAAAATGGCGAAGTACTACTTCGGCAAGCGCAGCGCGGTTGGCCGTCATATCGGGTTCGGGAACGAGCCAGGCGCCGTGGCCGACATGGAAATCATTGGCGTGGTGAAGGACTTCAAGTATCTGGGAGTGCGCGACGACATTACGCGTCAGGCAGTCATTCCGTATCTGGCGCTGCCTTTCATGCTGAACATGACCTCCTACGTGCGCACGGCGATGCCTCCCGAGCAGGCCTTTAATCTGATCCGCCGGACCGTGGCGCAGCTTGACCCGAACCTGCCCGTTTACAGCATGCATACTCTTGAGACGACCATTGACGAATCGCTGATGAATGAGCGCCTGGTGGCCAGCCTGTCGGCTTTGTTTGGCGCGCTGGCAACGCTGCTGGCGGTGATCGGGCTTTATGGTGTCATGGCCTACACGGTGGAGCAGCGCACGCGCGAGATCGGCATTCGCGTGGCCCTGGGCGCGCAGCGCGGCAACGTGGTCTGGCTGGTGATGCGCGAAGTCGTCGTGATGGTGGCCGTCGGGTTCGGCATCGGACTTCCCGCGGCGTGGTTCTCGTCGAAGCTGGTGGCCGCCCTGCTTTACGGCATTCCGCCAAACGATCCGCTGTCTATAGGCGGTGCGGTGATGGTGCTGGGAGCCATTGCCATGGTGGCTGGGTATGTTCCGGCGGTGCGGGCTTCGCGGCTGGATCCGCTGCGCGCGCTGAGATATGAATAACTCTCAGAACTTCGTTACTTCCGTGAGGTTGAAGCCTTCGACGGTCATGGCGGGCACCACCATGTCGAAAGTCTCCTCGCCGCTGGCGCGCACCGCTGGACTCATGGCGACGACGTTGCGCAACATTTCCACCACGCTCTGATTGAAACGGAAATTGCGCAGACCGCAAACCGGCTTGCCGCCATCGATGAGAAAAGTGCCGTCACGCGTCATGCCGGTCATGATTTTCTCGAACGGGTCCACTTCACGGATGTACCAGAGACGCGTGACCAGGATGCCGTGATCCACCGCCGCAATCATCTGTTCGAGGCTTGCGCCGCCACCCGCGATGACGATGTTCGCGGGCATTTCTCCGGTCTCATTCGGAAGGGGGAATCCATGGCCGGTGGCCAGAACGCCTGCCCGTCTCGCGCTGCTGCGTGAATATGGAATCTCTCGAATCCTGCCGGCATCCACCATTTTTAGGGTTTGCCGCGCCACGCCTTCGCCATCGAACGGAGCGCCGGACTGCAAAGGGTGGCGCACGTCGTCCGCGATGCCGATATTGGGCCCGAACAGGGGGCCTTCGGGGCGGCCGGTCAGGAAACTGCGCTGGTCGTGAATGGCCGTGGCGCTGAAATCGCCAAAGATCTGACCGACCAGATCGAGCACGGCTGCCGGCTCCAGCACGACTGTATACCGGCCCGGGGCCGCCTCGCGCGGCGATGACGAAAGCCGCGCCTTCTCCGCCGCGGTGCTGGCGAGCGCCGCCGCATCGATTGCCGTAGCCGAGACCGCCGAGACCTTCGCCCAACCGGAGCTGTCGGCCGCGGTAGCGGTGATGGAGAACCGCGCCGAAGTCTCTTCGTGATACCGCAACAGCCCGCGCGAGTTGATCAGCGCCTCCGTCGCCGCGCCAGTCTCAAAAATGCCCGCGGCGGTTGCGCCGGCGCCTTCCACGATCGCGATGGCTTCTTTCACGGCAAGGGCGCGGCGTTCGGGATTCGTCTCCGCCGTGGCACGATCGAACCGCGATGGCGGCTCGGAAATCTCGCCGGCCTCTTCAGGGGAGGGAAGCGGGAGCAGATGCTCGCTCGGCTCGGCTACTCTTGTGAGAGCGATGGCCTCCTCCACCACGCGGCGGATGGATTGATCGTCTGTCAGGTTCGTCGTGGCCCGCGCCGTTCGCTGGCCGATCAGCACACGCACCGAGACCATCCGATCCCGCTCGGCCACGTTCTGATGGATGGTATTGTTCGCAAAACGCGTGAGCGCCGAGGTGTGCGAGTCGATCATAAGCTCGATGCCGTCAACCCCGCCCGGCGGCGCCGCCCGCTGCGCGACATCGAAAATGCGCAGGCATTCGGATTTCGTCATTTGCCGTATCCTCCGCCGATGCGAACCTTGCGGAAACGCGCCGGGCTAGCGCCATGCCCCGTACCCATCACCTGTTCCGGCTGACCCTTGCCGCAATTCGGCACGCCCCACAAAGTCCAGTGATCGCGATTCGCAATGCGCTCGCACGAATTCCAGAATTCCGTCGTGATACCGCTGTAAGTTGGGTTGCGCAGCATGCGCGTGCGCTTTCCGTTGCGGATTTCCCACCCGATCTCGCAACCGAATTGAAAGTTGTAGCGCTTATCGTCGATGGACCAGCTACGATTGGTCTCCATGTAGATTCCGCGATCGACATCGAAAACCTCCTCCAGCGCGTGCGGGCCAGGCAGTAAGCTCACATTGGTCATGCGGATCAGGGGAAGCCGCGACCACGCCATCGCGCGCATTGCGCCATTCGAACGGGTCAGGCCGATAACCGGCGCGGTCTCGCGGGATGCGAGATAACCGGTGAACTGGCCTTCACGAATCACGTCAATCCGCTGCGCCGGTACTCCTTCGTCATCGAACGCAAACGTGCCCAGACCCGGACCGTGGTCAAGGCGCGCATCGGCCACGGCGTTCACGATGTCCGAGCCGTAGCGCAGCGTGTTGAGCTTATCCACGGTGAGGAAACTCATGCCGGCGTAGTTTGCCTCGGAGCCGAGCACACGATCGAGCTCGATGGGATGGCCGATCGATTCGTGAATCTGCAGGCCAAGCTGGCTGCTCTCGAGAATCAGCGGCAATTCGCCCTCCGGGCATTGGTCCGCCGAGTGCAGCGCGACGGCCTCCTCGGCGATTCGTGGCGCATGATCGAGCAGCGCCAGTTCCCTCACCAGCTCGTATCCCTTCAGTTGCGCCTGTCCGCCGAACGACGTCGGGTAAGATCGCTTCTGAATTTCGGTGCCCTTGAAGGCCCACGCTTCGAAGCCGGTCTGGCTGGTGGTGCGGGTCTGATCGATGACGCTGCCGAGCGACGAGACGAATACCTGACGGGTGCGGGTGAAACTCATGTTTGTTTCGGCCAGAGTCACGCCGGGGTTGCGGCGCAGTTCGGCATCCACCGCCAGCAGCAGCCCGAGTTGCTCTTCGATGGAAACGCTGAAAGGATCGATGGCGCACGGGGACACCCAGGTGCGCTGGTGCTTCTCTTCCGGCGCGAGTTGCACCGGGGCTTTCGCCGCCAGCGCCGATGCTTCTGCGATGGCCACGGCCTGTTCGGCAGCCGTGGAAATCCCCTCCGCGGAAAGATCGTCCGTTGCCGCGAATCCCCACGCTCCGTTCGCGATCACACGGATTCCCGCGCCCGTCGATTCCGACGAGCCCAGCCGACCGGTCTGCCCGTTCTTGGTGCCCAGCGACCGCTCGCGGATGTGTTCGAGGCGTACGTCGGCGTAAGAGACTCCGCGTGCGAGCGCGGCATCCAGGGCTTTCAGCGCGACATCCTTCATGAGAACAGTGTCGCAGGCGACGCGGTGAGCTCTCGCCCGCTACAATGGACGCCAGAAACTATGCCTTTCTGTGGACACTGTGGAACCAATCTCGCCGATGACGCGCGCTTCTGTACCGGATGCGGGCAACCGCAGGTGGCGGGGGCGGTGGCGGCGCCCGTCGCGCCGGCGATTCCGAAGCTCGAGTACACCATCAGCGGCGAGAACCTGCAGATGGCGCGTGTGAAGCTCCTGCCCGGTCAGGAACTCTACGCCGAAGCAGGACGCATGATCTACAAAACACCTTCGGTGGACTGGCAAACGCACATGAGCGGTGACAGCCTGGGTGACAAGATCTGGGGCGCGGTGAAGCGCAAGCTCATGGGGCAGTCGCTGTTCCTCACGTATTTCCAGACGGCCAGCGCGGGTGAGGTCGGCTTTGCCGGCAGCTATCCCGGACGAATTCAGGTGTTCGAGTTGGCGGCCGGCCAGAGCATAATGGTGGAGCGCGACAGCTTCCTGTTCGCGCAGAGCACCGTGCAACTCGATATCGCGCTGGTGAAGCGCCTTGGCGCCGGCTTTTTCGGTGGAGAGGGCTTCATTCTGGAGAAGCTGACGGGGCCGGGGACGGTGTTCATCCACGCGGGCGGCGATTTCGTGGAATTTCAGCTCGCCGCAGGCGAAGCGCTGCAGGTGGACACCGGCTGCATTGTGGCGTTCGATGAGAGCGTGGATTACGACATCCAGCTCGTGGGCAGCATTCGCACGGCGCTGTTCGGCGGCGAAGGGATTTTCCTGGCCACGCTGCGCGGACCGGGCCGAGCAATCATCCAGAGCATGACTTTGGAGAAGATGCGCCGCGAGTTGGCGCCGGCCCACACCGGTGGCGACGAGCATCGCGGGCTGGATGCGCTGAGCGGATTATTCGATCAGAATTGACCAGATGAAGCAACTTGCTCTGCTCACCGTCGCCGCGCTCGCCGCCATCGTCTCGGCGCGCGAGAAGCCGCTGGCCTCGACGTTCTCCATCGTTGCCCGCGATCCCGCCGCGGGCGAGCTGGGGGTCGCCGTCGCCTCCCGATATTTCGCGGTGGGCGCAGTGGTGCCGTGGGCGAAGGCGGGTGTGGGCGCCGTTGCGACGCAGTCTTTTGTGAACCCGGCATTCGGCCCGCGCGGTCTGGATCTGCTCGCCAGAGGCATGAATCCCGGGCAAACGCTTAAGGCGCTGCTGGCCAGTGACGACGATCCGAACGGCCGGCAGGTGGGCATTGTGAGCGCCAACGGCGAATCGGTGACTTACAGCGGACCGAAGTGCAACCCCTGGGCGGGCGGACGGCATGGACCGAACTACGCGATTCAGGGTAACATCCTCACCGGCGAAGCCGTGGTGGACGCGATGGAAAAGGCGTTCCTCGAGACCAAAGGCACGCTGGCCGTGCGCATGTACGCGGCGCTGCTGGCCGGCGACAGCAAAGGCGGCGATTCGCGCGGACGGCAATCGGCGGCGCTCATCGTGGTGAAGGAAGGCGCGGGCGCCGGCGGCTACGACGACCGGGCCATCGACATCCGCGTGGACGACAATCCCGATCCCTTCCGCGAACTCGGACGCCTGCTCACATTGGCCGAGACGAACTACCTCTGGAACACTGGCTGGACGGCGTTCGAGAAAAAGAACTACCCAGCGGCGCTGGAGGCGCAGGAACACGCGGCACTGGAGGCTCCGGTGAACGCGGAGCTGCTGTATGATCTCGCGGTGATTCGCCTCGCCAACGGCCGCCGCGCCGAGTCACTGGCCGCGCTCTCCAAAGCGCTACGGCTGAACCCGAAGCTGAAACAACAAGCCGCCAACGACAAAGATCTGACGGCGCTGCACGGCGACGCGGCGTTTCAGGAACTGGTGCGATGAACGCCCCGGACGGACCGCGTCCCGGGAAACGACAACGGCCAGCTCACTCGCGCCAGCGCCGCAACTGAACCGAGCTCACGGCGAAACCCGCCACAATCAGCATTGTCGCGATGCCGCCGCCAACCACGCTGGGCACCGCGCCGAACCAGGCCGCTGTCCAGCCCGATTCCGCCGCGCCGATCTGATTCGAGCAACTGATGAAGATGTTATTCACCGCCAGCACGCGACCGCGCACTTCGTCCGGCGTCTTCTTCTGCACCAGCGTCTGGCGGAGCACGACGCTGATGTTGTCCAGCCCGCCGACGATCACCATCGTGGCCATGGATAGCCAGAATGACCGCGAGAACCCGAACGCCACCGTCGCCGCTCCGAAGCCCGCCACCGCCCACAACAGCGTGTGTCCGGCTTTGTGAATCGGCCGCGAGTGCGCCTGCAGGAAAGCCATGCCGATCGCCCCGATGGATGAAGCCGCGCGCAACCAGCCCAGCCCGCGCGCGCCGGCATGAAGAATGTCCACCGCATAGATGGGCAGCAGAGCAGTTGCGCCCCCGAACAGCACGGCGAACAGATCGAGAGAAATGGCGGCCAGCACCAGGCGGTTGTGCATGACATAGCGGATTCCTTCGAGCAGGGATCTCCGGTCGGGTGCGGCTTTGCTCTCCCCGGTGCTCCGGTACCGCAGCAGCCAGATACCCACCAGCGACAGCGCGGCACATGCCAGCTGCACCATGTACACCGCGCCGCTGCCCACGGCTGCAATCAAAATGCCGGCTACCGCCGGACCGCTGATGCTGGAGATCTCAAACGTGCTGCTCTGCCAGGCAATGGCGTTGCTCAGCACGTCCAGCGAGACGATTTCGGGAACCATGGCCTGGCGCGCCGGGTTCTGGAACGCCCGCGCCATCTGCAGAAGGAACAGGCACGAATAGATAAGGGCCACGGAGCGCGGGCCAAACGCCAGCAGCACGGAAGCAGCCAGCAGCAAAGCCTGTGTCACCAGCATTACCCGCCGGCGGTCATAGCGGTCGGCCGCGTGGCCGGCGAACAGCGCGAACAGCAGAAACGGCGCCACCTGAACGAATCCCACGTTGCCCAGCACAATCGCGGAGCGTGTTTGCAGCCACAGATCCCAGCTCACCGCCACCGAGAGCATCTGCATGCCCAGGGTGGCGAGGAAATTCGCTCCCAGCAGCAGCGGGAAATCGCGCGAGCGGAATGCGGCGTAGGGGTCGTGCCGCTGGCTCACTTGTACGCCACGAAGAAAAGTCTGCGGAAAGGAAAGAGCACCAGCCCATTGGGTCTCCGTGGATAGGCCGCCATGTACCGCTTCAACAGCAGCATCTCAAACCGCGCCCGCTCGTCTTCGGACGAGAGCGCTTCCAGAAAAGGCCTCATACCCGTACCTCGGAACCACTCCACCAGCGCCTCGGGTCCGGCTACCTCGTGATAGTAGATGGTCTCCCACAGGTCGACGCGTGCAGTCAGGGGCTTCAGCGTGTCGTAGTAGAACGACGGTTGTTCTCTGGTGAGGGCGCTGCGCGCCTTCTGCATGCGCTCGTCCCATGCCGGATCGCGGGAGACTTCCAGAAGTTCGCGGTGCATGGGCAAATCATGGTGAGCGGGCAACTGCACGGCCAGCGCGCCGCCCGGCGCCACCTGATCGAGCAGCCTCCGGCAGAGCGTGGCGTGATCGGGCAGCCATTGAAGCAGTGCGTTCGAGAAAACCACGTCGAAGGGCTCCTCGGCAATCCACTTCGCGGCGTCTTCCAGAATCCACTCGCCATCGGGATAGGACAGCCGCGCCTTTTCGATCATGTGCGGCGAGCTATCCAGTCCCACCACCGCCGCCTCGGGCCACCGGGCGCGGACAACCTGAGTGCTGTTTCCCGGTCCGCAGCCAAGATCAATGATGCGCCGAGGGGATTCCATGGAAACACGCTGCGCGAGGTCGACGCTCGGCCGCGTGCGTTCGCTGGCAAACTGCAGATACTGATGCGGGTCCCATTGAGGCATTAGTCTCGATTCTAACGTGCGCCAGCGGAGACCGATTCCCACAAGCGGACATCCTGTACCGGGATTCGGGCGTTAAACCGACCGGAATCTGGCACGACGCGTGCATTCAGATCAACGTCGTGAACAATCTGTTCCGTGATCTTCAGCTCGCTCTGCGCCTAATGCGGAAAAGCCCCGGCACGACCTTCGTCATCGTGCTGGCCCTGGCGCTTGGAATCGGCGTCAACACCTCCGCTTATCTGAACCTTCGCGCGATGGTCCTTCACCCGCTTCCGTTTCCCGGCATTGATCGTTTGATGACGGTTTGGGAGACGGTGCCGAAGGCGGACTCGGAAAAGGACGCCGTCGCCCCGGCTAATTTCTTCGACTGGAAGCAGCAAACCCGTTCCTTTGAAGCGCTGGCTGCCTTTCAGGGCTGGGACGCGAACATGACCGGCATTGGCGAGCCCGAGCGTGTACAAGCCTATGAGGTTTCCCCCGAGTTCTTTTCCGTGCTGGGCATGAGGCCGCTGCTGGGGCGCACGTTTCGAGCCGATGAGGCTGAGCCCGGCCGGGCCTTTAGCATCGTCCTGAGCTATGGTTTCTGGCAGCGCCATCTTGGCTCGGCGCCAGATGCAGTTGGCCGCCGCGTGCAGCTGAACGGACAGAGCTACATGGTCGCGGGGGTGATGCCGCAGGACTTCGATTTTCCTCTCGCCACCGACGTTTGGGCCCCGCTGGCCATGCTGCCGGTCGAAAAGAACGATCGCGCCACGCATCGTTTAGCGGTCATCGGGCGTCTTAAGTCCGAGGTCTCCGTTGCCCAGGCGCGCGCCGAGCTCGGGACGCTGTCGCGCCGCCTGGAGAAACTGCATCCCGGCACGAACGAGGGTCGCGCCGCTTTGGTGAAGCCCATCCTCGAGAACATCAACCCGGTCACCGATCGTTTCGTTTCCATGCTGATGGCCACCGCGGGATTCGTGCTGCTGCTGGCCTGCGCCAACATCGCCAACCTGCAACTGGCTCGGATCATGAGCCGGCAGAAGGAAATGGCCGTCCGAACCGCCATGGGAGCCGGCCGTTTGCGCATCGTCCGCCAGCTCATTGTCGAAAACGTGGCGATTGCGCTGGTGGCCGGCGCGGTTGGCCTGGCGCTCGCCCAATGGAACGTGAACCACATGATGTCGTCAGTGCCGCCGGTGGTTCGCAAATGGGTCAGCGGCTTCGCGAGCATGCGCATCGACGGGCCGGTCATTCTGTTTACGCTGGCCGCGTCGGTGGCCACCGGCATTCTGTGCGCCGTACCGTCGTTCCTGCAGATCACGCGGCGCCGCTCCGTGACCGACGTCAATGAGGCGCTCAAGGAAAACTCGCGCAGCAGCAGCTCGGGCCCACGCCACAACCGCATGCGGAATATCCTGGCGACGGCCGAAGTCGCGATGGCGCTGATCCTGATGGTGGCGGCCGGCCTGATGGTGCGCACGTTTCAGCGCCTGTTGGTGGTCGACTGCGGTTTCGATTCCACCCATCTGCTGACCGCGCAGATCGCACTGCCCAACACCACATATCGCACGCCGGTCGAACAGACCGCCTTCTATGATCGTCTGGTGCATAACCTGAGGGGCACGCCTGGCGTGAAAGCCGCCGGCGTATCGTCGTACCCCGGCGATGCCGATGGCGTCTATATCGAAGGCCGCGCGGAACCACGCCCCGACGAGCCGCATCCCGGGATCCACGCCGTCGATGGTAACTACATCGAAGCGCTTGGCGTACACCTCCTCTCCGGTCGCCTCATTGGCGAACAAGACCGAAGCGATACTCAGCGTGTGGTGGTCCTCAGCGAGAGCACCGCGCGACATTACTTTCCTAAAGGCGACGCGCTGGGCCAGCACATCCGCCTGCACAAAAACGACGCAACCTGGCTCACCGTGGTGGGTGTTGTCGGCGACGTCAAGGATTGGTTCCGCAACACGCCATATCGGCGCGTGTACACTTCCTTCGCCCAGATGCCCTCGCCCGCCGTCGAAGTTTACGTGCGCACGGAAGGCGCTCCGGAGTCCATGTCGAGCGGCGTCCGCGCCGCCCTGCGCGACGTCGACGCCAACCAGCCGTTGTTCGACATGAAGAGTTGGCAGCAGTTTATCGATGAGAGCACATCCGGCGTGCGCGCCTCGGCGGTCAGCATGACAATCTATGCGATCATCGCCCTGATTCTCGCGGTGACTGGCATCTACGCTTCCATCTCTTATTCCGTCGTGCAGCGGACACACGAGATTGGCGTGCGGATCGCCCTCGGTGCGGACAGAGGGGATGTGGTGGGCATGACCCTCATGCAGGGCGTGGCCATTGCTGGAATCGGATTGGGTATTGGTGTGCCAATTTCTTTCGCGCTGATGAAGCTGATGTCCATCGTGCTCTATAACGTGGTTTTCGTCGATCCGCTGGTCTTTATTCTGCTGACCGCGATCCTCGCCGCATCGGCCATGCTGGCAGGCTATTTGCCCGCCCGCCGCGCCGCCAGCATCGATCCGCTCACGGCGCTGCGGGAAGAGTAGGAGTAATCAGCAAGCGGCGTTCGCCTTGACGCTCTCCTACTGGGCCGCCACGTACCACACCTGAACTTTGTCGTCGGCGATCAGCGTCTGGTCCGGCACAAACGTCACAGTCTGTCCGCTGATCGTGTAGTCATAGCCAGGCGCCATGAGCACGCCGTTTCGGTAGACCGCGGGCGTACAGCCGGCTGCAACCGCAGAGGTCAGCGTGACGCTGTTCTGTCCGGGGGCGATGACGAAGATATCGGGACGTGGGAGACCTGAAATCATCGTGGCGGGAATCTGCGTCGGGGTCTGAACGATCTGGTTGCCGCTGGTTCCCGGCGCGGCAAGCGGCGCGGCAGCGAACGGGAAGTTGATGGCAATGGGATGTAAACCAGCGGGCGGCGCCCCCCAGCTTTGACCATTCGTGAATGGCGCGAGCAGCGCCAGAAGGAACCCAGCCTGAATTGTCCTCATGCCGGTAATCTTCCAGGCATCCGGTCTTGGTAGAGGCTGGATGTTATTGATAGAAAACGGTAAATCTGCGGGAATGATCTGTTGGCCAAGTGCCCGGGCGCGCCCTCTTTAATGCCGCCGCGCCTGCGCTCGGCGAATTCTCACCAGGTCCGTGAAGGACCGGAGCCCGGTAAGCGCGCTGACTTTGGTGCCTTCGACATTGGCCCAGCGGACTGGCACCTCGATGGCAGGGATTCCGAGACGACGCGCAATGTAGAGATCTTCCACGTCGAAGCTGAAACCATCGAGCTGTTGGCGCGAAAAGACCTCCCGCGCGGCGCTCGCCCGATACAGCTTGAACCCGCACTGCGTGTCACGGAACGGCAAACCTGTTGCCGCTCGCATCACGAAGTTGAAAAAGCGTCCGGAAAGCTCGCGCAGCCAGGATTGGTGCTTCGATACCAGCGAGCGATCCAGCGCCCGCGAACCGATGGCGATGTCCGCCGCTGCTTTCGCCGCTGCTTCGTACAGCCGCTGCACATCCTCGATCGGTGTTGAGAGGTCCGCGTCGCTGAACAGGACCCACTCGCCGCGAGCCTCCAGCATGCCGTGGCGCACGCTGTAGCCCTTGCCGCGATTTCCGGGGTTTTCCAACAGCCGCACGCAGGAATGGAGCGCTCGAAAGCTGTTCACCAGCGCCGCGGTGCCATCCAAAGAGCCGTCGTTCACCACGATCAGTTCCGCGAATTCGAACGCTTGCCCGGCCAGCCAGGCCGTCACGCGATCCAGGGTCGCCGGCAATCTCTTCTCTTCGTTGTAAGCGGGGACGACAACCGAAAGCGATGTCAACAGGCATTATATCGGCCCGGCCTTTTATAATGCAGTTACGTGTCATTGGAAGACGATCTACTCAGGCAGCGCCACGCTCGCATTGCGCAGATTGAGGCGCTGGGCTTCGCCCCATACGGGCAGCGCTTCGATTTCACCCACACGATTCCCGGCATTCTGCGCGACTACAGCGCGAAAACGGCTGACGAGTTGACGCCGCCCGGAGAAGCTCCTCGCTTCCCCGTGCGCATTGCCGGCCGGGTGCAGACTATCCGCCGCATGGGCAAGGCCGGCTTCACCCACCTGCTGCAGAGCGGCGAAAAGCTGCAGGCATATATTCGGCGCGACGCCGTTGGCGAGCGCGATTACGCGTTGTGGGAGTTGCTGGATATCGGCGACATCGTTGGCGTGGAGGGCTATCTGTTTCGCACCCGCACGGGCGAGCTGAGCATCCACGCCGACCATCTCCACTTCCTGGCGAAGACGCTGCTCAGCATGCCCGAGAAGTGGCATGGACTCGAAGACGTCGAGATGCGCTACCGCCAGCGCTATCTCGATCTCATCGCCAACCCCGATTCCCGCAAAGTTTTCGTCACGCGCGCCAGGACCATCGCTTCGTTCCGCCGTCAACTGGAAGCGCATGGCTACCTCGAAGTGGAAACGCCCATGATGCAGCCGCTCTACGGCGGCGCGGCAGCGCGCCCCTTCATCACCCACCACAACACGCTGGACATCGACCTCTACCTGCGCATCGCGCCGGAGCTGTACCTGAAGCGTTTGGTGGTCGGCGGCTTCGAGCGCGTCTACGAGATCAACCGCAATTTCCGAAACGAAGGCATCTCCACGCACCACAACCCCGAGTTCACCATGCTGGAGTTCTATCAGGCCTACACGGACTATCTCGGCATGATGGACCTTTCGGCCGAGCTGCTGAAGCAGGCGGCTATCGACGCCACCGGTTCGCCGGTGGTCGAGCACGACGGCCAGCAGCTCGATTTCGGCAATATCCGCCGCGCCACCATGCGTGACATTGTCGCCGACCAGACCCTCGCCGGTCACGCCCTGGTGGAGAAGTTCGAAAACGAGTTCGAGCATACGCTCATCCAGCCGACCATCGTCTACGACTACCCGGTGGAAGTCTCGCCACTCTCCAAGACAAAGCCGAGCGACCCGGCATTCGTCGATCGTTTCGAGATCTACGCGGCGGGCATGGAGATCGGCAATGCGTTCACCGAGCTGAACGATCCTCAGGAGCAGCGCCGGCGCTTCGAGGCGCAGCTCGAGATGCGCGCGAAAGGCGACGAGGAAGCGCACCAGATGGATGAGGATTATGTGCGCGCACTCTGCTACGGCATGCCCCCGGCCGGAGGCGAAGGCATCGGCATAGACCGCCTGGTGATGATCTTCAGCAACGTAAAATCGATTCGCGATGTCATCCTGTTTCCGCTGCTGCGCCCCGAAGGGGAAATCGGCGTCGCCCAGCGCCTCCGCGAACTGGAAAAAGAAAGTGGGGCAGCCTCGTAGGCTGCGGCGGCTTTAGAGGCCGCCGGGTAACCATTGACCACCGTCCCCCGTTTTGAGCTTTTCGTCGCCGGCCGCTACCTCCGGGCCAAGCGGCGGCAAGCCGTCATCTCGGTGATCACCGTCATCTCCGTGGTTGGCGTCGCGGCGGGGGTCATGGCTCTCGTGATCGCGCTGGCCATTAACAATGGCTTCCGCAACACGCTCCAGCGCAGCCTGCTGGGCGCCACCGCGCACGTCACCATCCTCGAGAAAGCGCCGGGGCAAGGCATCGGCAACTGGCGCGATCTCGATCCGCAACTTCTCCGCATCCCGCACGTCACCAGCGCCTCGCCCAGCCTCTACGGGATCGTGCTGGCTTCCGGCCCCGTGCAGTCGGGGCAGGCCGTTCTGAAGGGTATCCCGCTCGAGGCCGCTCCCGAAATGCTCCGCCATCTGAAGGAAGGCTCGTTCAGCGATCTGAAAGCCGGTGACGCTTTGCCTGGTACGATCCTCGGCTCACGCCTTGCGCAAGCCGACGGCATGCTCCTGCACAGCGTGATTGACATCATGAGCCCGCGCGGCGAGATGACGCCTTTCGGCCCGCAGTATGTTCGCTATCGCTTCCGTGTTGTCGGCATTTTCGAGAGCGGCTACTCCGACATCGATTCGCAATATGCCTTCGTCCCTCTCGAAGCGGCGGAGCACGTGTTCGACGTGGACACCGTCAACGCCATCGAACTTCACCTCGACGATATT
>Ga0335078_10004374_pt1 | contig 20953 bp, 19 predicted proteins | sample Lox_Sample_32_FD_206711 | JGI IMG/M metagenome (GOLD analysis project Ga0335078, IMG submission 206711) | Soil microbial communities from Loxahatchee National Wildlife Refuge, Florida, United States - Lox_Sample_3.2 | ecosystem: Environmental > Terrestrial > Soil > Wetlands | place: USA...
GAGCCGTTGTCCGTCAGTTGAACAGTTCCAGCGGGCGTGCCTGAGCCGGCGACCGTCGATGTTGCGGTTATCGTAAACGCGACGAGTTGGCCCGAGGTCGAGGGGTTGGTCGAACTGGTCAGATTTATATGGGTCCCGCCAGTATTCAGCAGGATCGCGTCCCTGGGCTGACCAAACGCGACGAGGAGGTCCAAGGCTCCGTCTTCATTGAAGTCCGCCACTGCTGTGAATCCGGGGGCAGGCCCAGCCGGTGAATTGACGGGATTCTTAAAGGTGCCGTCTCCTTTGCCGTACAAGACCGAGATTGGAGTCTCTCCCCCACCGGTAATGAGATCGGGTATGTCATCACCGTTGATGTCTGCAACCGCCAGGGGCAAAGCCAGCGTTGTGAGGGAGATGGGAGATTGAAAAGTGGCTTTGCCAGTTCCCAGATAGATCTTGATTGCACCCCCTGCATACATGGCCAGGTCGAGTTCTCCATCCCGATTGAAGTCTCCTGCCACCATGCAGCATTCTTGCATCGATGGAAAGCTAATCGGGGCTTTGAAGGTACCATCGCCCTTGCCGAGCAAGAGATTCATGCCTTCCGACCCGGCACTGACCGCAAGATCGAGTTTGCCATCGTGATTGAAATCGCCTGCCACCATGGAGGAGGAATTTTGTACTGGAAAGCTCATCGCTGGCTGAAAGCTGCCATCCCCATTCCCCAAAAGCACCATCGCCGACGTGCCGTTGCCGGTCACCGCCAAGTCCGGCGTTCGGTCGCGGTTGAAGTCCGCGGAGACTATTCTCCATTCACCGGGTCCGGTTGAGTAGGGAATAGGATTTTGGAAGGATCCATCGCCGTTCCCCAGAAATACGCTGACGCCTCCGGAACCGGTAACGGCAATATCCAAGATTCCGTCTCTGTTGAAGTCATCCAGCACCACAGAGCCTGCCCCGGAAACACTGTACTGAACCGGCGCCTTAAACCTGCCGTTACCGTCATTCAACACCACATCGATACTTTCTCCGTCGGCGTCCACGGCTACAAAATCCGTTTTTTTATCTCCGTTCAGATCTCCCGCGGCAACATAAGTTGGGCCGCCAGAAAAATCTCTTGCCGCCAAGAATGCGGAGCTCTGGTTGCCAAGCAGTACGCTAACGCGGTTCGAAGTGGGGTCCAGCATCGCCAAATCCAGATTTCCGTCATGGTTGAAGTCCGCCACAGCCATCGGTCCGCCGGACACGCCTGCGGTGAAGGCGAAGGTCGGAACCGTCAGCCTACCGTCGCCTTTTCCGTAGAAGATGGTTACTTCAGAAAGGGCGCTTGATGCCGCCACGTCGGGTATCCCATCTCCGTTAAAGTCCGCAGTCAGAACAAACCTTGACTCCAATCCATGACCATACTGCGTAGCTGGCTGAAGAGTTCCATGTCCGTTTCCCAGAAATACCAGAACCCCATCGCCGTTGCTCGCGACTACATCTAAATTGCCATCCTTATTCAGGTCCGCTACAGACAGCGAGTTCACGGTGTCGGAATAAGTGACAGACTGTGGAAAGCTCCCCTTTCCATCCCCCAATAGAATTGTCAGCCCGTCAAAATTTGTGGCCAGGTCTAACTTGCCGTCATTATTGAAGTCTCCAACCGCGAGAACAGGTCCGTGCGGGAAGGCCGAGCCGTTACGGAATGTTCCATCGCCATTGTTAAGGAGGACGATGCCGGTAGTACCGGAGGACCCACAAGCCACAGCTATGTCCAGACTTCCGTTTCCGTCGAAGTCGCCCAGCGCCAGCGAGGTTGGAGCATTTCGAACTGCATAATTTACCGCTGATGCGAAAGTTCCGTCCCCTTTACCGAGCAAAATGCTCACACTGGGTGGCCCATTGTTGGATACGGCCAAATCCATGTTGCCGTCGCCATTGAAGTCGCCAACCACAACGAAGGTTGGCCGGACACCGACCATGTAGGTGGCAGCTTTTTGAAAAGTTCCGTCTTCGTTCCCGAGCAGAATGCTGACCGTGTTTCCCCTGCTGTACGGGTAGCCCTGATTCGCCACAACCAAATCCATGTTGCCGTCGCCATTGAAGTCGCCTACCGCGACAGAAACAGGATTCACCCCTACGGAGAATTTCGCCGCGGTCAAAAACCGATCACCGGCTAACGAGGGTGGTGAAAAAATTAAAGGGAGCAGGAAGGAGAGGGTGATCGCAAAGACGGTCCTTCCTGTCATACGATATGCTCAACACCGAATTAGGAAACTCAGTCCACGCGGCCCGCAGCCTGTCGCAGACCGTATTCCGGCGCTGGAGGCGCACGAGAAGGCATCGATGATGCCAGCGTCGCCGTGGGAACGACACCTCGCTGCGAAATCGTGGCCCGATGCGCCGGGCCCGCAGGTTTCTCCGCAGCGTTACTGCATCTGCTGCAACTGCTGATACACCGCAACGCTTACGATCGCCAGGCCGAGCACTCCCGAAGCTGCTCCCACCCACTTCAACATGGGAGAAAGTTTATTCAGCTTGCTGAGCACTTCCTGCTGTTCCTGGGCCATCGCCGAAGCAGACTCATCGAGGAAGAGTTGGTCATCTTCGTGCATTGTGAGAGTGCTGCGGTAAATCAGAAGGATGATCAGCGCAGCCAGAAGCAATCCTTCTACAATCAGCGGCCACATCAGCATTGACGACATACGCCACCTCGGTGCTGATTTTCGAACCTATCTGGAACCCCCGCCGGCAACTTGCTCGGCCTGCAGGAGAGCCAGCCGGGAATTCCACGGCCCGAATTATATCCCCGAAAAGCTCGTTGGGACGGTTTTTTGTTTGGTTGAGTCCGCGACCCGCCAGAAGCGGCTGTCATCTAACTAATTGATGGCAAATGGGGAATTTGCTTGGTGGACTCCGTTGCCACTTTGATACAATAACTTACCGAGCGCTTTCAAGGAGATACGAAATGGCCACAACAGTTACACCGGAAGTGAAACCCAAAGCCGCCCCTATAACTTTGACCCCCAATGCGATCGCCAAGGTCAAAGAGATCATGGGGCAACAGAATCCACTGCCCGCTGGACTGCGGGTAGGAGTGGTGGGCGGGGGCTGCTCGGGGTTCTCCTATTCCATGTCGTTCGAAAACGCCGCCGGCATGATGGACAAGACCTTCGATATGGACGGACTGAAGGTGTACGTGGATGCCACCTCGGTCATGTACCTGAACGGCTGCATCGTGGATTACGTGGAGACGCTGGAAGGCGCGGGCTTCAAGTTCGAGAATCCGAATGTGAAGAGCACTTGCGGATGCGGTTCTTCGTTCAGCGTGTAAGCTCGAGCGAGTCTAGATTTTGAAAAGCCTCATCGCGATGCGATGAGGCTTTTTCTTTGCCAGCGTGCGCTCGGGAAGACGGCGTTAGGCTAGGGACCCTGGTCCGGGGGAAATTCGGGCTGTTGCGGTTGCCCAGTCTGCTGCGGGTTCGGTTGCGGCTGCTGCGCGCCGCCGGGAGTTCCGAATGGTGAAGACTGGGAGCCAAAAGAGGACTGCGACCCGAAAGTCGAGTTTTGATTCAGGCCTTGAACGCCGCCTTGGGCTCCAGGCACGCCTTGGAGTTGTGGATTCAGCCCCGTCACTGTCTGCAAGCCGGGCTGGTTGGGCGTGGTCAGGAGGCCGCCGCGATCGGTGGTAGGATCATAGATGAATTGCCACTGGTTGTAGTGCTGCAGCTTGTTGAAGACGCGGATCGTCTTGTCTTTGCTGGTGCTGGCTACACCGACCATTGCGCCACCACCGAATACCTGATTGCCATTGCCTTGTCCGGGTGTTGCGCCTGATTGCGGAGTTACCGCGGATTGTGATCCGGGTTGCCCGGTGCCAGGCGGAGCGCCAGGAGCATTCTGATCGGGTGATTCCGGCGTGCCTTGCGCGGTTTCAGAGCCGGGTGCCGGGGTCGCAGTGCCCCCTTCGGTTGCGACCGAAGTGCCGGCTGGATTTCCGCCTGGAGCATTGCCTCCAAAAGAGCTATTAGTTCCAAAGGCGCCGGTGTTTCCGGCGAAGCTGCTGTTGCCGCCGAAAGCGCTATTGTTGCCGCCGAACGTGCTGTTGCCGCCGAAAGCACTATTGTTGCCACCGAATGTGCTATTGCCACCAAACGTGCTATTGCCTCCGAAGGCGTTCCCCCCGAAGCTGCCGGTATTTCCACCGCCGAAAGCACTATTTCCGCCGAAGGTGTTGTTTCCGCCGAAGGCGCCGTTGCCGCCGAGAGCGCTATTTCCGAAGGCTCCGCTCTGCGCGGCGACAGCGGCGGCGGGGTTGCCGGGCATGGCGCCTACTCCGCCCATCAGTCCCATCTGTACCTCGCCCATGTGGAGGATCTTGAAATCCTTTCCAGTGATGGGATCCTTGTAGCGCTTGCGCAGGAAGCGGAGGTTGTTGGTGTCTTCCAGGTCTTCAATGCGGCCGGGGTAACGGCCGAATTTCTTGACGTAGTGTTTGATGGCCCGCGAGTACTGCACACCGCGATGAATCAGTTCTTCTTCGCGGTCGCGTTTGATCTGCTGGGCCATCTGCGGAAGCATCGCCAGCAGCGAGATAGCCAAGAGCGCGGCGAACAGAAGGAGCGTGATCAGGATATAGCCACGCTGGGAACGGCTACGAGCGGAGCGCCGGACGTGTGGGCAAAGCTTCATAGCAACTGGTTGGGTAATTTGTATTGATCAATTTTCAAAATTACGCGACTCGCAAATACCCAAATGTTCCTAACTCTGAGTGAGCGGAATGCTCTGCCGGTTGTTGTTGAGCACATCTTCAATTTCTACCGACATGGGTGCGATGTGCAGAACCTTGTAGCGGCGATCAACGATTTCGCCTTCGGCGGCGATAAACAGGTCCTCACCCTGGGACAGAAAAACCCGCTTGGGTTCGCCGGGTCGGCTGGCGAATCCATAGAACTTGAGCGTGATCGGCGGCGGAGGAGGTGGCGGTGGCGGCACATTAGCCTCCTCTTTCTTTTGATCCTTAACTGGGTTTTCAACCGGCGTCGGAATCTCCGCCTGGAGCATGAAAATATTGCGGCCGTTCCCTTCGTACTTGGTGTCTTCACTGGCTTTCAGCCAGTCATAGCGCAGGCTGGGGTCGATGGAGTGAGGAGCAGCGTTGCGGGCGTGTCTTACTACCCGGGCGCGCGTCCCGGGCCGCGGAGGAGGAGGAGGCGCGGTGTTTCCGGGAATGGGCGCAGTAGCTGTGGGAATGGGGGCGCCGGCTCCGAACACAATCCGGCCAATCAGTACCAGGGCCAGCGCGCCCAGCACCACCAGCACGATGATCTCTTTGCGATTTTCAGCTCCCAGCTTCACTCAGGCTGCACCTGTCTTCAAGTAAGTTTCCATCTTAAGTTGCAGGCGAACGATGCCTCCCTGCTCTCCGCCCAGGGCGACGCTGTCCACCAGGAAGAACATCTGGTCGCGCTCGAGCGAATTGATAAACCGTACCAGTTGAAGATACCCGCCCGCCAGGTCGGCTTCAATTTGCACGCGCTGCAGGCCGAGTTCCTCCGGATCTTTCATATCGTACTTGACGCTGCTGATCTTGATACCGCTCTGGCTCGCCAGCTGGACGATGTCAGCGGAAATCGCCGAGTCCTGCGCGGGAAGCCGGTCCTTGTAGAACTCGTCGATCTGTTTGTGGGCAGCGGGGATTTTCTTATCCAGACCGAGCAAGGGCTCGACTTCACGAGTTTTGAGCTGCAACTCCCGCCAGTATTGATCGAGGCGGGCGCGGCGCGAGCTCTGCGTTCCTATCAAGGGAGAGAAATAAATGCCGACTAAGACCACGTCAACGAGGGCCATCGCGGCTAATGTGATCTTCACCTTACGCCGGGTTTGGCGGAGATCGGGCATTATTGCTCACCTCCTTTGCCGGCCTGTGTCTCATTGGCGGGTACATAGAGGGCGCTGATGTCAACCCTGATAGTGTCAGCCGAATTGGCACCAGAACCTTGTTCCGCGTTCTCCGACTCGATCCGAGTCTGTTGAAAATGTTGGGAGTCTTCCATTTTGCGAACCAGTTCGAGGGCGTGATCGTGAGAGGTTCCAGCCACCACCAACTTGATAGCGACCTCGTTGTTTTCGGCCAGCTCGGGGGTGATGGAAACCACGTGCAATCCCGACGGCATGACCTTTTCGAGATCCTCGAAGACCTGGGTCCAAGAGAAAGCCTTGCGGTAAAAGAGATCGTTCAGAAATTGGGAACGGTCGCGGGTGCTGGCGTTTTGCGGCAGATTCATCAGCGCCTGGGCATTGGCCTTTTGCTGGTCACGGGCGGCAATCTGTTGCTCATATTGCTGTGCGAGGCGCCGTTCCTTGCGCGCATCTACCCATCCGGCGGCAGTGTAGAAGGCCAGCCAGAGGGTAACGATTCCCAGGACCACGAGGGCGCTCCCCCAGCGCAGCCAGAAGCGCCGTGCGTCCTCGTAGGGATGAGTCGCGAGATTGATGTCGATGCGCATCAGGAGAGCAGTGCCCCCACCACTCCCGCCATCCGCCATTTCGGAACAGAGCCGACGCTCGCCCCCAGTTGCGAAGCACCGACCAGTTCACTGACTGCCAGACCGGTTTGCGCGCGCAAGGCCGGCAGCGCTCCTCCAGTGTCCGATAGACCGGCAACGTAGATCTGCTCCAGGCTAACGTGATAGGTATCCTGGAAAAAAACGATCGAGGGATAAATCTCCTCCGCTAGTTGTTCGCCGGAAATGGTGACGCCGCGGGCATTCTCCAGATTGCGGAACAGCAACAACTGCTGCTTATCGAGGATGGCGATGCCGATGGTACGGGCATCGACTTTGACTAACAGGGTGGGATGACTGGCCTCGGTGGCGCCTACTGCAGCCAGCATGGAGGGCAGCACCACGCCGGGGGTGTAACCGACTTCGCGAAAGAGAGATTCGTAGTCTTCAATCACACTGGTCAGGGCCACCGCCGCAATGAGGCGTAAGCCAGTGGAGGAGGCCTGAGTGTGGTAGGAGATTTTGGCCTTATCGACATCAAAGGGCAGCGATTTCTTCAGCCGGAAGCGGACCACGCCTTCGGCCTCCTGCTGCTTGTTGGGAAGGGTTTCAAAGTCGAGGAGGACGACGCGGACGGCGGCGTCTGGCAGGATGGCGATGACGTCGCGTGAGCGACCACTGACTTGGCCCAGGGTGTCGCGCAGCGCTTCGGCAACGCGCGTGCGCTCCCGGAGATTGGTCTCCATCAGGTCAGGAACCACGCTGCCCGGAGACAGTTCGCCTGCCGCACACATCTCGACCACGTCGCCGCGATCGGAAACTCGGCCGGCCAGTACACGGTCGGCGGCGATTTCACAGGCCAGCTTGGGCTTGGATCGAAAGGTCATGTCGCGACACCACTCCCCGGACCCCTTAAATAAGTAGAACGCCGTGGTCCGATCCTTTGCAATAACTGAACGGGCACGCAAGCCACTGGCCTAATGGACGCAACCGTTTCGAGCCAACCGCTGGCAACCCGTCATCTTGAGCGCAAAAATCAGGTTCGCGAACCGACTCGGAGTCAAAGGACCTCGCGATTCCCCAGCTTCGCGGGGAAATTGCTCCGCTCAGGCTGAAAAATCGCCTTTACCCGCAAACTCAGCGGTTGCTCTCGATGAAGGTGACTTTATTGATTTCTTTCAACGTAGTCAGTCCCAGGCGAACCTTGTCCAGGGCGGACTCACGCAGGAACCGCATGCCTTCTTCACGTGCCGCGCGGCGAATCTCGGAAGTCGGCTTCTTCAGCAGAATCATTTCGCGGATGCGGTCGCTTAAGTCGAGCAGTTCGTGGATGGCAGTCCGGCCGCGGAACCCCGTGCCCGCGCACTCAATGCAGCCCTGTCCTTCATAGAACGGGACCTTTGACCATTGTCCGGGATCGAGGCCGCTGGCCTCCAGAGTCTCGCGATCGTATTCGACCTGGGTGCGGCAGGATTCGCAAATCAGGCGGACCAGCCTCTGTGCCAAAATGCAGTTCAGGGCGGAGACGAAGTTATAAGGCTCAACGCCCATGTTGAGGAAGCGGCCGATCACATCCACCACGTTGTTGGCGTGGACGGTGGTGAAGACCAGATGGCCGGTGAGGGCGGACTGGATCGCGATCTGGGCGGTTTCAGTGTCGCGGATTTCGCCCACCATGATCTTGTCGGGATCATGGCGTAAGATGGAACGCAAGCCGCGGGCGAAGGTCAGGCCTTTTTTCTCATTGACCGGAATCTGGGTAATGCCGCGAATCTGGTACTCCACCGGGTCTTCGATGGTGATGATCTTGTCTTCGTCGGTCTTGATCTCGTTGACTCCGGCGTAGAGCGTAGTGGTTTTGCCGCTGCCGGTGGGCCCGGTGACCAGCACCATGCCGTACGGCTCTTTGATATAGCGCCGGAATTTGCGCAGGTCTTCTTCATCAAAACCAACTACGTCAAGGGTGAGCTTGCGGAATTTCTCGCTCATCGACTCTTTGTCGAGCACGCGGAGAACTGCATCTTCACCGTGGATCGACGGCATGATGGAGACGCGGAAGTCAATGGGGCGCTCCGGAGTACCATATTTCACGCGGAAGCGGCCGTCCTGCGGCACCCGGCGCTCGGAGATATCGAGCTCACTCATGACCTTGATACGAGAGATGATGGTCGAGTGATGTTCTTTGGCGATCGGCGGCATGGCCTGGGTGAGCACGCCGTCAATGCGGAACTTGATGCAGACGGAATCGTCGCGCGTCTCGATGTGAATATCACTGGCGCGGCGCTGCAGGGCAGTGAAGATGGTGGTGTCGACCAGGCGGATGATGGGGCTGATGTCGCCCTGCGCGGTAAGCCGGTCGATGGAAATGCTCTCGTCAGTGCCGGCCTCATCTTCGCGGATGACGTCCAGGGCGAAGCCTTCGCTGGCGTCTTCCAGGACCCGTTTCGATTGCTCGGTTTTCTTGAGTATCTCGCTGATCTGGGCCAGGGTTGCAACTTTAGTGACGATGCGTTTCTTCAGCAGCAGGCTGATCTCGTCGATCATCATCAACTGGCTGGGGTCGGCAATGGCGATGGCGAGGCGGCCGTCCTCGGTCTCTTCCAGAGGAACGAAGTTGTAACGGAACATCAGGTGGGGAGAGATAGTCTTAAAGAGATCGTGGTGGAGTTGGAAATTGTGCAGATCGACGAACTGGCAACGATAGCGGCGGGCGATATCCTGGGCTTTTTCCAGCTCTTCGTTGTGAGCCCCGGGCGTGGTTCGGCCTCCGTTGCCGCCGCCTACGAACACCGTCTTATTTTCCGGTACGGTTGCCATTTTCCAGCTTTCCTGCTTCCCGCTAGTGAATGCTCGATCCTATGGTAAAGATCGGCAGATACAGCGAAATCAATATCCCGCCTACAAAGACCGCCATGATGATTAAGACGAGGGGCTCGATCAGAGCCATGGCGGCTCCCAGGGCGGTTTGCACGTCTTCCTCATAAAACTCTGCCACCGAGTTCAGCATGGCGGGCAAGGCGCCGGTAGATTCCCCCACCTCAATCATCTCCACCGAGAGGTCAGGAAACATCTTTTGATCCTCTAGACTCTTGGCCAGCGCCTGCCCTTCACGCACCTTCACCGCCGCGGTCTTGACGCCGTTGAGGATGCGGCGGCTGCTCATCGAGGCGCCGGCAGTTTCCAGCGAAGGCACCAACGGCATGCCCCCGGCCAGCAGAGTCGAGAGCATGCGGGAGAAATTTGCCACCTGATACTTCAACCAAATTTCCCCCAGCAGGGGCATCCTCAGAATCGCCCGATCGACACTCTCCGCGCCGCGATCCGTTTTCTTCCACTGCCACAACCCCAATAGGCTAATCACAACCACCCCCGCGGCGAGGGGGGCATAGCGCTGCGCGTGGGTTCCGATCTCGAGCATCACCTGGGTGATTGCCGGCAGGGTCGCATTCATGTCTGAGTAGAGCTGGGCGAACTTGGGTACTACGAACGTGACCAGGAAGATCAGCATGCCGAATACGACGGTGACCAATAGGGCGGGATAAATCAGCGACACCGCCAGCTTTTTCTTGAAGGTAATCGCCAGCCGCTGAAAGGCAATATAGCGGCTCAACACTTCTTCCATGTTGCCGCTCTTCTCGCCCGCCAGCAGGGTGGTGGTGTAAATCTTGGGAAAGGCTGCCTGAGCGGCGAAGGCGTCGGAGAGCACTTCTCCACCTTTGACCCGGTCGCGCACATTCTGCAGCAGGTTCTGCAAGTAGCGGTTCTTCTGCCGCTTGATCAGCAAATCCAACGAGTTGAGGATGGGCAGACCGGCCTTGATCAGGGTCAGAAACTGCTGGTTGAAGATCAGGAACTGGCTTTGCTTGACCTTGCCGCCGCGGCGCAGAGAAAAATCGCCAGAAAGCAGCCCGCGCGGCTTGACCCAGTAAACAAGGAAACCCTGCTGCACGAAGCGGTCGCGAACTTCGGCTTCGGAGTACCCGCTCTCAACCTGCTCCGCCAGGTGCCCGCGCTCGTCCGCCACTCGTATGAGGAATTCCGCCATACCGTAAACCAGTTACGCCGTTGCCCACCTCAGTCTAACATTCGGAACCGTTACTGCTTCGTTAATTGCGAGACTGGCCATGCCGGGGGTAATGATCTTCTGCTTTTCGTTAAGACCATGAAAATAATATAGTTATTGCCTTGTAGGGAATCAGTGTCCGAGGTCGCCATCGATGACTTCCACCCCTTGAGGGATGGCAAAATGGAAGCGCTGGTCGGGAATGACGACACCCTCCTTCGGATCGCTAAAGCGGTACTCGGTGGTGGATCCATCCACCTCCTCTATTGAGATGCGGCTGATCCAGTCGCCGGGAGTGATCTCCAGCAGCACCTGGGTTACGCGGTCGGCCATCGACTTCGGCACACCCCGGAGCACGACATCCCCCGGAGCCAGCGGGCGTACATCCAGGGCCAGGGAGAGGCCAGTCAACTCCCGTTCCAGCCGTGTTTTCCCAAGAAGCAGCGCCAGAGGGGAGCGTAGGTCGTCCAGTTGCTGCACTGGCGTTTTTCGCACCTGAAGCTCTCCCGGAACATAAAACCAGGCTTCCTTTCCGTCACTGACAAACAGCTTCTCTCGGGGAGAACGATACTCCCAGCGCATCTTGCCAGGTTTTTTCAGCCAGAGCGTGCCGGATTCGGTGCGCTCCATGCCCGCGCCCGTGTAGATCTCGGTGAATTCGCACTGCAGGGTGCGGAGGTGATTGTAGTGCCGGTCGACGGCAGAGGCGAGAGTGGAGACGTCAGGGGTGGGGGCGGCGGATGAGATCGTAGTGGCCAGGGCGAGGACGATGAGACTGCGCAGAATAGAACTTATGTCCACAGCAGTAGTTTACGGGATGCCATAGATAGTCGATGTCTCATACCGGGCAAATCGCTGGAACCCGTATCCACGGGCTGCAACGGCGATCTCTATCGTCAACTGCGACGTTCGACTCCGGCCTCATGGGCCTTCATGTAAGCCCGCAGGATGGCGTTAATGCGGGTTTGGTAGCCGCGCTGTTGCCGGAACCAGGCCAGCAAGTCGGCATCCAGCCGCATGGTGACGATTGTTTTCCGGGTGGGCCAGACCACCTTGGCATCTTTCCAGAATTCTTCATCCGTAGGATGCACGTCGGAGTCGGACGCGACCCCGCGGCGTATCTGGGCTGGGCTCATTTGGCGCAGCTTGTTCCAGTCCGTAGCTGGGGTGCGCTTAGTCTTCGCTGTTTTGCCAGTAATAACGGCGTTCGTGCGGTTCCGCACGCCACGCCGAGATGATGCGCCTTTCGCCATCGTTTCTGTCCGTGTAAACCACCGTAATTTCCAGACCGTTTACTAGTCCAACCGCGTACACACGGGTTTCGCCGTAGTCGAAACGGTGATCAATCTTCTCGACCGTAGGGCCTTCGAAGATCCGCCGAGCGTCTTCAAAGCTGATCCCGCGCCGCGCAATGTTGCGGCGATTCTTGGCCTCGTCCCAACTGTAACGCATAATGTGTATTTACACAACGTAAATATAGGCCGATAGGGTTTCCCCATATCTCTTCAGTCCCCACGGCATGGGAGCGAGGCTATGGTGTCGGTTGGCAGTTACGCTGTGACGGACGAACAACTCCGCCCTTCGCGAAGAACGCGAAAGGACGAGGCACCCGCGACCAGTCTGCGCTTAGGCCGCATAGATCGAATACTGGTGGGTTCCAGAGACCTTCTTCAATATTGGTTTCAGTAACAATAGATGCTCGAGCAGCGGGTTATGGTAGATCAGCAGCAGCGGGCGAGGGTGGTCGCGCAGCGAGCGTTCGAGATTGGCAAGGAACCGAACCAACCCGGATTCGGGCAGGGGACTGAAGAGGTAGAGCACCAGCGGCTCCGTGGGTAAGACAAACTCGCGGGCATCGGCGCAGACTGATTCGATAGCGAAGCACTTTTGCCAATCACTCTTGTATTTGCTGATGTTCTCCTGCGCGATCTGGTGCAGGCCGGGGAGCAATTCGATTCCGAGGATGCGTCGGAACGGATAGTCTGAGGCCATCAGCAGCACGCGCCCTTTACCCGAGCCGATGTCGACAAATGTGAATCGTCGGAAGTCGATGACCACGCTTCCCAGCATCTTGTGGAATAGAGCCGGCTCGGTGGGTTGATAGGGCGAGTGAAAGAGTCCGAGCAGACGGTTGCGCCAATCGACAGTGGCGCTGGTGGTGTTGACATGGTAATCGAAGTCGTAATCGACGTCACCGTATCGCTGTCGGCGGCGCGCGGGTAGAGAATCAAGGGCGAATTCCCACAACACGCCAATAAGGCTCTTGAGCGCGGGGAGGAGGCCGGCTTTGGCGGAGTGCTCCTGCAACCAAGCCTTCACGGTATGGTGGAGCGAAGGAGCCGGATCAGACATCGGTCGCAATGGTAACCGAAGTTGCGGGGACCGTGAGGTGCGGAAGGGAAATATGGCCGGGCATCCGCCCCCTGACTGGCTCTTGCGGATGTGACCGAAGTGCATGCCTTGGGCGGGGATTCCCCCAATCAACGAAGAGCCGCACATATAATGGACGAATCGAGGGAAATTCTGCTTGCAATCTGTCGCTACCCAGGGCCAGCGTGTACCTACACGAATTCCGCCTCGTCTTTTCTCGGTGCCGCAGAGGCGCACCCGAGTGCAGTGCCTGTTGCTGATGGTAGCGACACTCGCCGTCTACAACTCGGTGTACCGGAATGCCTTCGTCAACTTCGACGATGATCACTACATCACCAATAATCCGCACATCTTCGACGGGGTGAGTTGGGGTACGGTCAAGTGGGCCTTCACCAACTACTACGAAGCCAACTGGCATCCTCTAACCTGGGTATCTCACGCGCTGGATTGTCAATGGTTCGGTCTGAACCCAGCTGGACATCACTACATGAACCTGTTTCTGCACGCGGTGAATGTGATGCTGCTGTTTCTGGTTTTGAATGCAGCGACTCGAAAGACCTGGCCAAGCCTTATGGCGGCGGCGCTGTTTGCTTTGCACCCGGTAAACGTGGAGTCGGTAGCCTGGGCATCGGAGCGCAAGAACGTACTCAGCATGATGTTTCTGCTGCTGACGCTGGCAGCCTACGCCTGGTACGCCAGGAAACCGGGAGTGGCAAGATACGCTGCTGTGGCGAGTCTGTTTGCCTGTGGGCTGATGGCCAAGCCGCAAGTGATCACGTTGCCTTTTGTACTGCTGTTGTGGGATTACTGGCCGCTCGAGCGTTTCGAACCAACGGCCGCGTCGGCGATGAGGCTGCTGGTGGAGAAAATTCCGCTGCTTGGACTTGCACTGGCCAGTGCGGTTGTCACCATGAAGGCGCAGAAAGCGGGAGGGGCGATTCACAATTTCGCCGCTTATTCGTTTCACGTGCGGCTGGAGAATGCGATCGTTGCCTATTCGCGTTACATCGGGAAAGCCTTTTGGCCCACGAAGCTGTCTCCGCTGTATCCGCACCCGCTGGATTTGCTTCACACCTGGCAGGTGGCGGCTTCGGCCCTGTTCCTCGCGCTGGTCACCTTCCTGGTAATCAAGCATCGGCAGAGCAGGTACTTGTTCACCGGTTGGTTCTGGTTCGTGGGGACGCTGGTGCCGATGATCGGCTTGATTCAGGTGGGCGAGCAGGCCATGGCAGATCGCTACGCCTATTTGCCTTTTGTCGGCTTGTTCATCATGGTCTGCTGGGGGGTGGAGGATTGGGTTCAGAGAAATCACGTGCCAGCAACCAGCCTGGCGGTGCCCGCTCTGCTGGTCCTCACAACGCTCGGTTGGTTGACTCATCGCCAAATCGGCTACTGGCGAGATAGCGTGACACTCTGGACGCGCGCTCTGCAGGTGACCGACGTGCGCAGCTACAAGTCACACTTTAACCTGGCTATGGCCTACGATCAGCAAGGGAGATTTGGTGAAGCCATTCAGCAGCTCCGGGAATCGATTGACCCGAGCGACGACGATCCACAGATTCACTTGGGCCTGGGCATCTATGAGGAACGCCACCGATACGCCCAGGATGCGATTGCTGAGTTCGAAACCACATTGCGCCTCACCACGGATCCCAAACTGAAGGGTGACGCTTGCGCCAACCTGGGGGTGGCTTACCGGCAGCTTCACGACTTCGACCGCGCCAAGGACAACTTCACGACCGCCTTGCACCTTAATCCCGATCAAGTGGTGGCCTTAGTCAATCTGGGGCTATTGGCGCAAAAAAAGGGAGATTACCGGGAAGCCATCATCCGTTATACCCATGCGATGTCGATTGAGCCGACCGCGGTGGGCTACCTACTGCTGGCCAAAGCGGAAGAGCAGTCTGGACACGCTGCCGAAGCGCAGGCGGACATCATGCGGGCCAAGCAGATCACCACGGATCTAGCGGAGGCGCAGCACCGTGCGGATGGGCTGCTGTCGTTCTGAAAATTGGATCCCACGAACAAAACTCTTTTCCAAATCAGTTCTTAGCGGATCCGTCCAGGTCGGAAGGCAGGAATCTGGGCGGCGGCGCGATGTAGCCGGGAGGAGTGCCCTTTTCGATGAAGGGTAAATCGTCGGGGGCGCGTACCTCGACGCTGCCGTCAGCCATCAGTTTGTAAGTGTGGCCGAGAGGGTCTACCGGCATCGCCCGCAAGAACCCCGCAGATTGCAGATCATAGAAACTGGAAGGTAAGTGGCCGGTGCTCGCTTTGTAGCGGGAAACCAGTTTCTCCAACAGGGTCACATCCTCATCGACGCGCAGAGCGCGCAAGTGAGCCAGGGCGTTGGCCTGGATGCTGCGGTCCTTGGTGCTCTGGTAAGCCGTTGTCCACATCATGCGCGCCATTTCAATTTCTCCGCCGTGCTCCGCCATCCGCGCTGCCATGATGCGGAGAAAAGGGTGAGCGTGGGGAACCTCGGAGCCGCGGGCGAAAGCGTCGGCTGCATGAACGTAGTCCTTCAGTTCAGTGTAGTAGATGAAGCCCAGGTCGTTGTAAAGATGCCAGTCGCCGGGGTTGTAGCGGATGCCGTACTCGTTCAGCGCAATCGCCCGTTCGGGCAAGCCCGCGCCGTAAGGAGGTTTTGGCGCCAAGAAGTTGGCGCCAAATTCGTAGGCTACCGTGAGATGAGGGTCGAGCACCGTGGTGATTTCCAGCAGGGGCGCCAGCAGATCATAGTGTGCGGAGTGGATATAGTGTTTGCCGCCAAAGTATTGCACTGCCCGCGTCCAGTAAATGTCCGCCAGCAGTCCCTCGTACCCTAGGCTCAACCGCTTCAGCACCTTGGGAGATGAAACATAGAGGATGTCTTGCAGCGGTGCCCGGCTGCGCAGTCGGTCGATGCGATGGAGAAGCAGGATGGACGATAGCAGGCAGCTTACCAACAGAACACTGACGATGACGGTGATTCTGGGCGACGGCCTCATTTCAAGTTCCGGCGCTCGAAGATCAGGACCGCTCCGCAAACAGCCATGCCAGCATATAGCAGCGCATAAAGAGTATTGGCAACGATGAGCTGTGCTGCGACCGGCTGCTCATGCGCGACTGAGGTGATGATGTTGAGTGAAGAAAAATTAGGAACCAGATAGGCGGTTGCGGTCGCCAGCCAGCGGGTTACTCCTGGGGCCATGGCGGCGAAGCCGCGCAAGTCCTCAGCGAAGCTTCCAATGACGAACAAGGAAAACGCGAAGACCGCGGAGAGCAGCGGAGAAGAAAACGAGGAGAACAACAACGCCAGCGCCGTGATGATGAGAAACTCCAGGACGATAAAGTACAGTGCCACCAAAATCCAGCCATCAGCTGCCTGAAAGTGCCGGGAGACGTAAAGCAGGGCAGCGAATACTCCGATCGCCATGAAAAACGTGTTGACCACCAGCGTTCCCGCCAAGCCGAAGAACTTGCCCACGATAAATTCCCAGCGCTGCACCGGACGGGAAAGCACGGTATAGAGCGTGCGCTTGTCGATTTCTTTTGAGACCAATCCGATGCCGATAAAAATGGCAATGACTACGCCAAAAAGAGAAACCGCGGTAAGGCCAAGGTTGACCACCACCAGCCGTTCGATTCCGATCGAGATCTGGCCCACCAGGATAGCTGCCCCCGAAATCAAAACCGCAAATGCGATCAGGTTGTAAAGGACGCGGTCCCGGACGGCCTCGCGGAACGTATTGGAAGCGATGTGCAGAATGCGAGTATTCACGAGCGCACCCCGGCGGCAGCTTCTGAAGGCTTAACCTTGCGGATGAAGTATTCTTCGAGAGAGGTGCGGACGGGCGTCAGGGAAATGATACGGAGCCGCTCTCTCCGTAGTGCGTCGATAAGGGCATCGTCCTGCCCCTCGAGGACCAAGGCTCGCACCGTATCGCCGGTGAGATGACATTCCGAGGTCAAAGCTTTCACTGCCGCCGGGATGTAGTTTCCGTGCCATACAATCTCGATCTTGCCCGCAACACTGGACGTTAGATCGGCCACCGCGCCCACGCCGCGAAGCTCGCCATGATGGATAATCGCCACCCGATCACAGAGGGACTCGGCATCAGAGAGAATGTGGGTGGAAAAGAAGACGGTCTTACCGTTCTGCTTGAGCTGCTCCATGAGGTCACGTACTTCCCGGCGACCCATGGGATCCAGCCCTGACATGGGCTCATCAAAAAACAAGACCTTGGGATCGTGCAGGATGGCTTGCGCAATGCCGACCCGTTGCAGCATGCCCTTGGAGAATTTCCGTAACTGCACAGCACCGGCATCAGGCAGACCGACCTGTGCTAACACCTCCCGCACCTGGGGGCGGCGCTGCTTGGGCGGAACTCCGGAAAGCTGAGCATAATATTCGAGCAATTCGACGGCAGTCAGATAGTCGTAAAAGTAAGGCTGCTCCGGAAGAAAGCCAATTTGCGCCTTCATCCGCGGATCGTGGAGTTCCATTCCCAGAATTCGCGCGGAGCCGGCGGTGGGGAAGACCAGGCCCATCAGCAGCTTGAGCGTAGTGGTTTTTCCCGCGCCGTTGGGGCCAAGAAAGCCGAAAATCTCCCCATCGTTCACCCTAAGATGCAGCGGCCGCAGAGCACACTTCGGCTGCTTGCGCCAGAAGCCCACACTGTAGGTTTTTTCCAGACCGAGGATTTCTATGGCAGCCATGGCAAGGGAAGCGGCGTCGGGCGGCTTCGCTATACAAAAATTATATGCAAAATCCCGCTCATCATCAGATGGCGGGGCGGGTACGAGGAGTTACCAAAGTAAAGGCGCAGACCGTGCGCAAAGGGTTGGAGTCGACGCTGCCGAGAGAAAAATAAAAGGGAGCAGCGGATTTCTCCGTTGCTCCCTGGCTTGTACCCTCCCCCAGGTACTTCGCCAAACCTACGACTACTGCAGGGCCGTGTAGGCTGCGCAGGCAGTGTTGCTGCCCGAAGCCGCCGTACCGGTGGCCGTGTAGCGGATGACCGCGTCTTCGTTGGAGCAGAAGCCGCGCACGCCGGTCTGGTTGATCGCGGCCGGCAGACCATCCAGAGTGTAGCCGGTCAGCAGTGTGCCAACCGTGGAGCCAGGCGACTCGATGAAGTAATAACCGCTCTTAGGAGCGCTGTTCGCGGTGGCATTGGCTACGAGAAAGTCGATCAAGCAAGCATTGGTCGAGGCCGGGGTGGTGCACCCAGTCGACGCAACCGGTCCAAGAGCTACCAGCGTCGAAGAATAGCCGACGGTCGGATAGGTGGACTGGTAAGTGACTTCAGCAGTGTTCATGGTACGAATGGAGCTAACCGCCGAAGACTCGTTAGCGGCAATGCGTGCCCGCAGCAAGTTCGGAATAGCGATAGCAGCGATGATCAGGATGATCGCCACCACAATCAGCAACTCAATCAGTGAAAAGCCCTTTTGTTTCCGCATTATCGTTTTTCCCTTCTTCCCTTCTCAAGTGTGGTCGCAATCGACCCAGTTGCGGATTATGTTGGCACTTTAGCGGCCAGAACCATAGGTTACGAACGGGTGCGGACCACCGCCGAGAGACACTTTGTTTTCAAGCCGAAAGGCCACCTTAGTAACCTCGATTTGGAGGCGGCGTGGCGAGGATGGTCATGGGTTTATCAGGATTTGGCTGCGGGATGACAAATTCTGTCATTAGAGACGGGGCTGTTGGGATAAAGGTGATTCAAGGCAAAAAAGGGATGAGCCGCCAGAGATGAGGCGACTCAAAAGGGGGATTTTCTGGTTGGCGAGGGCTACTGTAAAGCCGTGTAGCCGGCGCAAGCCGAAGCACTGCCCGAAGCGGCCGAGCCTAAAGCGGTATAGCGAATGACGGCATCTTCATTAGAGCAAAAGCCGCGCACGCCGGTGATTGTGACCGAACTGGGCAACCCGTCCAGGGTATATCCCAGAAGGATAGTGCTCACGGTGTTGCCCGGAGTGGCGGTGAAATAGTAGCCGTTCTTGGCAGTGGCCACCGCAGTGGCCTGGGCGACTGCCCAGTCGATCATGCAGGCGTTGGTCGAAGCCGGAGTGGTGCAGCCGGTTGAAGCGACTGGGCCCAGAGCCCCAAGGGTCGACGCAAAACCCACCAGCGGATAGGTAGACTGAAACGATACCTGCGCCGTGTTAATGGTTCGAAGAGAGCTGACTGCGGAGGACTCGTTCGCCGCAATACGTGCCCGCAACAGGTTTGGAATTGCGATGGCAGCGATAATCAAGATAATCGCCACGACGATCAGTAATTCGATCAGAGAAAAGCCTCGTGGTTTCCGCATTTGCTTTTACTTGTCTCCCGATGGGGCGACGAGGATGCTCCCACCCTGACTTTTCTGAGGCAATTTAATAACCGTACGACCAAGCACCATGACCAAAGCATAAGACTGGGCTATTTCGTGTGTTTTGCAATACCTCCGGCTGGTGAAGCGGACCATAGCAACCGTCTCGTGCCGGTCTCTGAGTCGTTTCAGCAATCAACAGTGACAAAGTTTGTCAACCTGCCCGACACGAGCTAGCTTCGGCAAGATCTGGGGGTCCACAGTGACCTCGTGACCTTTGGTACCTCCGTTACTTGTGGTGCGGTTTGGATCGCACATAGATTCAAGAGGTACACCTTGCTCCTGTGTGGGAACCTCTGTGAGCCAAATCGAAGTGACCGCCGGCGGCCTCGATTCCGTCGCCGTACCGAGGGCCTACGCCGGGGAATGCTCCTGGCTGGGGGGCGCCGGTGTGATTTGGTTCCTGGCAACACGGCTGGCGTTTGCTGGGTTCTTCCTGGTGACCTCCGTTTACTGCCTGCTGGTGTATGTGCCATTTACTTACTTCGGTTTCATTCACAATGCGCTGCTGGGGTGGTTGCCGGCGTTCGTGCGCTTGCATGCGCTCATCTACCTGGGGTTGCTGGGTGGAGTGACTGCGAGCCTGGTGCCCGAACTTCGCGAAATCCGGACGCGAAGAGCGGTGGCAACTTTTCTCGCGCTGAATTTCGCCGTATGCCTCTACCTCTGGCGCTATCCCGGTTTGGCCGATGTTACACCCGATCTTGCCAGCTACTTTTGGAGTCTCGCTTCGTTGCTTCCGGTGATATTGCTTTCGGCTATGGATCTGGCCGGAACGCGAGCTAAGAGCGGGCAAGAGAGTTCAACGCCTGCGGAAGTCAATTTGGCAAGCACAACCGTGGCTGCGGTGGCGATCGCAATTTGTTTTGCGGCCGTAAGCGTCGTCAACTCAGCTCTGCACCAAACGGCGCTGCCGGCGTCGACGACGCTTCAGGGTTTGGCTGCGACACTATGTTGCCACCTGGTCATCTTCACGGCGATCGGTTTGGTCTTGCTGTTTCTCAAGATGGCATGCGGCAAAACAATCTGGTCCGAACGAGCCTATTCAATAGGTGCCTGCGGCTTTGCCTGGCTGCTTACCACGCTGGGATTGCGCAGCGTGGTATTGCCCGCAATTTCTTTCGAGGGTCGCGGCGCAAATATCTTCGCCACCGTGACCGGATTCACAGTCGTCTTCTGGGCGGTTACGACCTTCCGAAAGATAAACGCCGTTTATCCGAGACTGGAATCATATTGGCGAACCAGGGCAAAGTGGTTGTGGGCGGGCCTAGGGCTCGCGCTCGCAGCTGCGGCATATGGAATTCCGGCGGCGGTCGGTTTAACCGATTGGGATTTCGTTCTACAGAGAATCGCGGTCGTCGTGCTGTGGACTATCGCTCTCCTGGTGATCAGTCGAAGCGGCATCGCCGTACGCGGGAGGGGAATTTCGACGGTCATCCTTATTGTAGTGCTATGCGGTACCTCGGGCTTCGCGCATTACGGGCGGGTATCTTTCTACAACCCCGAGCCGAATGCCGAAATCACGGATGCTCTCGAGGCTTACGCCGGAGCCGACATTTCATTCAAAACCTGCTACAGCATCCTTTCGCATTCGGTCAACAATAATGCTTATAGCCAGTTCTATGCTTTTCTCAAGCAAAGCACGAACCTGGGCCGGGACGTATCAGTCCGGCCTCCCGACCTGCGGC
>Ga0335078_10004376_pt1 | contig 20952 bp, 17 predicted proteins | sample Lox_Sample_32_FD_206711 | JGI IMG/M metagenome (GOLD analysis project Ga0335078, IMG submission 206711) | Soil microbial communities from Loxahatchee National Wildlife Refuge, Florida, United States - Lox_Sample_3.2 | ecosystem: Environmental > Terrestrial > Soil > Wetlands | place: USA...
GGGGTGATCCTCGCCAGCCGCGCGGCGGCTGCGGCTGGCGGCCAGCACGCCTAACAACACAAAGAACCACGCGCCGATGGCAGGTCTCTGTTGCAGCGGATACTCCACCAGGCAATGCACCCAGACTGACACGAGGCCGATGCCCCAAACCGAGCGCACCGCGGCGGGCGTCGCCATGGCGACTAAAGACAATAAAATCAATAGAAAAGGCGCGCCTCCCTCTACTGCCCACTGGGCCCAGTCGTTGTGCGCCTGGTTCACGTAATGACCGTCGTCGAAGAGCGCATATTGGGGATAGGCGCGCGCCCAGTTCCCCAGCCCGAAACCCATGGCGGGGCGGTCATGCAGCATGGCCAGCGAGGAGACCAGGAATGCACGCCGCTGCGCCATTGGATCGGGCTCCTCGAAGCGTTGCCATAGCGTCTGCCAACTGACAATGGCGGTGAATAGCACCGCCATGGCGCCGAACAGAACCAAGCCGCGGGCCAGCGTTCCGGGGGGCGCCATGCCGCGCCGCCACCCCACCAGCAGCGCCGTGGCCGCCTCCAGGCACATGAGGACAGACCCGGCGCGCGCGCCTGCCGCGACCACCGACGCCAGCAGGACGGCGGCCATGACGTAACTGGCGAATGCCCGCCGGGGATCGCGAAAGGCCTGCCAGAGCGCGATGGGCAGGATGGTTTCCAGGAACGCGGCATATTGGTTCCGGTAGACGAAGGGCCCCATCACAAAATCCGTGTAGCCGCTGGGAAAGAGCCAGAAGATCTTGCCGCCCGACGTGAACATCTGGAGCGTTGACAGGACGCTCAACCCGGCTCCGAAACAAATCGCGAAACGCAGGAACCAGTGCCGCGCGGCGGATCGTTGAAATAGCTGCAGCGCCAGGAAGAACAGCGCCAGCCAGGTGGCCCAATTCAATGCGGCATTCCAGGTCCCCCAGCGATAAACCGTGCGGTGGGTGGCGAGCTGCAGCAGGCCCCAGGCCGGCGCGGCCGACAGGGGCGCCAGCCACAGGCTCCCGCGCACGGGCGAGGGACGCCGCAACTGGCCGGCGGCCCAGGCGGCCAGGGACGCAAAAACCGCGCACTGGGCCGCGCCCCAGGCCCAACGCTGGTCGATCCAGATCGTCAGCACCGCATAGCTAAGCAGTACAGCCAGGGCGGCGATGGCGCGGGTCATGGCTGGCGCTCCAGCGACAACTTGCGCAGCTCTAGGGAACCTTCGATCCGGGTAGTGCCCGGCAGGCGCCGGCAGGTGAGAGTCAAGCGGACCAGGCCGGCGGCCGGCGCCGTGAAGCCCAATTCCGAGGGCATCCAGTCCGGGTTGGAAAGCCAGGGCGAGGCGGTGGCGAGGTCCATGCCCGTCCGCGCATCAAAGACGCTCCAGCGCAAACCGCTGGCGGGCGGGATCTCCGCGGTGTGGTACTGGAAATGGAATTTGTAGCTTGCACCCGGGGTCACCGGCACGAACTGCACGAGCGGTATGCACGTCTCCGGTTGATCGCCGCTGAAGGCGACCCATAGGTACCGCGGCGACGGGTTCCTGCCCATGGTGACTCCGGGCACCGGAGCCATCCGCCAGGAGAAGCCGCCGTTAACTGATGATGCCGCAAAGCCGCCGTCGGTCAGCGGCGCGCGGTCCGGGTCCAGCGGCGCGTAAGGAAGCACATGCCTGATGCATAGCGTGTTCCAGACCTCCAGCGCGGGCGGAACCGGGCCCGCTTCGAGCTGCCGATCGCACCAGGGGATCAGTATCGAACGATCCTCGATCACGGCCAGCGCGGCCAGCTTCGCGGCGGGCGGTTCGGAGGCCGCCAGCCGGCCTGTCTGCATCAGGAACCAGACGTAATCATCCAGGACCTCGCGGCGCAGCGGGATAGCGCGCGCGAGGATCAGGCCGGCATCCTGGCTCATATTCCAGCAAAGCCGGAAGATCGGATTCAGGTCGCCATAGCCCAGCAGCAAGGATTCTCTGGCCCACGGCCAGAAATGCGCTGCATCGCCGCGGCGGACATAGTAATTGGCAAGCGCCCAGCGCGGCGCAAACTGGCGGCTGGCGCGGGCGGCTTCCAGCAGACGGCTCTGGGCGGCCGGTAAGTCTCCGCGCATCTCGGCCGCCACACCCAACCGCGCCCACGCGTCCGCATTTCCGGGATCCAGGGCTGCGGCGGCTTCGAGCGCGGCGGTGGGATCGGCGCCCGCCGCCTGCCGGGCGGCGGCCAGTTTCAGGCGGAAGTCGGCATCGCCCGGCGACAGGCGCACGGCGCGCGCCACGGTTTCGGCGTCCGTCGCACGGGAAAGGTGGTCTGCCCATGCCATGCGGAGTGGCCAGTACGCCGTGAAGGCGGCAGCAGGGATAACCGCCAGAATGGCGATCCTGCGGGCGACGTTTCTCAGCCGAAGGCCAGAGGCCGCGGTATGATCAGACTGGTTGATTCGACTGGTTGAAATCATGCTGCGAGATTCCGGCCTCTGAAGCTAAAAACTCATCTTTTTTCCCAACTCCTGGAAGAAGTGGAGCGGGGCGCAACGCTGATCATTACGCGGCATGGGCGGCGGATCGCCCGGATTATGCCCGAGATCGGCCGGCGCCCGAAAGAAATCGACAAAGCCCTCGCCGGCATGCGGGAACTTCGACCGTGTAACGGCGGGGTTACGGTTGGGGAACTGGTGTCGGCCCGGCGATCAGGGACGAAAGCCCTGATGGCATTCGTCCTAGACGCACCGGTCGCCGCCTGCGGCGTTCGACGATGAAGACCATCCCGACGCCAGCTTGGATTTCGAACGCATGCGCGCGGCGGATCGCGGAATCCGGCACCGCCTCTTTTCTGCGTTACCTTTCCCGGCTGCGGTTGCGCGTGGACAGGTCCCCTGACGAACGCGGTCCTCCGAATGGCCCGCGCTCACCGGCTATCGGTTTACGATGCGGCTTATCTGGAATTGGCGCAGCGAGAGGGCTTGCCGCTGGCAACCTTGGACGCAGACCTAAGAAGGGCGGCGACCGGCGAAGGAGTGGCCCTGGTTGCCGGCAGCGACGACCACGAGGATTTGCAGTCCGCGGGCAAGTAACGCGATCTAGGGCTGATCGGGTTTCGGGCCGGTGTCGCGGACCAAGTAGTACAGGATGGCCAGAAAGCCGAGAATCCCTCCGCCCCAGAGGAGCACTTCCCGCCGGGTCCGCTCGCGGGCTCTTCGGCGCTCTTCCGGGCGTTTCTTGCGACCGGAACGGGCGCGGTCCAGCAGATTGGAAGTCTTCAAGAAGGGCCTGGAGAGACACTCATGGCAGCGGTACGGGTAAAAGCCGAAAACCGCGCAGACCTGCTCGATCAATCCCGTGCGGCGGGACCGCCGGAGATGCGTGCTGCCGCACCTGGGGCAGATCGCATCACGCTGGGGCGGCTCAGGCAGCGCAGCGGGCGGCGTCCGTCTGTGAGATGCGGCCAGCTTGGAGATCACCGCCGGCTTGAGTTCCGGCGCCACCGGCCGAGGAGCCTCGATGGTAAACTCCTCGTAACAGGCCTCGGTGCGCATCTGGCCAGACGCTTCGCGGAAAAAGAAGCCGGCGCGAGCGGGCCGCTCGGATTCGCGGCGAATCACGAGAGCGACTTGAAAGGGAGCGCTGAAATAGCGGTCATGCAGTTGCAAGTCGCGCTCAGAAAGGAAGATCCGGCTGCGGATGTGGGAGTGGTACCAGCCCAGCGCGTCCAGACCGATCAACTCCGGGTCCGCGGCGGGGGCGGCGATGAGCTGCGCCAGGCGCTTCTCGTCTTTCTGGGAAAGCACGAACCCGGGGCCCAAGGCATGCTCGCATAGCAGCGGCCTAGCAACCAGGATACGGATGCCTTCGCCCTCGCGGGCGCCGAACAGGACGCCGCCGGTTTCGCGCGCCTCCCGATAAGTATTGCGGGCTTGCTCCACCTCCCGGCGAATCTGCTCCAGCACCGCGCCGGAACACTCAATCGGAAAAGGACACTGCGGGAATCTCCAGGTTCTGGACGGGGAACCGGGAACAGCCCGCAACTCCGGGGCACTCATCGTGTCCAATGTATTACAGAGCATAGCTGGGCCGCCACTCACGGACTATTGAGTCGCATAGTACAGTGACAGCCAGCTTGAATCTTGTGGGGTGGGCATTCGGCCCCCAGCCGCCGGCTGGGGCCAAGATTGGCCGCCCCACATCAGCCCCGATGGAAGGTGGCACATTCGTCGCCGGAATTGTCACGGTATTAAGCGAACCTCAATACGTGGCAGAAGCCTGAGCAGTGGTGAATAGCGGGTGATCCTGGCTGTGATTGGAGAATGCGGCCATGACCAGCGCGTCGACCTCGTCTTTATGAACCGGGCTGCCGACGGCTTGCAGGTAGCGCTGGTTGTGGTAGCGGAGATCTGTGTAGTCGGTAATCAGGCGATCGGCGAAAGCCTTGGCGATCTCGTCCACGCCGTCGCGCAAGGTGTAATGCGCGCGGAAGCCGGTGCGGCGCAGCAGCTTGTCGAAATTGACACGATAGTTGCGCCGGTCGGCACTGTCGATGTGCTCGACCCGCACGTCCGGGAATGCGCTGCGAATCACCTCGGCGACTTCCGCCAGGGTGTGGTTCAATCGCCCGTCGCCCAAATTAAAGACTTCGCCGCTGACCAGCCGGACCGGCGTTTCCAGCACTCGGACGGTGGCCTCCACCAGGTCGCGCACATGAATGAACGGCCGCCATTGATGCCCGTTGTAAATCGTAATCACGCCTTCCTGGCAGGCTTTCGCGGTGAGCAGGTTGACCACCAGGTCGAAGCGCGGGCGGTATCCCAATCCGAACACCGTGGCGTAGCGCAGGATGGTGGGGTGGAAGGTATCGCTTTTGGCATCCAGCAGGGCGCGCTCGGAGTCGACCTTGGTCCGGCCATACAGCGAGATGGGCGCGACCGCGGCGTTCTCATCCATCTCGACATCGGTGGCTCCGTATACGCTGCAACTCGAGGCAAACAGGAACCGGCTCACACCGTGGCCTTTGGCGATTTCGATCAGCATGCGGGTGGCCGCGTAGTTGGTTTCCAGAGCCGGGCCGTGGTCCTGATCGCACGCCGGGTCGCCCACGATGGCCGCGAGGTGGATGATGGAGTCCACGCCGCGCACCGCCCGGACCACGTCCTGGATGTTGCGGCAGTCGCCTACGATCAGTTCGAAATCGGGATGGTTTCTGACCGGGCGCAGCGCCTGGTCGCCATAGAGAAGACTGTCGAGAACGCGCACCCGGCAGCCTTTCTCGAGAAGCCGCTCGACCAGAACCGAGCCGATGTAACCGGCGCCGCCGACCACCAATACGCAATCGTTGCGGCGCGCACGCGAAGGGGCGGCCTTGGACTTGAGCAGGTATCGCTTCTCGAACAGATCCTTGAGGATGCGCGCGGAAGCCGTGCCGACGGCCGCGAGCGCGACGAACGGCAGGGCTACACTGCGGCCGACTTTCGCGTAGCCAAAGAGCAGGAAGTTGGCGGCAAAGAAGACCATGGCGGCAACCACCACACCGCGGAGCACGACCCAAGCCTTGTAGCGGCCGGCGTAGGCGCGCGAATGCGTGTAGAATCCGTTCAGCAGGAAGACCAGGGGAAAGATGGGAGAGAGAAGCCAGAAAAACACCGTGTAGTATTGCAGAAAACCGGAGACGATGGCGTGCGCCGCGGCGGCGTTGCCGGCCCCGGCCTGATAGACCACCGACATAGCCATGGCGGCGATCATGCTGACATGCACGATGATGAAGTCCGCGGCCACACGCGGAATGCCTTCTTGCCACCTAAAGTTGCGCAGAGATCGCAGCACTGGAGACTCCTTCTTCGCAGAAGCGGCTTGCCGGGACGCGGTAAGAATGGACCACTTCCCGAACGGCGGCGACCACGTCGCGTGCGTCCCGATCGGTCATCTTGGGATACAGCGGCAGGGAGAGCAGCCCTTGATAGATCTCCTCGGCAACCGGGAACTGTTGCGGGCGATATCCATAGCGTTGCCGGTAGAAAGGGTGCCGGTGCAGCGGAATGAAATGCACGCTGGCGCCGATGTTACGCGCCCGCAACGCTTCGATCAGTTCCGACCGGTTCAACCGCAACCGCCCCGCTGCGAGCCGGATCGGATAGAGGTGAAAGGTGTGATTCCGGCCGGGCAGACGCGCGGGCAAGACGAGTTGGGGGAGATCGGAAAAGGCTTCGTCGTACATAGCCGCGATCTCCTGCCGGCGCCGGATGAAGCCATCCAACCGGCGCAACTGGTGGATTCCCAAGGCGGCCTGAATGTCCGTCATGTTGTACTTGTAGCCGGGCTCCAGCACTTCGTAGTACCAGGAACCGGCCTCCGTGTAACGCTTCCAGGCGTCGCGGCTCATGCCGTGCAATGAGAGCAGGCGCATACGCGCGGCCAGATCGCCGTCGTTGGTGGCGATCATGCCGCCCTCACCGGTAGTCATGTTCTTGATGGCATAGAAGCTGAAGCACACCGCGCGGCCGTGGGCGCCGATCCGCTTTCCCGCGTACTCGGCCCCCGCGGCATGCGCCGCGTCTTCGATCACCGGGATGCCATGGCGGCCAGCCAGTTCCAGGATCTCTTGAAGGGCGCAGGCCTGGCCTCCGTAGTGCACCGGAATGATAGCTTTGGTGCGCGCGCCGATTGCGCGGGCGGCCGCATCCGGAGCGATGTGGAAGTTCCGGTCCACATCCACGAGCACCGGCGTCGCGCCCAGGTGCACCACGACATTGGCGGTCGCGCAGAAGGTCAGCGTGGGCACAATCACCTCATCGCCGGGGCCCACGCCCAGGGCCGCCAGCGCCACGTGCAGAGCAGCGGTGCAGGAGTTCACGGCCACGGCGTGTCTGGCGCCAGTGTACGCCGCGAACTCTTCCTCGAAGCGCTTCACCTTGGGGCCGGTGGTCACCCAGCCGGAGCGCAGGCTATCGGCGACTTCGGCAATCTCTTCCTCGCCGATGAAGGGAAGGCAATAGGGCAGAAACGAATCGCGCATCACAGCACCTTTCGAAATGTGAGGCTGGTGCGCGTCAGCCGGAACCCGAGGCTCTCATAGAGGCGCGCGGCGGGAATGTTGCGGAGTTGGGTGCCGACCTCGACGGTTTCGATCCCCCGTTCGGCGAACCAGTGCAGGGCGGCGCCACTAGCGCGGCGCGCCGCTCCTCTACCGCGCGCCCAAACGGCTGTAGCCACCAGCACGATGACTCCATTCCGCGTCTGGCGATCCGCCTGGCACGTCACATAACTGGCGACGCGGCCTTCTTCCTGGGCGACCAGCACCGCATCGGCGGCGAGGCCGAGGCAACAGTTGCGCGTCCAGGTTTCGTTGACGCGGTCGGCGACCACTGCGGGAAGCGCTGGGTCGGCGTGAAATCGGTCGAAGAAGAAAGCGGTCCGGCCGATTTCGAGAATTTCCGGCAGGTCCCGCGGCTCGAACAGGCGGGTGCCGGAGGGCGTTGCGGGCATCGGGTTTGCCTTGATGCGCAGCAGAAAGGTCTGGATGCCGTCGATCAGTTCAAAACCGGCCTCTTCGAGCGTGGGAATGGTGGCGAGGTCGCCGGTGTCGACGCGCGCGCAGAGGTGCCGGATGCCGCCTTCGCGGCACTCGGCCAGCACCGCCTGAAGCAACTCCCGCTTGCGGGCGCGGGCGTCGGTGTAGGAGCCCGAGGTTTCGAGCAGATCGAGGCGGGCCGCGGGAATGCCGAACTGCTCGGTATCCCAATCGAGCGACCGCCAGGCGGCGGCGCCAAACGGCGTTTCAATGCGACGCAGTGGCGCGAGGACTTGGGCTGTGGCCATCGGTATGGATGTCCTTTCTCAGGAGCACGTAGGGGATCGTCCTGGCGCATAGGGACAGGTCCAGCCAGAAGGACTGGCGGTCGACGTATTCCACGTCCAGGGCCTTGCGGCGCTCCCACGAGATGTGGTTGCGTCCGCTGATCTGGGCGAGGCCGGTGATGCCGGGCTTCACTTCCAGCTTGCGTTTCTCCGTTTCGGTATAGAAGCGGATCTGCCCGGCCTGGTCCGGACGCGGGCCGACCAGGCTCATCTCGCCGCGGAGAACATTGAAGAGCTGCGGCAGTTCATCGAGGCTGGTTTTTCTGAGGATGCGCCCCACGGGGGTGACGCGCCGGTCATCGGCGCCGGTGTAGGCCGATCCGTCCCGGTTCCAAAGCTCCGGCGCGTGGTGCACCATGGTGCGGAACTTCAGCAGGGTGAACGGACAGGCGTGCCGTCCCAGCCGGCGTTGCCGGTAGAGGATGGGGCCAGGAGAGGATCGGCGCACGGCCAGCGCGCACAGCAACAGTACGGGCGAGAGCACTACCAGCAGCACCGATACGATCAACAGGTCGCGGATGCGGGCCATGGATTGCAGTGCTTCACGCGGCGCGGACCTGGCTGGCCGCGCGCACCTCCCATTGCGGGCGCTCCCGGGCGAGGCGGTTGTCGGAGTTTCGGCCCCGCACGACGTGCAGCCGCTGGCCGGCAATATCCGCGATCGTACCGGCCACTCGCCCTTCACGCCAAAGTGCAAGCAGACTAATGGCAGCGGAATGGTGCACCACGTCCGGGCCGTGCTCGGCAGTGAAGATGTACCCGGCACCGCCCCAGAATCGCTCGGCTTTGCGCCGTTTGACCAGGTGCCCGCCGATGAAGCCGCCCGCCCCATTTACCGGCACTCGCGTCATGTTCGCTTCCCTAAAACTCAATTGCTTGCAGCCAGAGCGGAACGCGCACGCGGTTTGGCACAGGCCTCCGCGAGCACGGCTTCGATGCGCGCGATGCATGTCTGGCGGCTACAGTTGCGTTCCAGGTATGCACGGCCTCGCTGGCCCATGGCGGCGAAAGCCGCGCGTTTGTTGAGGGCGTCCGCGAGCACGGCAGCCAGGCGCACTGAATCGCCCGGGGGCACGGTGACGCCGCACTGCGCGTCCGCGATAAGACGGCTTAGCTCATTGCCCGCGCCGGTAATGGCGACGATAGGCCGTGCCGCGGCCATCTGCTTGTAGATCTTTGACGGCACCGAAGCCACGGTAGCCGCCGCGTTCAAGGTCACCAGGGTCACATCCGCCGCGGCTAACACCTCCGCATAGCGTGCAATGGGCTGGAACGGATAGAACCTGACGTTCTCAAGACCGGCGGACGCCGCTTTCCCGACAAGGGCCGGCTTTTGAACGCCGTCGCCGACGATGGCGAATCGGATCGGCAAGCCGCGCAACTGCGCCGCCGCATCGAGTGCCGGCTGCAGGTCCGCGTTGTGGGTGAGTCCCCCCGCGTACAGCACCAGCAGCTCGTCGCTGTTAGTCCCAGTCTCACGCCGGAAGGCATTGTCGGACGGTCCCGGGACGATCTCGTCGGGGTCCGCCCAGTTGGGCACAACGTCTATTTTTGCCGGTGCGACACCTTTGCCGAGGAGGTTATGGCGGAACCCTTCGGATATAACAACGATGCGATCAGCCCGCCGGCAGATCCAACGCTCCATGCGGCGGAAAAGGGCCACCGCCGCGGGATTCGTAAGGTATTTCAGAGCCACTGCGATGTCTGGATATATGTCCTGCACGTTGATGACGAGGCGCGCGCCGGAGATCTTCGCGACCGCCCACGCCGAGACGCCGAGCGGCAACGGGGGCAGGATTGCATAGACCACATCGGCCGGACGACGACATCGCAGATAGCCGGGCGCGGCGGAAAGGCAGAAGGTGCCGAAGGCGGCGAACCGGGCCAAGAACGAGTGGCTGGGCGTGGCGTATGTGAGGGTTCGGATGATGTCAATGCCATCGACTATTTCGCGATGGGCAAACCGATTGCGAAAGCCATCGAAAACACGCCCGTGCGGGTAACTTGGGAATGATGCGACTACGGTCACCTCGTGACCGCGGGCGCTGAGATCTTGCGCAAGCTGAGTTACCCAGATTCCCGCGCCGATGGACTCCGGATAGTAGTAGTTGCTGAGAACCAGCACTTTCATAGGGCTGCGGCCGCCACGCGCCGCCCGGACACAGCCTGCGCTTCTTCGCAGACCGACCTGCACAGAGCGTCAAGCCTTTCGGCGAAGATCGCGGAGTTCAACTCCCGTTCGACCCATTTCCTGCCAACCTCACCCGCTTCCCGCAACACGGCGGCGCTGCAGTTGAGCGCCGTGCATAGAACGCGGCACATATCCTCGAACGACTCTCCGCCAGCCACGAATCCGCCGCCATAGCGATGCACGTGTCCAGCCAGCCCCACCCCGGGAGAAAGAGCGACGGGCGTACCGCGCGCCAGCGCTTCACCGGCGCTGTGGCCGAAGTTTTCCGAAAGCGATAACAGCACAAACAGGTCGGCGGCGGCGTAGTAATCTTCGACGGCGCGGCCGAAAACCGGACCGACGTAAACACACCGCCCTTCGGACTGAGCGCATAAAGTGCGCACTTCGTCGATATCGACCTCCGCAGTGGCCGGGCCTACGCACAATAGGACCCACTGGCGAGACGCTTCACGCAGAAACGCCCGAATGGTCTCCGTCACGCGCTTGACCGTCGCGATGCGCGCGCAGAATAAAGCAATCCGCCGTTCGCGGCCCAGCCCATGCCGCTGCCCGATCACCGCTCGCGCTTTGCCCTTCTGGCTGGCGGAAGCGGCAGCCACGGTCCAGGGTATGCACTCGGCCCTGCGCTCAAGGCCCACCGCCCACGATCTGCCTCGTTCCGCTTCGGAGGCATACAACACGGCAGCCGACCGCTCGAACAGGACTTCGCGATACAACGACAACCAGACCTTCTTCCGCCCGCCACGTCGGGTAAAGGCAAATGGGTCAAGCGACCCGTGCGGTACCAGCACGTAAGGAACGCGGTGCTTCATGGCCAAAATTGCCGCTTGGAGCAACGGATGCACATAAATGCCATGAATGAATATCAAGTCGGCGTAGCGGACGGCGGATGTCACGGTGTCGCCATAGACATGGCGGCACCAGTGATATGCCCGCCCCACGGGAAGACTGGAGGTGGGGAAAGTCCACGAGCCTTCGGGTAGGTCGTCTCCCCGGTATTTCGAAAAATTGAGGATGTGAGCACTCCAGCCCTTGGAACTCAGCGCGTCGTAAAACCCGCGCACCGTGCGAAAGGTGCCGCCACTTTGGGGCGCGAGATTGACGCCTACGGAGAGAGCGGCCGGTTGACTGCCTCGTTGGAAAGGCTCGCGCTGCATGGCTACGAAAGAGACTGGTTCGGGCCGGGCTGAATCATGGCGGTAGCCAGGACCGCCCGCCGAACCAGCACCGACTCCGGATGAAAGCGTGCGGCGCAGAGGGGTGCGCCCGGGCCGGCGAACGGCCGCGAAAATAGCTGTTGGGCTCGCAGAGCGAGCCCGAAAAAGAGCCACAGTACGTCGCTTCTCAGGTCCACGGGCAATGCAATCCCGGTGATTAGAATGGTGATCAGGATTGCCCGGTAGTCCCATGTCGGCCGTTTGGCCACGGCCGAACAGCGCAAGACCTTGATGCAACACCATACAAAGAGAAGCACCCCCGGCAGGCCCAGGTCCAGGAGCAATGCAAACCAGAAGGAGTCCAAGCCAGCCGCGGCCTGGTAGTCGAGAAGCGTGTAGCGAAACTCATCCGGCATATAGGCCGGAAGATAGAACGCCTCCGTCCCGACGCCGTATCCCGCAAGAACGCGCGGAAACTGGTCTTCGAAGAAATCGAACGCAGGCCCTTCACGCGCCTCTTGCAGCAGATCCTTCCTCTGTGTGAATCTTCCGGTGACCCGCAGCTTCCACACCTCGCTCACAGTCGGGAGCAAGAACAGCGCCACGCAGGCATACATGATGTACCTCGGCAGCAAGTGCTTCAGCTTGCGGTTTGGCTGCAGTGCCTCGAGCGTCACCAGAACGAACGGACTAACAAGCAACAGCGATGAGGAGAAGGTCAGGATTCCAGCACACAACAGACAACAGAACTGAACGCGGCGCCAGATTCGCCGCGCTGAAGAGCCTTCGCCTTTCATGGATGTGTACGCGTAGGCGATGGCCGGCATGACGAACAAAGCCAGGTCTTTGGGCTCATTCGAAAACGCGGATGCGCGGATCAGCTGAATGCCAAAGACATCGACTGGAAAATACGCGCTGGCGGCATCGAACAGACCGAACTTCTTTATGGCCGTGATGGGATCTCCGAATAAGGCGAAAGACAATTCCTGGATGATGGCGTACATGGCCAGAATGGTTACGGACATCGTATATGCCGCAAGACATCGCCGCGCGTCCTTACTGGAATTCACAACTGTTGCGACGATCATGGCCAGACCGACTCGCAGGAGAAACATGCCATTGGCCGACATCAGACGGCCGCTGAGGGTGAGGTGATGGAGCCGGTCGAACTGAGTAACCTCAGAGGAAAGGAACTGCCATGCCATGAGCGCGATCGCATAACCTGCGAATGCCGCCAATGGCAACGTGACCGCGCCGAGGCGCCGCAGCTTGTGGACCCTCAGCAGCAGGATCGGACTCAGCAGGAGGCCGACCTTAAACGGATCCAACATCCAAATGAGTTTCACCCAGAGTCCAATCCAAGGCGCGGTCACAAACAGGGCCACGACGTAGAGTTTCGGGCGTCGCAGCATGAGCAGCCAAAACGCGACCCAAAACGCAAGAAAAACGAAGGAAAGAGTCATGTGGAGTATGTGTCAGACTGCTATGGGGATTGCCCGGCTATTGCATGACACGCGGCGGAAAATGGCGTCGTATTGGGCAACAACGGCCTCTTCGGTGAATAGTGAATGCAGGCGTCCGCAACGCCCCGCTGCGACGGACTGGCGGGAGGAATACAAGCTCTCGAGGGCGGCTGCCACCGCCGCCGGTGAGCAGCAGTCCGCAAGCACTCCTCCGCCGTAGTTGACCAGCAGGTCCGCAATCGTGCCGTGCCTGGGCGCCACGGCGAGGATCGGTTTGCGAGTCTGGGCGTACTCGACGAATTTCGTCGGAAGGAATATGCTTTCGGTCATTTGCGCTTCGATGACCAACAGCGCGTCGGAATCAGCCAAATACCGCACGCAGCGGGCGTGCTCCATTTCCGGGAGGAATTGGCAGGCCTCATCGGCCCCGTAGCGGCGTGCCGTCTCACGCAATTCGCCGTCCGGTGGGCCAATGAAGACGACCCGCACGTCGCGGGCGCAGCGCCGGTCGGCGAGAAATGCCGCCAAACCCTTGAAGAACACGTCCACGCGCCGATGGGGCAGGAGTGCTCCGGCGTGCGTGAGGGTAAACGCCCCTCCGCCAGCGCGAGGCCGTGGCGCCGGCATAGGAGGCGCTATATGCGGAATGACAGAGCTACGAGTAGCGGCGGCTTCAGGCAGAAACTGCAGCATGTAATCGCGAAGGCGCTCGGATGGGAAAACATGCCAGCGAGCGGCCAGCCCAATCCTGACCAAGAGCCTTTTGTAGAACCGTGGGAGCTGTGTTTGGGGGCCCCCGCCGTAAGGCGGTGGAGCTGCAAAAGTCGGAAATGGATCGTTCCAATTGGCGACGATGGGAACCCCGGAGGCGCCGGCGTATTTGAGGGCCGCGATATGACAGAACCCGCCGAATGAAAGGACGAAGTCGCATTTTGCGGGCGGAAGGCGGCAGGCCGCCGCGGCTGCCAAGCGGGCGCCCCAGGCGTGCTCGACGATGTATCTCGCCGCCTGTGCATTTTGGCTTCCGATCAGACCGCGGACCATGGCTCGGAGTCGCGGCAGGGGCCTATGGTACCGTGGGCCCTGCTGAGTCGGAGGAGCGTGCCATGCCTTCGGGGTGGCGCCGCACCGCCGGGAAAACACTTCGATCTCGATGCCGGTCTTTTGAAGACCTTCGACGAGCCTGGTGTTTACCAGGGATTCCGAGTCTACGCGCGGAGCGAAGCTAGGAGTAAAGACGACCATGAAGGGTTGAGGCAAAAGAGGGGTGGACAGCCAGCACGTCCTCACACAATCCCATGCCGGACGTGAGTGACGCGACAGGGCACAGATCAAGCCGGCGCCGAAGCCACGCACCCGCTCTGCGAAACCGGAGGGTAAACAGGTCGTAATCGAACGAGCGGAGCAAGCCCTCAACGGAGTCGGGCGTGAAGCCGCCGGCAGCAAGAGCCTCCCGATTGATTTCGATATGAATCGTTGGCCGAAAGCGCCGGAGCGTCTCCAGCGCCCCCTGAAGAACGAGCAGCTCCGATCCCTCCGCGTCTACTTTGATCAACGATAGGCGATCGGCCGCCGGCCGGATGCCCAGCTCCGCGATCACATCGTCCAGACGCCGTGTGCGGACCGAAATGGTCGAGAAGACGGTCGACCTGGCCAGTTCATTCGGGAATCTGCTGGACCAGCCAATCTGGCGAGACAGCGCAAACTCGCACTCGGCCTCGCGGTCGCCGAGGGCGCAGGGGTAGACGCTCACCTGTACCAACGCGTTCCGCTGCGCATTCGCTCGTAGGGCGTCGACGGCTCGCGGATCTGGTTCAAACGAGATCACCCGGCCGCCCGGGCCGGCCGCTCCCGCCATATGAAGCGTCATAAACCCCTTCTGTGCACCCACGTCGAGGCACACGTCCCCTGGCCGGACAAGGTTTCTGATGAGTTGGACCAAGTGAGGACTGAAGGTGCCGAGATAAAAGGCCCGGTCGGCGACGTCATGCGGGTCAATCCGCATGTAGAACTTACTGCCGATCGTTCGCCACTGAGGCGCTCGACCTAATGGAATCGCGCGAATCTGACGGCAATTCCAGCGGATGGCTCGCGCCGGAAACCGCAGGACGGGGAGGCAGGCATCGACGAAGCTAGTCATTGTTCAGAGCCCAATCAGGCGGACGCTACTACGGCGGCTGCCGATGCCTCGATCACGGCCTGCGGCCAAGGCCCGGCTTCGCCTTCCCCCCAGCGAACGTCCTGCCTCAGTACCCGGGCGGGGTTTCCGCCGATCAGGCAGTTTGCGGGATACGACCCCGTCAACACCGAGCCGGCGGCAACGACACAACCGTCCCCAACAGTCGCACCCTTAAGGACCGACACATTGGAGCCCATCCATACGCGTTTGCCTATGGTGATTTCCATGGGCTTTACGCGTTTGCCGGGATAGTCGAGCGAATGCCAGTCATCGTCGAGGAATCGACAGTCCCACGCGATGGCGGACCCCGCGCCGATTGTAAGGCCGTGGCGGATGATGGCTAGCGCATTGGCGCTGAGGAAGCAATCCTCCAAAACACATTGGGCCCCTTCTCCCACCCAGATTCTGCAACCTTTGCCGATCAACACGTTGCCACGCGTGCGTAGGCCTCCGTGCAAGTCCACAATGGTCTTATCCCCAGGGTGTATGAGCACCCGAAACTGTTTACCGACTGACAGCTTCCCGAGTACACAAAGCCAGCGACCACCAGTAATCCGCGTGTTCGGGTGAACTACGATGTCCCCATACCGGGAGTAGTAAAGCGTTTTCAACAAAAGGGCGGGAGCGCGTAACCCGACGCTGTGCGCCGCACACGTCAGATCGAAAGCCTTCGCGGCTCGCGGATGCGACGCTAGCCAATTCCTCACGCGGGTTGCGAGACTATCGTGATCCAAGAGCATTTCAATACTGGTCCTGAGACGCGGCCTCGCGCGGCAGCAGCAGTGGTGGGCAACTAGGAACGCGCGTAGTCATTTCCCAGGACGCCAGCTTCACAGCGGCTAACCGCCGTGGGTTCCGGACGGGCCACGCGGTTCCCAAAGTTGACCTTTACGTAGGCGCTGACGCTGAGAGCGTGCACACAATACGACACAAGGTACGCTCCGCCCAAACCAACGGCGCCGTAGCCCTCGACCAGGAGCGCAGTGCTCGCCAGCAGCGCGAGCGCCCATGCGGAGTTCAGGGCGAATCCCCACCAGAGTTTGTCCAGGCTAGCCATCGCCTGGGCCAACACTGAAATGACGGAACTGATCACAGTCGCGATAGCCAGGAGGATCAGCACGGGCGCGCCCGAACTGAAATCGCTCCCAAAAGCTTTCATGATCCGGGAGGAGAAAAAGACAACTGGCGCGGCTATCGATACGCTGAGTCCGACATTCAGGTAGAGGTTCGCGCGCAAGAGCCTGCGGAAGGATCGCACGTCCGTCGCCGCAAGGTTCGACAGCATGGAAAGGAGAGGTTGGGAAAGCAGCGAAGGCAGAAATACGATCGCCATCCGCCACTGGTTCGCGGCGCTGAAGACGCCCATCTCCGAATACCCGTGGCGCTGGTTCACCAGAATCGAGTTAGCCGCCCACATTGCCGGACTGACCATAGCCCCGCACAGAAACGCCGGAAGAGAGAACCTCCACAGGATGAACCTTTCGGTCGAAAAACCCTTCCAGCGCACCGGAACGCCATTGTTTCTGCATTCCGCGCGAATCGCGATGTCATTGAGGACGAGTCCCATAGCAGCGACAGCTACCAGCGACAGGACTGCTCCGCGGAGGTGCCAGAGCAGCACACAGGGGACCGTCATCGGGACGGTAAGGATGCCGCGCGCCAGACTCACGCGGGCGATGGCGCGGAATGCCTCGAAACCGGCCAGGATTCCGATCTGCGTGCCGCTGAGGGCGTTGATAAACAGCAGACCGGCCGCGATACGCAGCTCCGCGGAAAGGTGAGCGGCGTTCAATGTGCGGGCGGCCAGCCAGGGGGCCGCAACACATAGCGCGGTGACCGCCACGGCCGCGGTGATCACAGCTACAGCGATGGCGAGCGCCATGATGCGGCCCGCGCGCGCGGGGTCCTGCATGCGCAACTCGGCAATGTATTTGGTGGCAGTCAAACCAAGCCCCATTCCCGCCAGAATGCCAAACATGCCCACGGTGCTCTGGATCATGCCGAACTCGCCGAACTCCTCACGGCCGATGAGCCTGGCTGTGATGACGGAGGCGGCCAAGGTCGATCCCTGCGACACGAGCGCTCCGATAAGGGACCACACAGCGCCGCGAGCGAAACGGCCGCGGAGAGAATCCGGCCTCCACAACCCGGCTGCCGCTCGCATCGCCGCGTAGCGCTCGATCAGGTTCGGCATTCGGCAGCCCGTTTCACTCGCTCTCGGCGGCCTTGTAGTATCGATAATACTTCCCGTAATAGCCGTAATACCGGTAGCTATCGCTCATGGTACTCGTCACTGAGTTCAGCACCAGCCCCACCACATTCGCCCGCACCCGTTGCAGCGTGCCGAGCGCCGATCCCACCGTCTTCCGACTCGTCTCGCCGGCCTTGGCGACCATCACCACGCCATCCACCGCGGCGGCCATTTGCAGCGGCTCGGGGAAGCCCAGGATGGGCGGCGAGTCCACCACGATCAGGTCGTAGTCATGCGCGGCGTCTTCCAGGATTTCCGGCAGCCTCCGCCCGATCAGGTCGGCGGCCCGGCGGCTGGAATAGCCGGTTGGCAGAATATCCAGGTCTTCGAGCTCCACCATTTTCACCAGCTTCTCGCGCCACTGCATCCCGTTCTGCAAGACGGCGGCCAGCCCCGTTTCGGGATTGATGCCCAACTTGGTGTGAACGCCGGGACGGCGCAGGTCGCAGTCAATAAGCAGCGTCTTGTGCTTCTGCTGCGCGTGGGCGATGGCGAGGTGCACCGCCGTGGTGGTCTTGCCTTCCGACGGCGTGGCGCTGGTGATCATGAGCGACTTCAGGCGGCGGTCGAAGGACCCCAGCAGAATGGAGTTGCGCAGCGTGCGCACAGCCTCCTCAAAGCCTGTGGTGGTGCGGTCCGCTGGCGCGGCGGACCCGTCCGTCCTCGCCAGCGCCGTCGAACCGGCGTCGCCTGCGATCACCGAGACCAGGCCGCGGCGCCAAGTCTTCACCATGGGCAGGCTGCCCAGCACGTCGGTCTGAAACAGAGTGTGCACCTGGTCGGGATCGCGCACGGAGTTGTCCAGCAAGTCGGTCAGCACCGCGAACCCCACCGCCAGCAAAGTGGAAAAGAGGAAAGCTAATAATACGTTCAGTTTCAGGTTCGGAAAGACCGGCTTGATAGCGGCGCGCGCCGGATCGGCGATGCGGATGGAACTGTTCTGGAATCCGGCGTTGATGCCGGCCTCTTTAATCTTGCGAACCAGTTCTTCGTAAAGCGACTTGTCCGCGTCGGCTTCGCGCTTCAGGGATTGATATTCGAAACTGCGCGCGTTCAGGCGGTCGAACTCCGCCTTAGTCTCGGCCACGGCCTTCTGCAGCATGCCCTCGCGGTTCACGGATTCGTGGTACTCCACTTCCACCCGCTGCGCCGCGTTTTTGGTGCTTTGCTGCAACTGGCGCTCGATCTCATCCACCTGCACAGCGGCCTTGCGGTACTCCGGATGGTTGGGGCCGTAGTGCGTTTTGGTGTCGGCGAACTTCTGCCGGGCTTCGTCGAGCTTGGCGGAGAGGGTCTTCAGGTTGTCGCCTTGTGTCGAGACCTGGGCAGCTTCCAACGATCCGCTTTGCACGGATTTCCAGGCGGCTTCCTTGCGCACGCGGTCGGTCTGCGCATTGGTGTACTCGGTGTTGAGTTGCAGCAGCCGCGCGGAGAGGATGCTGGTCTTCTCCTCCGGATTGATGACGTTCAATTCGCGCTCGAACTGCGCCAAGGCGGAAGACGAACGCTCCATCTTGGCCTTTAACTCCTCGAGTTGCTTTTCCATGAAGTCCGCCAGAGACGCGGACGACTTGAAACGAATGCTATAGGTATGCTCCACATAGGAGCGCGCCACCGCGTTGGCCACGTCTGCCGCCAGGCGCGGCTGCGGCGAGCGATAGCTGATCAGTAACAGGTAAGTGTTGGGCGGCCGCGTCACCTTCAGTTTCTTGAGCAGGATAGGAGCGTCTTCCTCGGCCTCGGAAGTCTTCTCCGGCGTGACGTCGGAAGCGTCTTTTTCAAAGTCGAGCAGATGGTAATGCTGCGCCACGGGCCGCAGCACGGAGTCCGACTGGATCAGCTTCACCTGAGTCGCCAGAAACTGGTCGGCGTCGTTCAGGGGCACGCGTCCGGCGTCCTGGCCGATGATGGCCGACGGCATCTGCCGGTCGATATCCACGGTGACGGTGGATTCGTAAATCGGCGTCAGCCGCGCGGAGACGATCAGCGTGGCGGTCACGCAGGCGAGGACGAAGATCATGATCTTCCAGCGGTGGCGGCGGAGGATCCATAGATAGTGCGCCAGGGGTACGGTGGACTGTTCCGGCGGTTCGACATCGTAGCCGTACCAGCTTGGCTGCAAGGCTGGGTTGGGAGCGGGAAGAGCTTTGGGTTCGGTCATAGGATTCGCCATTGATTCGCCGGGCGCGCCACGTTGGCTCAACGGACGCCCGCATAGATCAGCGCTGTGCCGGCGCCCGCGCCGAAGGCCATGACCTTTTCCAGGGCACCCAGGGTCATGCGGCGGCCCTTGTTATCCGGCACGTAGAGAATATCGTTGGCCAGCAGAGTCGCATCGGGAGCCTTGCGCTCCATGATCTTGCTCAGCGGGATCTGGATCTCGTTCTTGCTGCCGTTGGCCTCCCGGCGGTAGATGAAGGCGTCCTTGGAAGCATAGGGCGCGAGCCCTTCAGACAACGCCAGCATCTTCAGAACGGTCGATTCCACGCCGTCCTGCACGGCGAAAGCGCCCGGTTTTTTGACGTTGCCGATGACATAGACCCGGCCGGCCTCCGGCACGCGGATCTCCTCGCCGCCAATCAACGAGATGTTCATGGCGGGGTCCGCGGCGTCGATCAGACCTTTCACCAGAATGCGCTGCACCAGCGAAGTGACGGTGCCATCCGGGCTGGACTGCGCGCGGCTGACCAGGATTTCGGGACCGGCTTCGGGAGACAGCCCGCCGGCCTTGGTGAGCGCTTCCAGCAAGGTGACCGGGCCCGAAGCCTGGAACGTCAGCGGCTGCTTGACCGCGCCCGCCACGGAGATGGGGCGGCTGTTGTATTCGGCGATGGTGACGGTAACGAACGGATCCACGATGAGCCCTTCGGCTACCAGCGCCGACGCAATCGCGGTTTCCAGTTCGCCCGGCATCAGCCCCTCGGCCTTGATGCGCTGCTTGAGCATGGGCAGCCGCATCAGCCCATCGGCGCCCACCCGCACCGTGCGCGTCAACTCCGGCACGTCGTATACCGAGACCGCCACCAGGTCGTTAGCGCCGATGCGCTGCGCCGGCAAATTGGCGTTGGCCACCTCCGCGGCGGAGCGCACCTGCGCTACTGCCGCCGGCGCTACGAGCAACAGGAGAAGGCAGGACAGGCTTTGCAGCCGGTTCTTAGAACTGCTGTTTGACTTCATCATGAAACACTCCTTGAAGCAGGTTGTTCAGTTGGAACTGCAGGACCGCTATCTGCTGTTCGAGCGACGCGAAGCGGCGGCCCAGGTGGCCGCCAACGCTTTCCGACTCGAGGCATTCGAGAACCTCGGAACGGGTGAAGTCGGAGAGATTTCGCGCGCCCGCCCGTGCGCAGGCATCCTGCAGCGAGCGATACTCTTCCTGACTGAGCCGGAACACTACAATCCGGTTTCTAGGCTTACTGGTCATCGCCAAACACGGAGCCGGCCGGGTGAGTAACCTTCAGCTTCAGTCCCGGTCCCGCCGCGAAACCGAAGTCTTGGCCTGGTTAGTGAGATAGACATACGCCATACTGGCGTACTCCGCGCCTTTTACCGCGCGGACCATGTCGCGGTCGATTTCCACGGCCACCGCGCGCCGCAGCAGCTCCACGGAAACCACTACGCGCAGCGCATCTTTTTCGCGGATCAGGACGCCTTCCAGTCCGGCCAGCGCCCCCCACTCGATGCGCGCCTTCTGTCCCACACGCACATACGGCCACGGCTGCGACGGCAACCCCGACGCCTGTATGGCGCGGATGCGTGAGATCTCGTCGTCCGCCACTGGCGCAGGCAGGTCCGAGAAGCTCACCACCGACGTTACGCCGGGGGTGTTCAGCACCGGCAGCCGGCTGGCATAAGCGAAACGGCAGAACACA
>Ga0335078_10004378_pt1 | contig 20950 bp, 17 predicted proteins | sample Lox_Sample_32_FD_206711 | JGI IMG/M metagenome (GOLD analysis project Ga0335078, IMG submission 206711) | Soil microbial communities from Loxahatchee National Wildlife Refuge, Florida, United States - Lox_Sample_3.2 | ecosystem: Environmental > Terrestrial > Soil > Wetlands | place: USA...
GGCTGTCGGGTAGCAGCCGGGCGTGGCTGGGATGAGGAGTTGCCGTCCAAGGTGTCCGAGATATCCATTGCGCCGTTGACTTCGCCCAGGGGGCCAGACCCACCGCTGGTGGAGGCGGGGGCTGCCTGGGATGGTTTGGAACTCGAGGAGTTCTGCAGCTTGCTCAGCAGGGAGGGACCGTAGAGGTAACCTGCCCCACCCAGCGCCGCCAAAACGATGGCATAGACGGCATATTTCAGCAGCGCGCTGTCGTTTCGCGGCGGTCGCACCGTGGGTTGCCTGCGTGGCGTCGGACCCGGCGCGGTCGAACGCGCGACCTGAGTTGCCCCGGCCGAAAGCTTGGGGCTTTGTGACGCGGGAGGTTGGGGCACCAGCGATTGGGAAACGGGCGCAACGCCCGCCGGAGACGGAACAGGCCCGGGCACGATAAGGGGTGTTGCGCAGGCAGGGCATGGGATCTGATGCCCGGACCACTGTTCGTTACCGGAGATGTGTTGCCCGCATTGCGGGCAGGCGAACTTGATTTCAGCCATAAGCGTTTCGCACCAGGCCGCACGCCGACGCCGGGAGAGCTTGCACAATGAGGGCGAGCATTCCCCAACTTACTGCCGGAGCCGGGGGAAGTGTCAAGCAAGCAGATGGCGGCGGGGGAAAGCCGCACCTACCGGCGACCCAGCCCGCAGGTCATTGCCTGCCTGAGGCCATAAGTCTTTTCGCTGGTTCTTATGGCTTGATCCAGTCGCGTGCTGCGCTCTACTTTTTCTGGACTTCAACAACCTCGGCTTTCCTGCGACCGGCCCGGAACTGAGAACCAATGCCAAGTAACGCCAACACGACCCAGAGAAGCAACGCCGCATACCCCATATTTCCCGGCGAAACGTCGTGGGCAGGATAAAGCCAGATGCGAGCAGAATCCTGACCGTGAACGACGAAAGGCCAAATGCCTGCCGTGATCAAATACGAGCCACTGAAGGCGGTTGACACGACAATCATGAACTTCTGTGCCAGGAGCGCGATCACTCCAAAAGCTATCGGGAGGACAAGGAAAACGAGTGGCTGAACCGGATGCGCGATTCCATTGGAGCAAGCAGCAGCCACGACCGCTCCCGCCGCTGCCCCGAGCAAGAAGACGCCGAGAAAATAAAACAAGAGACAAAGCACCATCCCGATGATTCCAGCAACCAACGCGCACCCAAGGGCGATTCCAACACTGTTATGAGCCCAGGCCAATCCAAGTTCCCAGCCTCCGAATGCTCCGCCAATAAACCCAATGATCCCCAAGCTCACCTTCAAAATGCGATATCCCCAAAAGCAGATCAAAAGACCGGCAATGACAACCAGCAGAGCATTAACCCGAGTGACTTGGGCGTAATCATTCATGGCGTATTCGATTCATCAGCCTTCCGCTTTCCAGCTTAACCCTCTCAGGGCGGCGTTGCAAACATCCTGCTGGTTGATCTCACCTTACTCATTTCCGTCCTCGAACTCACCAAAGCACAAACCCCTCCGCGCGAGCGCAGAGGGGTTTGGCTGGAATGAATCTGAATCGTCAGTCGCGCAGGAGCGCGCTGCGATCAATATGAATACACCCGGTAGAACTGCTTCACGTCGTTCCGGGTCGGCGTCACGTAACTGGCCGCGTTGCCCGTTCCAACGATGGGAGCGCCGATATTCTGCCACCCGCTGCTGATGGATGAAGCAGCCTGAATCTGGTAGGTCTTGCCAACCTCCGTGTTAAACGTCACTTCGGCAGCAGTGTAGATTTGGACGGTATTGGTAGGACCAATCGGGTTGACCAGGCTGTTGCCATCGGCCCACACCACGCCAACGGAAAGCCCATTGGTTACGGAGATGCCGGGCACCAGCGGATTGAGGCCGAGGATGTACTTCATCCAGTTGGGCACGCCGTCGCTGGACGCGACTGCATTGGGCGCGGCGGCGGGGCTATTGGCCGAGCCGAAGTACTGGATCTGCCACGCGTCGGGTATGCCGTCGTTGTTGGCATCACCCGTCAGGTCGGCAATCGAGGCCTTGAGGAGGCCCACCGCGAAGGGAGCGTTGTGCACGCCGAGGCTGCCGTCCGAACTGACAAACTGCCAGTTGTAACCGGCGTTCAGGAACTTCGTCGGCCAGTTCGTTTTGACTGAGATGCTGGTCTTCACGAGGCCGTCAGCCACATAGTTGTTGCTATTCGCCTGGTAGGTCGAGTTCGGGAACAGCGTGGAAAGCTTGTCGAGCAGGTGCTGGACTTCGGTCTGGACACCTTCGATGACGCCGTCGCCATTATAGTCCGCCACTTGGAAATTGAATGAGCTGATTTGGCCGTGGCACTGAACACAGACGTCAACCTTGTCAGCCGAAGTCACCACCCCGTTATTGGTGACATTGTAAGTCAAGTTGAAAGTGTGGCCTCCCGCTTGGAGATAAGCCGGATCGCCGTAGGGCGCGGACTGCATATGGCAACCGACACAAAGGTTGGTGACCACAGAGGCGTGGGGCGCGCTGGGAATCGTCCGGCCGTAGGTGATGGCGTTGACCCCCTCAATCATGTCACCCTGCGGGCCGTCGTGCGGGCCAAAGCTCGATCCCCCGAACCAGGTATTTTGGCCGAGCGGATAGGCGACGATCTGGTTGGTCGCTGAGCCATTGCGGTTATGATGGCATTGCAGGCACAAGGCCCCCTCGCCAGCGTTCGTGACCACCGTGCCGTCTGGCATCGTCACCGCTGCCAACATCCGGATCTGATGCGGGTTGTTAGTGGGCATGGTCTCGCCGTGCGGCTCATGGCAAGTCTGGCAATCAATGGAAGCGTAAACCGTGTTGGTGGCATAGGCGGATGCACTCCCGAAGTTATCTATCCGGTCAATGAACCCCTCGGCGGTATGGCAGCCGACGCACATCCAGTGACTTGAGCCAGAGGGAATGGTCGCCGCAGTAGATTGCCCGCCGGCGTGGGCCGAGGTGAGCCATTGCGTGCCATAGATGTGGTGAGTCGGGGCGTCATGGCATTGATTGCAATCACCGGATTTGACGGTCCGGGTGATGAAGTTGGTATCGCCGAGCGAGTAAGCGTGCTGGCTGCCGGGGCCGTGGCAGTTCTCGCACTGGATGTTGGCGAGATTGGCAAGCGAAGGATACGTCGCCTGCATGTACGCCCAGTTGGTAGGTGCCAGCACTTTGGGGAAAGTCCACCCAAGCTGGGTGGCGACATCGTCAAACCCGCCGTTGACTGCATTGGTATTGGGGTCGTAGCCAACGGTATGGCACTTTAGGCAGGACGTGCCAGTGGTACCCGACCCGCCGTTGATGCCGTCGGTGAAGATCTGCGCGTGGAGAGTGTGTTGCCAAGGTGTGACTTTATTCTCCGCAATGGTGCCTCCACTGTGACACAGGGCGCAGGTGTCGATGCCCATCCAGGTGCCGGCCGTGATGGTCTGGCTTACATTAGTGGAGCCGCTGCCGGTGGTGACAATAGTGGCGACGATTGTGTATTGGCCGACCACGTCCGGACGAAAGAGGGTGCGTCCGGCTACTTGATAGACCAAGCGATCTGCTGGATCATAGACGGGCACATTCGCTCCCAGCGGGCTGCTCGCAAAGGCCGTCGCGGGATTTGTCAATGCCGAGCCAGCGGGTATGTTCGTCAATGCCCAGGTGACGCTGAGAATATTCGTGGCGGGGATTGCGATATTCACCTCGGCCTCCAGATAGGCGGGCGTGCCAACACCGATGGTGTTGATCCCGGCCGAATTCTCGATGGTGGAGGAGAGTTTATAATTCGTGACGTCTCCGGGAGTCAGCGGGCGCAAGACGAGCTGTCCCGTAAGGGCCGTAGCGGCGCTCGCCGTGATCGCGGCGGCCATGGTTATTAGCACAACCCCCGTCAGGCAGGTCATGACTTTCTTGGTTTGTTTCATACTTGGCACGTGCTTTCTTCTGCTTAGGTATTACGGATTAGCTGCGGCAGTGGCTTAAGGCCGCGGGGTTGAGGGCGGCATCCGCTGGATGACGCCTTTTCTGACGCGAGTCTGGCCCGGCAGCGAGCTCACTGCCGGGTTCTCTCGTCGAAAGTAGGTTGCGTTCATGCGCATTATTCAGTCTGCCCGGGATCAGCCGGGGCAAGCCCCCATAACGTTCATCGCCCACGCAGGCTGCGATTGAACGCCAGGGTCATAATTCCTCTCCGGGGCCGGTGTGAACCGGGCCATCACGGCTGCCGTCCGCTCGGCCAGGATGGCCTGGCAGCGGGCCAACTCCTGTTCGCGCTGACGCACGTTCTCGCGGACGATCGCCTCCAGGTGGTCAACGTTGTAAAGGTAAACGTTGTCAAGCCGCTCGACGTCGGCTTCAATGTCTCGCGGCACGGCGATGTCAATGAGAAAGAGCGGGCGGGTGCCGCGCCTGGCCATGACCGACGCCACGTCTCCGCGGTGCAGGATGGTATCGGGGGAACCGGTTGAACTGACCACGATATCGGCCTCGGTCATCCCTTGCAGACATTCATCAAATCGGACGGCGCGTCCCCCGAACTCAGTGGCCAGGTTCAGCGCACGGTCATAAGAGCGGTTGGAGACGAGCACGGAGCGGGTGCCTTTCTTGGCGAGATGGCGAATGCAAGCTTCGCCCATCTTGCCCGCACCGATGATCATCACCGTCTTTCCGGACAAGTCCCGGTCGAAGATGCGCTCGGCCAGTTCGACGGCGACGCTGCCTACCGAGGTCGCCCCCCGGCCAATGCCGGTCTGAGTGCGTATTTCCTTCGCCGCCTGCAGCGCCGTTTGGAACAACCGGTTGGTGACGCGCCCCGTAAGCTTCGCGGCCTGGGCAGTCAGGTAGGCCTGTTTGACCTGACCCGTGATCTCCGTCTCGCCGATCACCATTGAGTCCAGGCCGCTGGCAACAGAGAACAGGTGCTGCACCGCTTCGGCCCCTTCCTTAATGTAAACGTGGGGAGTAAAATCAACGTCACCCCTCGATAGATGCTGAAATAGGCGGTGAATGTTGCCGTTGATCTTGGAGGCCACACCGTAAACCTCCACCCGGTTGCAGGTGGAGAGGAGGACCACTTCCTCCAGGCCGCCCGCCAGCTTGAGACGGCAGCCGTGACAGCGCAAACGGCTCGGATGCACCGCGAGCCGTTCACGCAGTTCAACCGGCGCAGTCTTGTAGCTTAACCCGGCAACAAAGAGCTTCATGCAGTGGCAGTAATGGCCAGACTGACGTGTATGGAAGAACATCGCGCCTGGCAAGTCTGGTCAAATCTTGCGCTTTGCTCTACTGATTCTGGTCGCCGATTGGGCATTACGCGCCTAGACTAACGTGGCACCGGGTTCTTGCTCGCCATCCCTTGCCTTTGTATTTGCATATTTTGTCGCAGGAAAGCAAAATATGGAGCACGCTTGCTAATCTTACGCTGCTAATAAGGCAAGTTCACGTTATTCTGATGGAATATATGCCCTAATCTAACCAAACTAATAAGGTGTAATGTATTAATAAGCGCCAATCACCGGCGCTGATCTCCGGAAGCAAGAGGAGCGCAAACGGTTAATGACGCGGCACTGGGGGTGTGGATTTCCCGCCTCAGCGACGTTCGCCCGACCGGCTGCCTGGCATTAATTCCTGTTCGGGCCGGGCCGGCGCTGCCATTCGACTTTGGGAGGCTCCGGCAGGCCCTGCGCGCGGAGGGCGGTGCGGAAGTGCATCTTGGCGACCTTTGCGAGGCCTTGAGGGCCCTGCTTGGCGGCGATCCCTTTGGCCGCCGCATCCACCGCCGCCGAGGCGCCTTTGGGCAGTTTCGTGCCGAGTTGCTTTTCCAGCGCGCCCAGACGGGTGACGAACTCATGCCGTGCCAGAATGGAAGCCGCAGCCACCGCCAGGTCTTCTTCGGCCCGGTGCTTTTGGACCAGTTCGATCTCGCGGCCCAAAGTCATCAGCGCCTTGGCGACAGTGTCCTTGTTCGCGGCAAACTGGTCACTGATGGCCCGGACGGGGGGCGGGTTCATGCGGTGGCGCTGGCCCATCAGGTTTTCAATCACGCGTGCATGCCCCCAGGCGAGCATGGCGTTGACGCTGCGCATCTTGGCGTAAAGGCGGTTGTAGGCCTCGTTGCCGATGGGGACGACGCTCGTGACGCAGCCGGGCGTCTTGCGGATCAGTTCCGCCAGCTCTTTGATCCGCTTGTCGCTCGAAATGTTCTTCGAGTCGCGGATGCCGGCATCGGTCCAGGCTTTGACGACCGATTCGTTGACGTAAGCGCCCGCGATGCAGAGCGGTCCGAAGAAGTCGCCTTTGCCGCTTTCGTCCACGCCCAGGCGCGGCAGCAGGAGGTCGGGATTCAATACCGCCTCGTAGCCGAGCCGGGCTTCCTGGAGGATCTCGGGTTCGAGCGCGAACTCAACGAACTCCTGCGTCCCTTTTCCCTGCACGACCAGTTTGCCGCTTTCATAGAACACGACGTTGGTATTCTCCTTTTCGGCGGCAAACCGCGCGTAAGGGACTTCGCGGAAGCGGTAGTTATGGGCCTGCAACCAGGTGTGGAGCGTAGCCGCCTGGGCATCGGTAAGCTTGCAGGTATAGGATGTTAACGGTTTCACAAAGGTCGCGGTATCGTAGAGCGTTGGGGGAGGAACGGCAAGAGGCGGGGAAGCGTGAGGCGTGAGGCGTGAGGCGTGAACACAGAGCGGCAGGGGAGGCGTGGGTTATGCGAGGAGGAGCGCCATTTCGGGTTTCGGAAATCGGGCTTCCGATTTAGGCTAACGACGGTTTGATGAAGAAGCAGAACGTCGTGCCCAGTCTGCTGGCGTGGTTTGCGCAAAACGCGCGTCCCCTGCCCTGGCGCCGCATCCGGGACCCTTATGGCATCTGGGTCTCGGAAATCATGCTCCAGCAGACCCAAGTCAAGACGGTCCTGCCCTACTGGGAGCGCTGGATGCGGGTGGTTCCGAACCTGGCGGCGCTGGCCAAAGCCAAGCCCCACACGCTGCACAAGCTTTGGGAGGGACTCGGCTACTACACGCGCGTGCGGAACCTGCAACGCGCCGCGCAGATTATCATGGCGCAACAGGGCGGCCGGTTCCCGCATGACTTTGAAGACGTGCTGGCGCTGCCCGGCGTAGGGCGTTACACCGCCGGGGCGGTCTGCAGCATCGCCTTCAACCAGCCGCGACCGATCCTGGACGGCAATGTGATGCGCGTCCTGACGCGCTGTTACGGCATCGCAGGTAATCCACGCATGGGGCGCGTCAATGCCCGCCTGTGGCAGCTCACGGAAGAGTTAGTGCAGCGGGCGGCGAGATTTGAAGTGCGCCCGAGCCGTTCCCGTCACACATCACGCATCACGCATCATTCCCGCCGTCCCTGTGGTCAGTTCAACCAGGCGCTGATGGAGCTGGGCGCGCTGATCTGCACGCCTCGGCAGCCCCGGTGCGGCGCGTGTCCGATTGCGAAGCAGTGCGTCGCCTACGAGCAGGACCGAGTTCACGAACTGCCCGGCTTCAGGGCGCGCCGCAGTACCACGCCGCGGCGGTTCGTGGCATTCGTCGCGCAGAGAGGCGGCCGTTTCCTCGTCCGCCAAAGACCGCCGGGCGTGGTCAATGCGCACCTGTGGGAATTCCCGAACCTGGAACTGGCCCCCGATGACGGCGACCTGAACCGGGCGGCCCGCAGTGTCTTGGGTGTGCGGCCGGAGAGGCTCGATCTGGTTGCCACGGTCAAGCATTCCATCACTCGCTATCGCATTACCTTGGAAGCGTACCGGGTCACGAGCCGTCAGGCAGCCCCTATCCCGTTAGCCAGAGGGCGCTGGCTGGGCCCAAGGCGGTTGAAGAAGTTGGCATTTAGCAGCGCGCACAAGCAGATCCTGCAGCGGCTGGGCGAAGTATGACCTTTAAGGACAGAACGCTCCGACGCGTTGAGGTGCTTTGCACCCCTGAGCACTTGGACGCCCCCCTCACCCCGGCCCTCGCCCTTTCGGAAGGGGAGAGGGGGAATCGTTGCCAGGTCTCTGGTGAATATCAGGGTTCCTGGGGAAGCAGAATCGTTACGGCTTAGGCAAGGACACGCCGAACAGGTTGGCGTAATAGGCAATTTGCGAGTCGGGAGGAAGGTCGGGCGGTATGCGCTGAAAGCTGCCTTCGCCGTGGCGCGCATCAGCGGTGGCATACCAGACGGCTTGGGAGCCGTCGCTCTCGGTGGCGGTGAGAAAACCAATGGTGCGATCGCCGGCGCCGAGGTCGTCCAGGTGTTGACGGAAGTAGGCAGTGGCGGCCTGGTCGAGCAACGGCGCGCGGGAAGCGCCCAACGATTGTTGAAGCCACTGAGAGAACTGCTGACGGGCGGCTTCCACGTCCGTTCCCAGGCTGGGGATTTGATAGACGACCGCCGATTCGAGGTTCCCGCCCAAGAGCCCGCCTTCCCAACTTTGAGGCAGCTCGACACGCTTCATGTTGCTCAGTTCGAGCTGGCGGAAGCGGTTGGAGAGGTCGCTAAACAGTTGGTCCACGGTAGAGCGCTCGGCCGGGAACATGCCGAGTAGCGTGGCGGCTTCGTCGGTCAACCGGCCAGCGTCAAGCAACTTGTACTGGACGTTGGTGAGGTACTGCTTGGGGAGATAGAGGTAGGCAGCGTGGGCGGGCCACCCACCTTGGCGGGCTGGGTCCGGCTCGGGCAGCGCCTCGTAGGGGGGCGGATGGGTGGCTGGGAGGGCTTGGGCCAGGCTAGCTTCACGCTCGGCGATTTGAGAGCGCAGCTCGTCTGAACGCCGTTCGGCGGCCTTGCGCGCCGAATTGGCCTGCTGCGCCCGGTCGTCGAGATCGTGCAGGCTGGCGGCCAGCGTTTCGTTGGCAAGGACGGCGGAACGCAACCGCGAATGCTGGTGGGCGGCGACGAAGGCCGTGAGGGTGGCCGTCAGGAGTATCAAAAACAGTTTATTCATGGTTGCGTGGGGGGCGGGGCTTGGACGGCTAATTCACGGCGCCAAGTGTCCGCATAGGACTGAAGCGCTGGCGGCAAAGGCAGGCCGTTGAGCTGCAGGTCCAATTGCCCGACGTTGCTGCCGCCGCGGTAGGTATTGAACAATTCGAGCATACTGGCTGCCTGGTTACGGACGAGCTGGAGCTGCCGCGGATAAGCGCCGAAGTCGTTCAGCAAGCCGCTGAACACGGGGGCAGCCTGCTGCCAGAAGGCTTCGGCCCGGTCCGGTCCCAGCAAGTCGGCGAGTTGCTGCCTGAATTGGTCGCGGAGCTGGCCGCCTTCCTCCGGGAAGGCAGCAGTATCCAGCTTCATGGTGGTGTTGGGGCCGAGGGGTTCGGCCTCGAGCTGGCTGTGCGTTGCGGCGAGCGCGAAGAATTGGGCAAAGACGCCCTGGCAGAGCTGGCGGAGACGCTCCGCTTCGTCCGGAGACAGGCCGAGGGCGGCCTCGAGGGCGGGCTGGGGCGTACCGTCGCCAGTCAGCGGCGGGAGTTGGTAACGTTCGGTTTTTCCATCACGGGCGACGCGAGTCGCGAAAGGAGCGAAGCGCACGCGCGAGAGCAAGGCGCGGGGCACGCGCACGTAAGGCGAATTCTCGTCCCAAAGGTAAAGGTCCCGAGGTGCGCGAGCGGCGGGGGGGGAGGAAGCGGCCGGCTGCGCCGAACCGACTTGGGACAGGCGGTTTTCGAGCTCGGCGGCGTGGCGTTCGGCGCGGGTTTGCTCGGCCTCGCGCGCGAGTGTGTCCTGCTCGGCGGCCTGGAGTTGCTGCTGGATTTGTGCCTGGGCGGCATAGGCCCGGCTTAGGACATGCCATTGATAGCCGAGCGGAAGGGCGGCCATAGCGAGACAAAGGGCTGTGGCTTGAAGCTTGGTGAGGGTCATGATTTTGGTGAGGGGCACAGTCAAACTGCCGAGCGAGACCGCGGCGCCCGCGCCCAGGGCCGCCTTGGTGGCCGCGAGGGCGAGGCCGGCAGGCACGGCGGCACCAGAAGCTTGCTCCAGGGCGACCGCGGTGGCGGCGGCCCCGGCGACATAGTACCCACGCCGGCGAAGACGTTCGGTCAGCGCGGCCAGCGCCTTGGCCACGCGCTTTTGGGCGGCATCCTCGCGAAGGCCCAGCACGGCGCCGACCTCGCGCAGGGATTTGTTGGCAAAGTAGCGCAAGAGCAAGGCCTCGCGGTCAGCGGCACCCAGTTCGAGCAGGGCTTCATCGAGCACGGGAGCGATCTTGGACAGGAGCGAGTCGTCAGCTTTCATAGTGGGGCCGAGTTCGAGCGCGGTCTGTTCGCGTCGCCGCCGCCGCAGCTCGGTGCGGGACTGGTGCTGGGCGAGATGAACGGCGGTGCGGTAGAGCCAACCCGCGAGGGAGGGGTGCGCGGAGAGCCAGACGGCGCGGCGGGCGAGTGTAATGAAGACGTTTTGGGCAACCTCCTGGGCCTGCGCAGGCTCCTGGAGTTTCCGCAGGGCCACACCGTAAACCATCGGCAGATGACGCTCCACCAGCGCGGCAAAGTCGCTGTCCGCGTCCCTAGCCACATAACGCTGCAGCAACTCGGCATCGCTCAGTTCAATTGCCATTCTATGATTCTATTCCCACTCCTTGGCCAAAGCCGAAAAGATTTATCAAGTCGCATGATCCCCGTGGTTGTTGTAATCTGGGGCGTGGCTGAAAAGATAGGATTTGTGGGAGTGGGGCGGATGGGCGCCAACATGGCCCGCCGGCTCAAGGAATGCGGCTGTGACATCGCCACGGTGTATGATGTTAACCGCGCGGCGGCCCAAAGCCTCGCCGAGGAGCTTGGCTGTCCGGCAGCCGAAGAGTTGAAGCAGGTCAGGAGTCTCTGCGATGTCGTGTTCACCGTGGTGACGGACGACCGCGCCATGAAGCAGATTTACCGAGGCGGGCTGCTGCGCGGGGCGCAGGGCAAGCTATTCATCAACTGCGCCACGGTCACGCCGGACGTGCAGGTGTGGGTGGAGGCCAAGACGACGAAGGCGGGAGCGCAGTCGCTCGAAGCGTGCATGGCTTCGAGCATCACGCAGGCGCGCCAGGGGACGCTGTACTTGATGTGCGGCGGACGACGGGAGGTATTCGAGCGCGCCAAGCCGCTGCTCGAGAAGCTCAGTTCGTCCATGCGTTACGTGGGTGCAGCCGGCCAGGCGGCCCAGGTCAAAGCGCTCGTCAACATGGTCATGAACATTAACACCGCGGGTCTGGCGGAAGGCCTCGGCTTGGGCGACGCCTTCGGGCTGGACCTGGCGATGCTGCGTGAGGTTTTCGCGCAGACGGGCGCCAACTCGCAAGTGCTCAAGACCGACGGCGGGGACATGCAGAATCGCGACCATGCCTGTTTTTTCTCCGCCGCCCACGCGGCCAAAGACTCCGGCATTGCCCTCAAGCTCGGCAAGGCCCGGGGCCTTAAGCTGCCCCTGGCGGCTTCCACCAAGAAGCAATACGATCGGATGGTAGCCGAGGGCCTGGGCGAACTCGACAAGTCGGGCATAGCGGAGCTGACCTTTTTGGGGAGGCACAGCGGTGGGACGTAGGATGAGCGAGGCGCTGTTTCCATCCGGGCCGTGGACGGGGTTTTATAACTACCACTCGGGGGACCGGCACCGGATGGAACTCGAGCTCAGCTTCGCGAACGGCAACCTGAACGGGGACGGGGTGGATGACGTTGGCCAGTTCCTCGTCAAGGGCCGTTACGACGCGGCCAGCCGCGAATGCCACTGGACCAAGAGTTACGTGGGGGCGCACGACGTGTTTTATCGGGGCTTCCGCGAAGGCAAAGGCATCTGGGGCACGTGGGAGATCGCCACTTTATCCCACGGCGGTTTCCACATCTGGCCGCGCCAGGCGGGCGAAGGCGAGACGCGGGCCGAGACGGCCACCTCGGGGGAGCCGGTTGATGCTATCGCCGCGCAGGAGATTACGTCCGGCGCGGCCTAAGTGCGGCAGGGCGACGCTCCTGGAGGAGAGCCGCTCCCAGCCGGTTGCCTAGCCGAAATCTTGAGTGGGGAAGAAGAGCGCGTGGTGCAGCGGGATTGGTCGTTGGTGGGCGGGAGGCGCTGGCATCAGGTGGAACAGGGTCACGAGCCCTTGAGTTTGGCGGGCAAGAAAGTGGTGGTATGCTTGGCGACGTGTTCGACGGCCAAGTCGAGAAGGCAGGAGCAGCGGTGGGCGCTTCAATCGCAACCAATCATCAGCAACTGAGATGTTCCCGCTCGGTCCCTTTTGCTCCTTCGACTGTCCTGGCTGGGGAATGCCGGATCAACGAATCGGCAAACTCCTTGCCCCTGGGAGCATTTTTGATCTACCACTTGTTCCTGGTGCTCTAACGCGCGCGACGGTCCGTAAACGGCTTCCAGTCCGACCTTAGCTTGAATGGCAAGCCGCGATCCCACATGGCGGAGAAATGGCTTGGGTAGCGGCGGATGCGGAACAATGCTGCTCCATCCCCCAGCAAGCGGCAGTTGGAAGACAGCGAATAATTCTCAAACCTGCCGAGTGCAAATCGGAAGCAAGCATTCAACGCAACCCCAGTATCAGCTTCGAACGCTTTGGGGAGCGATGGGTCTCCACGTGGCCAGCAGGGTGGCGGTCCTCATGGTGGACAGGGCCGAGCGCCGAACCAACGCGGAGTTGCCTGAGTCAATAGAACCAACTGCCCCTTCAAAACCCGCCCGCGTCCTTCACCATGTTAAAGTAACCAACGTAGAAGTGGACAATACGGTAGGCGATCATCAGCACGATGCAGAAGTAAACGGCGCGCGGTGTCCAGCGGCTGAAGGAATGGAGCTTGCGCGAGCCCTCTTCCTGGTAATAGGCGTGCAGTCGCCGCAGGGTATCGTCGAGCTTTCCGCTGATTTCTCCCGTCGCATACTGGGAGGCAAAGAGCTCGGGGAATTTGCCCGAAGCTGTGATGGCCTCGGCGGGCGTCTGACCGCCGTTCACCTGCGGCCGCCACGCCAGCACGGTCCGTCGCAAGGCCGGCGAACCGCTCGCCCTCGCAGCCAGTTCCCAGGCCTCGATCACGGTTACCCCGGCGCTGAGAAGCGCCTCCAGGGCGGCGGCCAGCCGCGCCAGCGCCAGGTAGCGTCGCGCCACCCCCAGCACCGGGATGGGGTGGAGGAACGACTCAAAACATGCGCGCCAGGTTTCGCCGTGGCGGCTCTGCGCTGCGAACACCAATAGCGCGACCACCACGTACAACGGGATTAGCACCCCCACGGTCTGGGCCAAATAGACGGCCCAGTTGCCAGAGGCAAAGAACTGCGCGAAGGGGAAGATGAAGATCGCAAAGTGCAGCAGGAAGGCCGGATAGGCGAGGTCGCCGATGACCTGGCGGGCGAGCCGGGCGCGGTCGGCGTAATAATCGGCCAGGAGCCGGAAGCAGGCCTCCAGCCGCCCGCTGTGCTCGCCCGCCTGAATCAGGGCGAGGTCGAAGGCCGGCAGCCAGCGGCCGCAGCTCTGCAGCGCGTCGGTGAGGGTGCAGCCGTCCGCAATCTGCTCGAGCAACCGTCCAATGGGCGCGCGGTAAGAGCGATCGGGGGGATGGCTTTTGAGCTGTTGCAGCGCCTGGACGAGGCCAAGACCAGCGCCGGTAAGTTGCCCGAGTTGATGATAGAAATCGGCGCGCCGTGACAACTGCCCGGGCGTAATAATGAACGGCATAGTTCGAGCGCAACGCCGGCATGTTTGCCGGTGGGTTGCGAGGCATCTTGCGTCGTTCTCCCGGTCGAGCGCAAGCCCACACAGCACGCGGCCGGCCCCGATACGGCGCAGCTCCGGCTCAGGCGCCTACTCGCGCGATGCTGGCCTTGAGATCCTTCTTGCTGCGCAGGCCGACCATTTGGTCCGCCACCTGTCCTTGATGAAAGAGCAGGAGCGTGGGGATGGCGCGGACGCCGTATTCAGCCGCCAGCCCCTGTTGTTGGTCAATGTCCACCTTGCCGATCTTGACTTGTCCGGCGTATTCCTCGGCCAGTTCATCGAGCACCGGCCCGATCATCTTGCACGGGCCGCACCACTCCGCCCAGAAATCCACCAGCACCGGCATCGAAGCCTTCAGCACTTCCGCCCCGAAGTTCTCCTGTGTCAAAGCTACAATATTGGGAGCTGCCATAAACAGATGGGAATAAGACTACCGTCAGGTTGTTGGTACCACTAAATCAAGACCCGCTGCGTCTGCCCGCCAGAAATCCAATTAGTTCAGCGTCGCGCTACTTCCAGATCCACTCGAACATGTTATTCAGAGTGGTGGCGACCGCCAGCAATCCAATGACCGCGGCGGCGACGGCCAGGACTGAATCTAAAGTGCTGACAGCGGGCCGGGACGGGACGGGCGCCTGCACAGCGCGCGGCGCCGCGGGCGCCGAACGCGTTGCGGTCGGAGCGGCCGCCGTAGCCCGAGGCGCGCTCGGCACATGAGCCGGCGCGGCTGCTGTCGGGGCAGCCGCGGCAGCAGGCGCCGAGGGCACACTAGGCCCACCGGGAGGCAGGGTCGGCAGTTTGATGGTTGGGGCGGCTGAGGGCTTGGGCGGCAAATTGATGCGGACCGTCTCCTTCTTCGGTTGGACTTTTCCGGTCTCCTTCTTCGGCGGCATCGCCCCGCTTGGGATGTTAGGAATGTTCTCAGCCATAAATTGTATTTCAATGCAGATTAAAGTCGCCGCCACCGGGTGTCAAACCCTTATTCCCGCACAAAATGCCCGCCAGCGAGCCCATCCGGGAAATCCGCCCCCTCTCAGGAACACCTTGCTTCCGCGAGGTGATGGGCAAGGGCGGCGCGGCTCCGAGCCTTTCCAACGGTCGCTCCCAATGGCGCCGGCCAGCCAACGCCCGCGATCTTCTGCCTTACGCCCGCGCTTCGCCGGCGCCGCGTCGGTCGTTGTTCCAGCGCGGGGCCCGCTCTTCCCGTGGCCGCGCTACGTTGACCGTCAGCGCGCGCCCTTGAAACTCTTTGCCGTGAAACTGCTCCACCGCCTTGCTCGCCTCCTCCGCCGTCGCGTATTCCACAAAGGCGAAGCCGCGCGATTTGCCCGTCACCTTGTCCAGCATCAGGTTCACCGATGTCACCACGCCCGCCTGGGAGAAATACTCCTGGAGATCGTCCTGCATGGTCTGGTACGACAAGTTGCCCACGAAGAGCCTGTTTTGGTTCATAACGTCATGTCTGATCAACAAAACCAAGCGGGGAGGACTGCACCGGCAGGTTCACTGAATGTCGTCTTTCTATCTGAGTTCGCTGACAATCTGTCTTCTGACACCAACACGCTCGTTCGCTGAACGGATGAGAGATTTGTAACAAAACAGCCTGCCCCGTCAACAGCATATTCAGCGGGGTTTTGACCCCGCGGTGCGCGGACTGGGCCCGTATCCCAGGCCCTCGACTGTCGCGGCTGCCAGGCTAATACCGGTAGTGATCGGGCTTGTAGGGACCCTCGACGGGCACGCCGATATAATCGGCTTGCTTCTTCGTCAGCCTGGTCAGCTTGACCCCGATCTTCTCCAGGTGCAGACGGGCGACTTCTTCATCGAGCTTCTTTGGCAGGCGATAGACCGCCGGCTTGTACTGGCTGCGATGGGTCCAAAGGTCAAGTTGCGCCAGCACCTGGTTCGTGAACGAGTTCGACATCACAAAGCTGGGATGGCCTTCGGCGCAGCCGAGATTCACCAGGCGGCCTTCGGCGAGCAGGAAGATGCTCCGGTCGCCGGGCACGTCATACCGGTCCACCTGCGGCTTGATGTTCACCCGGGACACCCCTTTGGCCTGGTTCAAGCGGTCCACCTGGATCTCGTTGTCGAAGTGGCCGATATTGCACACGATGGCCTGATCTTTCATCTTGAGCAGGTGCTCGAGCGTGATGACATCGCGATTGCCGGTGCAGGTCACGTATATATCAGCCTCGCCCAAGGTGGATTCCAGGGTATTCACTTCAAAGCCTTCCATCGCGGCCTGCAACGCATTGATCGGGTCAATCTCCGTCACGATCACGCGAGCGCCGAAACCGCGCAGGCTGTGGGCGCTGCCTTTGCCGACGTCGCCGTAGCCGCAGACGCAGGCGGTCTTGCCGGCGATCATCACCCCTAGCGCGCGCTTCAGCCCGTCGGCGAGTGATTCGCGGCAGCCGTAAAGGTTGTCGAACTTGGACTTGGTCACCGAGTCATTGACGTTGATGGCCGGCACGAGCAACTTGCCGGCTTCCAGCATCTGGTAGAGGCGATGGACGCCGGTGGTGGTTTCTTCACTGACCCCCTTCCACTCCTTTACGACGTCGCCAAACCAGCCGGGGCGCTCTTTGGCGCAACGCTTGAGGAGCCTCTTGATGACGTCCTCTTCGTGGCTGCCGCTCGGCGTATTCACCCAATCGCTCCCTTGCTCCATTTCGTAGCCCTTATGCAACAGCAAGGTGGCGTCGCCGCCGTCGTCCACGACCAACTCCGGGCCTTTGCCGCCCGGGTGCGTCAGCGCGGCCAGGGTAAAGTCCCAGTATTCCTCGAGCGATTCCCCCTTGAAGGCGAACACGGGAACGCCAGCCTTGGCAATTGCCGCGGCGGCCTGGTCCTGGGTGCTGAAAATGTTGCAGCTTGCCCAGCGCACCGAAGCGCCCAGTTCCACCAGCGTCTCGATCAGCACCGCGGTCTCGATCGTCATGTGCAGCGAGCCGGTCACCCGAACCCCTTTCAAGGGTTTCTCGGTGCCGTACTTCTCGCGCACCGACATCAGGCCGGGCATTTCCTGCTCGGCCACAGAGATCTCCTTGCGGCCCCATTCAGCCAGGCTGAGGTCCTTGATCTTGAAGTCATGAGGCGCGCGCGCTCCGCCATTGGCCGACGCCGCTTTCTTTCCGTTGGTTTTGGTCAAAGTTGGCATGATGTTTCCTGGTCGTTAATGAGTGCTTGGGTGTTCATTCAGCGCCGCTTTACGCATAAACCGCCGTGCGCGCCGCCGCGCTGCCGTTTGCCACTGCTGCGGCCTTCTTCAGCGTCACCGCCGCAACCGCCGAAGTTGACTTGCCGGCCGCCTTGCGGAGCGCCTCGACCTTGTCGGTCTTCTCCCAGGTAATATCCGGGTCGCTCTTGCCGAAGTGGCCGTAGTTGGTCGTCTTGGAATAGATGGGGCGCAGCAGATTGAGCTGCTTGATGATGGCCGCCGGCTTGAAGCTGAACACTTCGCCCACGATTCGTTCAAGCTCCTCGTCGCTCACCGCGCCGGTGCCGAAGGTGTTGACGCAGACGGACACCGGGTCGGGATACCCGATGGCATAGGCGAACTGAATCTCCGCGCTCGTAGCCAGGCCCGAGGCGACAATGTTCTTCGCCACATACCGCCCCATGTACGCCGCGCTGCGGTCCACTTTTGACGGGTCCTTGCCGCTGAAACAGCCGCCGCCGTGCCGCCCCATTCCGCCGTAGCTGTCCACGATGATCTTCCGGCCGGTCAGCCCGGTGTCTCCCTGCGGCCCGCCCACCACAAACCGGCCCGTCGGGTTCACCAGATAGACGGTCTTCTTGTCCAACAATTGCGCCGGCAAGACCTTCTTGATGACCTCGTCAATGATGAAGCGCTCAATCGTGCGGTGCTTCACGTCCGCCGAGTGCTGTGTGGACACCACCACGTTGGTGATGCGCACCGGCTGATCGTTGACATACTGCACCGAGACCTGGCTCTTCGCGTCCGGCCGCAACCATTTGATCGCCCCAGTCTTGCGAATGCGCGTCAGTTCGCGCCCAAGCTGGTGCGCAAACATGATCGGCGCGGGCATCAGCTCCGGCGTCTCGTTCGTCGCGTAGCCGAACATCAAACCCTGGTCGCCCGCACCCTGCTCAGCCGTCTTCTTGCCTTCCGCTGCCTTGGCATCCACGCCTTGCGCAATGTCCGGGCTCTGCGACGTGATGGCATTCAGGATCAGCACCCGGTCCGCGTGAAACACATCATCGTCATGCGTATAGCCGATCTCGCGGATTGCCTCGCGGGCGATCGCATTAAAGTCCGGCTTCGCCTTGGTCGTGATTTCACCTCCCACCACGACCAGGTTGCACTTGGCGTAAGTCTCGCAGGCCACGCGGCTGCGCGGGTCTTCCGCCAGACAGGCATCCAGCACCGCATCGGAAATCGTATCGCACACTTTGTCCGGGTGGCCCTCGCCGACGGACTCGGAAGAAAAGATGTAATTCTTGCTCATTGTTCTTGACTGTATAGACTGCGTTAAAGGTTCATATTGACGTATCAGGATAAGATGATATATCCTTTTCCCCAAGTGTCAACGGATATCTTGCGCAATCTCGTCAGGGCCGCAAGCCCATTGAACAAGTCCACGCCAAAGCGGCGGATGGCCTGCGCCTTACACGCGTCTTGCCGCCCAAGTTGGTCCCCGTTAGCCGGCGGGAGGCCGGAGCGGATTTGCCCTTGCCCAAACCCCGGAGGGGTGGCCTGTGTATAGACCCGCCGTCATCCAACACGCCCTCTTTTGGTATTGGGCGCCGCGGCCCCCGGGAAGCCCCCGCACAAGCCCTGACCCCGCCTGGCCGCGCCGCCCAAAAACAATAAACCTTCACCGCCTGCGCAGTTCCTCGGGGGCCCAACTTAACCGCAGAGACGCGATGGACGCCGGGGTCTTGGCTACCCTTTGCTCTGCGATCATCGCGCCTCTGCGGTTTCATAGCCCTCCCGGTTTGTTCGCGGCTTGGCCACGCGGGGAAGCATGCGGACTAACGCCGAAATCCGAAACTCGAAGCCCCCAGCCCGCGCCACCGGCAAGCTGCGTTTTCGGAAACGCTCCCCACAGCGAGGCTGCCAGGCCACCGCGCTTCCGGGCGCCGCTTTCTTATCGCGGCGACGCAGTGGGTGATTTCGGCCTTCGGATTTCGGCCTTCTTTCGGCCTTCGACCTTCGGACTTCGGACTTCACCCTGAACCACCCTTCATGAGTGCGACATTAAAATCCCTCCGCGCCCTCTCCGACCCGACCCGCCTGCGCGTCGTTGCCCTCCTCGAAAAAGACGAACTCTCCGTCGCCGAGCTCCAGGAAATCACCCGGATGGGCCAATCCCGCACCTCCACCCACCTCGGCCTGCTGCAGGATTCCGGCCTCGTCCAGTCCCGCCGCGATGGCAAACGCACCTTCTACAAGCTCACCCCGCCCGGCACTGGCCCCGTCGGCGAAGTCATCCAACTCGCCCTGCGCGGCGCCCGCGAGCTTCCCGAGCACGCCAGTGACCTCATCAACCTCAAACGCATCCTCAGCCGCCGCCGCGAGCAGGCCCAGGTCTATTTCAACCAGGTCGCTGGCCGGTTCGACCGCGTCTATGGCCCCGGTCGCTCCTGGGAAGCTTTCGGCCACCTCCTGCTGCGCATTCTCCCGCCCCTGGTCGTCGCCGACCTCGGCTCCGGCGAAGGGCTCCTGAGCGAACTGCTCGCCCGCCGCTGCCGCAAGGTCATCGCCGTGGACAACTCCGAGAAGATCGTCGCGTTCGGCGCCGCCAAGGCGAAGAAGAACAACCTCAAGAACCTTGAATTCCGCCTCGGCGACCTCCAGAACCCCCCGATTGACCCCGAAAGCGTTGACCTGGTCATCCTCAGCCAGGCCCTGCACCACGCCGAGGAACCCCCCAAAGCCATCCGCGGCGCCCACCGCCTTATCAAGCCCGGCGGGCAGATCATGATCCTCGACCTCGCCCGCCACAACTTCGACCGTGCCCGCGAACTCTACGGCGACCGCTGGCCCGGCTTCCTGGAAAGCGACCTCCACCGCTGGCTCGAAGAGGCCGGCTTCAAGCGCATCGAAATCAGCGTCGTCGCCCGCGAAGACCAGCCCCCCCACTTCGAGACCATCCTCGCCGGCGCCCAGAAGTAACTGCCGGCTTTGGATGTTGGATGTCGGATGTTGGTTGTTGGATGTTCCCAGACCTTCGACTTTAGACTTTAGACTCTAGACTCTTGGCTCCATCCGCCCCGCCTCGGCCAGTCCAGCCCGCTGAACGGGCAGCATGATCCCATCCGGCGTGACTTCTCCCCACCATCAGCCGAAAGGCCGCCGAATGCGAAAACCAGCATAAACCCCTTGTAAACAAAGGGCGTTTCGCGATCCACCTCGGACCGCTACCGGACCAGTGCCGGACCCCTTAGCCACCAGCAAGCCTGCCCCACGCCCCGCGCCGGCCACCACGAACCTGGAAGAGCGCCTCCAACACTCTGAAGCACTATCGCGCGAGCCTCACGCTGGCACCCCCGCTTGGCAGCGCCGCCTGTTTCAACCGCGACCGCGCGAACCGGCGTTGCTGGATGGCCGCCTCGACCGTGCCCAAACGCCCCTCGACGAGTCCGCGCGCTGGCTCGCCGTCGAGCGGGAAAGGGCCAAAACCACAGGTTGGTTGCTGATAATGCGTGGACGTGCCTTCCAACCTATGATGACCCGCTCACTTCACTCGGCCCGCGCCGCCGGATAAACCACAATCCTCCTATCAGTACCACTCTCCCGCCCCAAAGCTGGATGTCGGATGTTGGATGTTGGTTGTTGGATGTTTTTCTTCGCCTATCTCAACCCTCAACCCTCAATTCTTAACAAATCGCCCCCGCCTCCTCGCCGCAAGGTCTGTAGTCAGTGGTCAGTGGTCTGTGGTCTCTGTTTCCCCTTGCCTCAGGGCATCAGCAAGGCGCGATAACAGCGAACCGGATAATTCGTCGCCTCTGTATCAGTGAAGATCGCCGAACCGATGTGCATTGGATTGGTGGCCAACGGCGCCCACGTTCCCGCTCCCGGATCGGTATTCGCGTAAATCACCGCATTCGACCCCGCCGGCCCGCTCAGTGTGAATTGGAACTGATGGTTGGTAAATTGCGGCTGGCACAGCACGAGCCGTGGGCTGATCACGGCGCCTGCCGCATAGGCGGAAACCTTGCCCCCGACCGTCGTAAAAGCGCCCCCAGCATACAACGTACCCCCCGACACCGCCAGCGCACGCACATCGCGGGTCATCC
>Ga0335078_10004379_pt1 | contig 20949 bp, 19 predicted proteins | sample Lox_Sample_32_FD_206711 | JGI IMG/M metagenome (GOLD analysis project Ga0335078, IMG submission 206711) | Soil microbial communities from Loxahatchee National Wildlife Refuge, Florida, United States - Lox_Sample_3.2 | ecosystem: Environmental > Terrestrial > Soil > Wetlands | place: USA...
AAGAAGATGGAACTCAAGGGGAAGAAGATACTACATGCTGGTCCGCCGATGGCGTGGAAGGACGCCAGCGGGCCGATGAGGGGGGCGATAATAGGCGCTGTGATCTACGAAGGGTGGGCGGACACAGAGAAGCGGGCTGTCAGGCTCGTCGAGGAAGGCGAAGTGACGTTGGACTGCGACCACCACCACGATGCCGTTGGGCCAATGGCTGGCGTGATTTCTCCGAGCATGCCGGTCTTCGAGCTGGAGGACAAGAAGTTTGGACACAAGACATACTCGAACATGAACGAGGGGATAGGCAAGGTGCTCCGCTACGGCGCCTACAGCAAGGAGGTGCTCGACAGGCTGAGTTGGATGGCAGATACGGTGGCCCCGGTGCTCAGGGCCACGGTAAGAAGGGTCGTGAAGGCCCAGGGCGGGCTCCCCCTGAAGCCGATGATTGCACAGGCGCTGACCATGGGGGACGACTGTCACAACAGATACGTCGCCACCACTTCGCTCTTCGCCAAGGAGATGGCTCCCTACATGGTGAGAACCGGGTACGACCCGAAGACCCTGTCTGAGGTGAGCAAGTTCATCGACGGCAACAACTTCACCATGCTCAACATGGGGATGGCGGCAGGCAAGGCAATGACCCTGGCGGGGCATGGAGTGAAGCATAGCACTCTTGTTACGGTCATGTCCAGGAACGGGACGGAGGCAGGCATCTGGGTGAGCTCGCTTGGGAGGATATGGTTCACGGCGCCCGCGCCGGTCCCGAAGGGGCTCTGGTTCCCGGGTTTCTCTGAATCGGACGCAAACCCGGACCTCGGGGACAGCTCGATAACCGAGACGGCGGGGTACGGGGGCTTCGCCATGGCGGCCGCACCCGCGATAGTCTCCTGGGTAGGGGGGAGCGTCCAGGCTGCCTTGGACGTCACGGAGAGGATGTACGAGATCACTCAGGCGCAGCACAAGCACTTTCTGATCCCATTTCTGGATTTCAAGGGGACCCCGGTCGGGATCGACCTGAGGAAGGTCCTGAAGACTGGGGTGGCCCCCACCATCAACACCGGAATCGCGCACAAGGAGGCAGGGGTGGGCCAGGTCGGTGCCGGGACAGTGACATTCCCGATCCAGATCTTCAAGGACGCCTTCGCGGCCTACGTCGACAAGTACGGAGCATGATCCAGCGGGCCTCCTCGGTGGGAGAGCTCGCGCAGAGATTTCTCTCCAGAGGCGGCCGCGGGTCCGTGACCAGGGTGTTCAGGCGCTCCGCCTACGTCAGAGCCGGATCTGACTATTTTCTGCTCCTCTGGAGCAACGGAAGGTCCCCCATGACGATCAATGTCATGGGAGAGAGCGACGGCTCAGAGGGGTTGAGGGCAGGCGAAGAGTGCGAGCTGAGCCCATCTGGAATCCGTGCCCCTCGGATAGAGGTGTCCGCGGAAGGGGGCCGGGTCTACCGAAGTTCTCTGCGCAGGACTAGGGAAATCGAATCCCCTGCGCCGGACGACCTTGTGAAGGGGGTCGCGATGCTGAAGACCCTCTATGACGCGTCTCCCCATGGTCCGGTACTGGTCTCCGACCCAGCTTTCCAAAGCTTCGCAAGGCGCGTTCTCGTCCCGGCCTCGGGCGGGAAGAGGAGACTGGGGTTCGACGACTTTCTCGCGCTGGTGGGAAGGGGAGGAGGATTCACCCCGGCGGGGGACGACTTCACAGCCGGATTCACATCAGTCTACAACTACATGGCTCGTGGCATGGGGTCGAGGCGAATCGTCATCCCGAAGAAGCTTGCTTCTTCCAGGACCATCCCCGAGAGCGCGGCGATCATGGTCTATTCTTCAAGGGGGTATGTAGACGAGGGGATGGAGCGCCTTATCCTGGACTCACTAGGAGGGAGAAGATTCTCAGACGACCTGATGTCTCTAGCGTCCAGGGGACACACCTCAGGCATAGACATGTCTCTGGGTGCGCTACTTGCCGAAGCCGTCGAGTCGGACGGAGGAGACAGAGGCCGGGTGCTCAAGAGGTGCCTCGAGACGCTTTGAGGCGTTGGACGATGAACGCTTTATACCACCGACTCCGGCGTTCGAACTGATGTGATAGGGATGCAAGCGGAAGCACCCGTGCTGAAGGCGAAGGGCCTGACGAAGAGGTTCGGAGACCTTGTCGCCGTGAACGGAGTCGATTTCGAACTCAAGAAGGGAGAGATTCACGCTCTTCTCGGGGAAAACGGGGCAGGCAAGTCGACCCTATGCAACGTCATCTACGGTTACTATAGGCCCGACGCCGGGGAAGTATGGGTGAAGGGGAAGGAGGTCAAGATAGCATCCCCCAAGGAAGGCATGCGGGCAGGCATCGGGATGGTCCATCAGGACCTCATGCTGATTCCAAACATGAGCGTCATCCAGAACCTCAGCCTCACCACTGACCTCAAGCTTACCAGACCCATCCTCGAACTGGGGTCGATCAAGAGCAGGCTGCTTGAGATGGAGGAAGCCTACGGACTCCAGGTGGACCCGGACGCCCAGGTCGAGGACCTCTCGGTGGGGGAGAGGCAGCGGATCGAGATCCTGAAATGCCTGTTCATAGGCGCGGACATACTTCTCTTCGATGAGCCCACCAGCCACCTTACAGAGATTGAAACCGAGAAGCTCTTCACGAGCCTCAAGCGGATGGCCTCAGAGGGGCGCTCGATAATTTTCGTGACCCATCATATCGATGAAGTCATGGCCATAGCGGACAGGATAACTGTCATGAAGTTAGGAAAAGTCGTTGCGACAAAATCGAAGAGCGAGGTAACCCCGGACCAGTTGGCCATGCTCATAGTAGGCCGCGAAGTGCTTTACAACGTCAAGAAGCTTCCCGGGGAGATAGGCAAGCCGGTGCTGCAGCTGGACGCGGTTTCCGCCAACAACGACCTCGGTACTCCCGCGCTAAGGGAGGTTTCGTTCGAGCTGAAGGCTGGGGAGATACTTGGGGTCGCCGGAGTCTCGGGGAACGGCCAGCGCGAGCTCGACGAGGTAGTCACAGGGATGAGGAGGCCGAGGTCAGGGAAGGTCATTCTTGAAGGGAAGGAGATCAGCCGCGACCAACCTGACCAGGTCAGAAGCGCGGGGGTAGCCCACGTCTGCGAAGAGCATCAGACCGGATTCATCTTCGACTTTTCACTCAAGGAGAACCTGGTCCTCGCTCCATTCATTGCGAACAAGTTCAAGAACGGCATACTCCTCGACGACAAGAAGCTCCGGGAGAAGACGAGAGAACTACTCACGGAGTACAATGTGGTCGCACAGTCGGAAGAGGCTCCCCTTAGGACCCTGAGCGGAGGGAATAGGCAGAAGTTCCTCCTCGCGAGGGAGCTGTTTTGGGGACCCAAGGTCATAGTAGCAAACAACCCGACGAAGGGACTCGACGTCGGATCCGCCGAGTACATCAGGAACATACTGATGAAGCAGAAGTCGGAGGGCAAGGCGATACTCATGATATCCGCCGACCTAGACGAGATACTCGACATGAGCGACAGGATTGCGGTGATGAATCAGGGCAGGGTCGCGAAAATCGTCGACGCGAAGAACGCTGACATCCACGAGCTGGCGACCCTGATGACGGCAGGCGCGAAAGCGTAGCTCTTGCTATCCCTTGCGGTACGGCTTCAGCAGGAACTTGGGCGCCCGAGCCTTCCTCCCGAAAACCGGAATCAGCGCCAATAGGAAGACGTAGGGAAGCATATTGAAGAGAGTGGAGACCGACGCCACGGTAGAACCGGCTATCGAGATATATTCGTTCTGAAGGGCGTATACCATGTTGAAGGACAGGGCGGCGAATAGGGTCGGGTAGGGTTTCCAGTTCGCGAAATAGATCATGGCAAGAACGATGAAGCCTTTGCCCGCAATTATGTTGGTCTGGAATCCAGAGACGAAGTTGCCTGCGAAGTAGAAGCCTGCGACGCCGAACATCAGGGCGCCGAAGAGGGTCGCGAGAAATCTGACCTTGGTAACGTTAACTCCCATGTTGTCCGCTGCCTTGGGATTCTCTCCTACGGCCCTCACCCGAAGTCCCAGGGAAGTCCGGCCGAGAAACAGGGAGGTGAGGACGACGAGAACTATGGAAAGATAGGCCATGACGTTCTGCTTTAGGAGAATCGTTCCAATGACTGGAACAGTCCCCCAGCCTGCGAAGATGGGCGGGAGGGATACGTAGTTGGGAGTGAGCCCGCTAGGATAGGCGATGTTGAAGACTATCAAAGAGAATCCCAGGCCGAAAAGATAGATCGCGAGCCCCACGGCAATCTGGTCCAGCCGCGCCTGGATCGAGAAGAAGGCGAAAACTGCCCCTATCACGACGGCGGTCCCAAGGGAGGCTAACAGGGCTAGCCACGGGTTCCCCGTCTCGTAATCTACAATGAAGGTTGTCACCAGTGACATCAGCATGATTCCTTCCAGGCCGATGTTCGCCACCCCGGACTTCTCCGATACGATCTCTCCCATCCCCCCGAACAGATAGAAAGGCGAAAGTTGGAGAGTGGTTGAAAGCACCGCGGTCGCGACGTCGGAGAGGGGAACCGTCAAGCTGCCTTCCTCCTCTCGTTCAGGTAATTGCCCATCAGAATTCCGATCATCATGACCCCTTCCATGGCGAATACGACGACCGAGTTCACGTTGGTTGCCACCGCCATCGACTCCGCGCCGAAGGTTATGTAGGCGAAGAAGAAGGCAGCGACGCCTATCCCCAGCATGTGCTTCCTACCCACCAATGCGACGATGATGGCGAGCAGCCCGTAATTGGTGGAGAACGAGCCAATGTCCAGTTCGTATCGGTAGCCCATCATGTAGGTGGCGCCGGCGAGCCCGGCGAGCGCTCCCGCTGTGAGCATGGTTATGGTCATGACGCGGGGGATGCTTATCCCTGCATATCTTGCGGTCTCGGTGCTCTCCCCGACGGTATTTGCCTTGACCCTGAACGGGGTGCGCTCGACCAAGAAATACAGTATGACCCCAATCGCGATTGTCGCCGGTACGGCGTAGGTGATCGGAATGCTACCAATGATGTTCGGAATCTGGAACAAAGCAGGGAGCTGTGTCGTAATCGGGAACCCGAGGGCAGTCCCAGGGCTCTTGATGGGCCCGCTGAGCATGTAGAATCCGAAATTGATTGCCACCACGTTCAGAAGAATCGTAACGACGATTTCATTGGCACCGAATTTCACTCTGAGAATGGTCGGGACCGTTATCCAGAGGAGGCCCCCGATTGTAGCGCCCAGTATCATGGCAACGTAGAGTATTGGCCAGGGGAGGAACTTCAGGTAGACGTAGGCAACGAACACCATCACCGTCCCGGCCAGGAACTGGCCCTGGGCGCCTATGTTCCAAAGGCCCGCCTTCAGTGCAAGGCCCACCCCCAGGGCCATGGTGTAGAACATCACGAAGAGGACGAAAGTCTGTTGGATCCCGGTTGAGCTCTTTATCGGATCGAGAAAAAGGGAGGACAGGGCCACTCCGATGTTGCCGCCGGCATACACGACCACCGCGAGCCCGGCAAGTATGCCGAGCCCCACGGCGAGCGCGTTAAACGCCGTCGCCCGCAACCATCGAAGGCCCTGCGTTTCCGCATGCACCCTCTACGGTAGGCTTGAAGCTGGTGGGAGGTAGCTGAACAGCGCTGCCATGTTGCCCGTAGGTATCCCTCCGCCGGACGGGATTGTCAGAGTTGAGTCTCCGCAGCTAGAGCTGTACTGAGAGCCTGTGTTGACGAAGCAGTATGGAGATCCGCCCGATGTCGAAGCGAAGGAGATGATGATAGAACCCTCGACGATGTCGCTCTCCAGCGCAAGGCCAGCCGCCTTGACGTTGGCTGGGAGGTCGGGGCCAGGTTGCACTGAAATCAGACCTGACGCCATGTCTACCTTGGTGTAGCCGTTGTGCCAGTTGCCGCTGACGAACTGCTGCAACGCCTTGAAGAATGGAGTGTAGTAGTCTACAACTATCGAACCTAGCAAGATCTTGTTGTCAGATGGATTGATCGCAGTCAGGTTCGTGTATACGTTGGAGGCCCATACCTGTGGTGACGAAGGCTGTGCGAGTGCAGCTCCCAGGACACCTACGTCGACGCCGTCTCCAGAGGAGAAGACAACATCGGCGCCAGATGTGTAGTCGTTGGTCGCTGTTGACTCGGCTCCGTTAACGTCGGCCCAGGCAAATGCCTCGAACGTGTTGGTGAAACATGTGCCTTTGCAGGCTGGGTATGTGTAAGTGATGCCTGCGATGAAGCCCTCGTGACCTTCCCAGATCGAAGGAATGTCACCGCCGCCTACCAGGCCGAACTTGTGTGTCTGGCTGACCATCCCTGCCATGGCACCGAGGACAAAGCCCCCGCCGCTCAGGTCCAGCCAGACTCTGTAGACGTTGGAGAAGTTTGCAACTGTGCAGTCAACGCAGACTGACATTATGCTTGGATATTGACCCCCGAAGGTGTTTGCCTCTTGCTGGTACTGGCCGCCCATGAATATGACAACGTTGTAGCCTTCAGATGCCCATTGCTGGGCCGGCACGGCTGCATCGGTCGAGGAGGCTATGTTTTCGGATTCACTGAGAGTGAAGTTGAACTCGCTCTTGAGCTGCTGAATTGCGTTGTTCGCGTTGTAGTTCCAGGAGTCGTCTGAAGGAGTCAGAGGCAGAATGATTCCGACTTTTAGTTTCCCTATCGCGCTAGCCTGTGAGGCCGTTACGGTCTCTGTCTTGGTTGATCCAGACGAGGAAGGCGGATAGGCGAACACGTATGCTACTGCGCCAAGAAGGATGACGATGATGACGATTAGTGCACCTACGAGTGCTGTGATTCCCTTTCTTTTCGTTTCTTTCATCGACCTGAAAACGCCCGTGACCCTATTTAAGGGCGATTCCTAATCTGGTCCGCTTAGCTTCGCCTTGACGCAGTCGAAGAGCTGACCGATTATCTTCTTGACGTTCCCCTCGATTAGGGGCTTCGCAAGCCCGCCGAGGGGACCGCTGATCTTGACGTCCGCATCCCAGGCCAGCTCTGAACCAGCTCCGGCTGCAGCCACTCCGATGTTCACCGCTGCGTTGAAGCCGCTCCCCGCCCCCGTCCCCGAGAGCTCCAGGGACGCCGTGTGGGTCAGGGGGTCTTCCTTGATCACCTTCGTGGTCGTCTGGAAGGTCCCTCGGATGAAACCGATGGAGACCTGGACGGTCGCAGAGATCCTTTTGTTCTCCCCGACAGAATGGTTTTGGAGTCCGGGGACGCATTCTATCACCTTGGTCGGGTCGGACACGTACGCCCAGGCCTTGTCTACGGTCGCAGGGAGAGGGAACCTGCCTTGGAGCTGCATGGGCACCCCGGAGCCAGCTGAGGCTTATTGGTTCATCGGTATGCGACCAAAGCGCTTAGGGCCAAGGGATATAGCGAGTTTTACTGACCTCAACCGCATGAAAGCGAACCCCCTAGCGGGTTTCCTGGAATCCGTCGAGTTGAGAATGGTCAGACCGTCAAGGGCGGTCCTGCGTGCCGAGCCGGGGCCGATGTCGGGCCTAATGCTTTCCATCCAGGACAAGGGGCTCCTCGAGCCCATAATCGTGAGGCCAAGCACCTCCGGCTACGAGGTAGTCGCGGGGATGAGGAGGTACGAGGCGTGCAAGAAGCTGGGGTGGCGGAGGGTCCCCGCGCACGTGGTCGAACTCGATGACAGGGAAGCGTTCGAGGTGTCCTTGCTGGAGAACATTCAGCGCGAGACTCTCAACCCCATCGACGAGGCAAGGGCGTTCAGGAAATATGTCGAAGAGTATGGGTACGGAGGAGAGACTGAGCTCGCCCGGAAGCTCGGGAAGAGCCAGGAGTACGTGAGCAAGAGGATTGGCCTCCTTTCACTCCCCCAGCGGGTCCAAGATCAGATTATTCGGCGCCGAATAACTCCGAGCGTCGCCCAGGAGCTCACGCTGTTGAATGATGAGGCGGCCGAAGAGATGGCGGACGAGATTGGGGCCCACGCACTTACCCTGAGGGAAGTCAGGCGCATCATCCGTCACCGACAATCCAAGGCGGAGGTCGCGGGAGATGGATCACGTGGATTTGAACCCGTAGACCGGGCGGTGCTGGAGAAGCGGACGAGGCGCGTCTCAAGGGAGCTCAACATCGCAGTAGCCTCCCTCGGAGGGGCGGTGATTAGGTTGGGGGAGGTGGCGGAGAACCTCGAGAGCGAATGGATTGTGAGGGAGTCCATATTCATCTGCAGAGACAGCATAAGGGAGCAGATCGAAAACCTGACCAGGCTGAAGCGGAAATACGAGAGGGCGGAGGAGAGAAACCCCGGCCGGCTGTCCGTGATGGGGTAAAGGCCCTGCGACAGGCTTAAAGCGAATTCTCCTCTGTTGATGGACGTCATGTCGACTGATTGGTCGCCACCCGAGAAGGTCACTCTTGATGAGGTCAAGATCAACGTAGAAGACATCGAACCCATCCTCCGCGGGCTCGAGTCCCCCCTGCTGAAGGTAGACTATCCGCCGGGATACGTCAACCTCCCTACGGGGGAGAAGATGGTGATCAGGAGGGCCAGAAAGGAAGAGGCCCCGGTGGTGATGCAGACGGCGCTGAAGCTGTTCGACCACGACACCGACTTCTTTGACCTGGTGTCGTCCAGGGTCTACGCGGAGTTCCTCGGCTGGTACAGGAGCAGAATGAAGGACCATGTCTCCCTCCTCGGTATAATCAACGGCGAGCTCGCTGCCATCGGCAACTTCAGGCTCTGGGACAGCGACATCGCCATCAGCCTCCACACCCTGACGTTCAAGCGCCGCGCCGGCATCGGAGCTACCATGTATGCCGCCAAGGCAGAATACGCCTTCGACCTGATGAAGACCAAGGAGTGGTGGGCTACCTACGAGAGCTACACCGGCTTCAGGTACTGGGGGATAAAGTACGCCCAGTATCAGAAGCCTTACCCTCAGATGCAGCACGAGCTCGGAGGGTCGAGGATTTTCTTCACGACGAAGGACGACTGGGACCGATTCGTGAAACCGATGCTGAGAGAGAGGCTCCCGATACGGCCGGCTCCGCCGGACCTCCTAAGGTCAGCCGAGAAGGTCGTCGCCCCGAAAGAGGTCGAAGTGTAAACCGTAGACCAGTCTCCCGGGGATGCGGTCGGATCCCCCCTGATGTCTTTTATACCTCCGACAGGCTCGAGGGCAACATGAAACTGTACGACCTGTCGCAACCTCTGAACCAAGAGACGCCGTTCTGGCCGTTGTACCCGCCGTTCGAGGTGAAGTTCATCAAGAGAAAGGCGGAGCAGGGCGTCAACGCACAGTACATCATGTCGTCAAACCACATGGGGACCCATCTTGATGCCCCCCTGCACTTCGTCACAAACGGTAAGACCATCGATCAGATACCGCTGACCTGGCTCTACGGGCCGGGGATCATTGTCGACGTCAGTGAGGTCGGGGACCTGGGAATCTACACGAAGGAGATCGTCGAGAAGAACGCCAAGGAGGCTGGGGGAGTGAAAGAGGGGGACATCCTGGTCCTCTTTACAGGATGGAGCAGGTACGCCTGGTACCAGAAGCCGAAGCCTGAGGGGACTGCGGACGAAGAGCGCTACATCCACCTTCACCCGGGGCCAACCAGGGCATTCTGCGACTACCTCCTAGAGAAGAAGATACACATCTGGGGGGTCGACGCGGTATCGACCGACCATCCGATGAACCTCCCGATCGGGAGGTTCCTGCCTAGGGTAAGCACAAAGGTGAGGGCGCTCGCGGCCAAGAAGTTCGGCGAGGAGAACCTCGAGAAGCTCTTCCCTGAGGAAGACTATCAGGTGACGCACAACATCCTCTTCCCCCGAGACTGCATCCACATCGAGAACATAGGGGGCCAGATTGAAGAAGTCCTTGGCAAGAAGAAGGCAGTGAGGACGACCCTTGGCTGCTTCCCATGGCTATTCAAGGGCGGAGAAGCGGCCTTTGCCCGCACCGTGGCCTTCGTAGAGTAGGCACCAACGGGAGTCGCGACACCCTGCTTGGAAACCCCGTCGGTGGGCTGGCTACTGGGGATTGTGGACGAAGGAAGGATGCAGGACCTAGAGGGCGCTGTGCTGGACCTAAGGAAGCCCCTCCCCCCGGAGGCATTCGCTCGCTACGACGGGGTCATCGCAGGCATATGCAAGGTCAGGGGGACCGAGGCTGCCGTCTTCGCCCAGGAGCCGTCCTACAAAGGAGGATCCATGGGACTGGGGCACACGAAACGGCTTGAGAAGCTGGTATCGGTCGCCACCGACGAGAAGCTCCCCATCATCGGGTTCTACGACTCTGGAGGAGTGAGGGTCCAGGAAGGAGGGCACTCGCTCGAAGAGGCCAGCTTCCTTGTCGGCCAGCTCATCAAGGCGCGGGACGTCGTCCCTGTAATCAGCGCCGTGATGGGCACCGTCAGCGGGGCTGCCGCCTATGCTGCCTACATGGGGGACGCGATTCTGATGATCAGGGGGAAGAGCAGCCTGTTCGTCTGGGGACCGGGAGTGGCGAGGGCGGAGACGAACACCATCGTCAGCGCGGAGGAGTTGGGAGGGGCAGATGTGCATTCGGCGAATGGGACTGCCTCACATGTCGTCGGGAGCGAGAAGGAGTGTCTCGAAACCGTCGCGCGGCTTCTGGGGTATTTCAGAGGAAAGGGGCTGGCCTCCCTGGTTGGCGAAAAGAGAGCTGTCCTCTCTCCTGGACCAATTGATCAGACCTTCGACCCCGGCTCGTTCGTGGAGTTCAGAGGGTCATACGCGCGAAGCGTCATCACAGGACTGTCGCTCCTCGAAGGGAGAACCGTCGGGGTCATCGCTTCCAACAAGGAGGTGATGCGCGGGTTCCTGGATGTGGACGGGTGCAGGAAGATCGCAAGGTTCGCGTCGATGTGCAACAGCCTGCGCATCCCCCTCGTGACCCTGCTTGACTGCCCGGGGGTGTATCCTGGGCCCGAGCAGGAGAAGGCCGGGCTGATCCGGGCGAGCGGAGAGGCGATCAAGGAGTACGCCTCGTCAGGGTGTCCCAAGTTCGCGGTTATCACCGGAGAAGCCTACGGCGGCGCATTCGTCGGGTTCGCGAGCAAAGCCCTCGGGTCCAAGAAAGTCTTCGCCTATCCTACCGCGAGGATCTCGGTCCTGAGCCTTCCTGCCTACTCTGAGATATTCCTGAAGAGGCGGGTGGACGCGCTAGCCGGGGAAGCCAGGCAGACGGAGCTCGACCGGAGTTCGAACGAGTTCGTGAAGCAGATGGACCCATCGATAGGGGTGAAGGAAGGCTACATCGATGAGATAATCGACCCGTCACAGACAAGGGCTAAGCTCGTCGAGGCATTCAAAGGCGCTGGCGTCTTCTAGGAGACCCGATCATTCTCTTCCGTTCTGTGTGAGCTCCACGAGGACCCCACCCGCCGTCTTGGGGTGTATGAAATTCACACGGCTCCCGAACTTTCCATCGGCCGGCTTTTCATAAATGAACCTGAACCCCTTGCCCTTGAGCTCGTCCATGGACCGGTTGATATCTTCCACCGCGAACGCGATGTGATGCAGCCCTTCTCCCCTTTCCCGGATGAATTTCGCGAGGCTGCTCTCGTCGCTTGTGGGTTCGAGGAGCTCCACCGATGTCTCCCCCGCCTTGAGGAGGGCGATCTTGGCCCTCTGGCCGGGCACCTCAGTGAGCCTTACCTCGAAGCCTCCGAGTCTCTGATAGATGGCGAGTGTCTCCGTGACGCTCCGTACAGCGATCCCGACATGGTCGAACTTCATATCCCGTCCCCTAGAAGTGCTGCCTGGGCCTGTACACCCCGTACAGGTCCCGTAGGGCGTCGCTGATTTCTCCTACTGTGCACCCTCCACTCACTGCAGACGATATCGATGGCAGAAGATTCTCCTTCCTCTGGGCTGCGCTCTTGAGCCGTTCGAGATAACCATCGACAGAACCCCGCTTGGCCTTCATCGCAGTCAATCGCCTCGCCCTCTCTCCCTGAAGCTTCTCCGGCAGCGCCTGGACCCTCCTCTTCGAGGCTTCCGCGGGTTGGAAGGCGTTCACGCCGACCACGATCCTACGCTTGGTCTCGATGTCCATCTGCTTTTCGTAGGCTGCGTTGAGAATCTCCTTCTTGACGTAGCCGCTGTCTATGGCATCCAGCATGCCACCCATCTTGTCGACCCTTTCGATCTCCTCGAAGGCGAGCCTCTCGAGCTTGGACGTCAGGTACTCGACGTAGTAAGACCCCCCCAGGGGGTCCACGGTGCGTGTGACCCCAGACTCGTTGGCTATCACCTGCTGGGTCCTCAGGGCGAGCTTCGCCGACTCTTCCGAGGGGAGGGAGAGGGCCTCGTCCTTCGAGTTGGTGTGGAGGGACTGGGTCCCGCCGAGCACGGCGGCAAGGGCCTGGATCGTTACTCTTACGATGTTGTTCTCCGGGTCCTGGGCGGTCAGAGTCTCGCCTGCGGTCTGGGTGTGGAATTTCAGCTTCGCCGATTCGTCGTCCTTGGCCCCGAACCTCTCTCTCATGATCCTGGCCCAGATCCTCCTGGCTGCCCTGAACTTGGCGACCTCCTCTATGAAGTCGTTGCTGGAGGCAAAGAAGAAGGAAAAGTGGGTGGCGAACTGGTCCAGCTTCAACCCCCTTTCGAGGGCCGCGTTGGTGTAGGCTATGGCGTCGCCGAAGGTGTAGGCAAGCTCTTGGACTGCCGTGGAGCCTGCCTCCCTGATGTGGTATCCGCTGATGCTGATTGGGTGCCATTTCGGGTAGTTCTTCACAGAGTACTCGACCAGGTCGATGGCGAGAGAAAGCGACGGAGCGGGGGGGAAGATGTACGTGTTCCTGGCGATGAACTCCTTCAGGATGTCGTTCTGTACGGTCCCCCTGACCTCGGCCTTCGGGACCCCCGTTTCTTCGGCTACAGCCGCGTACATCGAGAAGAGCATGGGGGCGGTGGCGTTGATCGTCATGGAGGTGCTCACCTTCCTTAGGTCGATCCCCCTGAAGATCTCGCGCATGTCCTCCAGGGTGCTCACGGCCACCCCAACCCTCCCGATTTCGCCGAGGGACCGAGGGTTGTCCGAGTCGAACCCCAGTTGAGTAGGAAGGTCGAATGCCAGGCTGAGGCCGGTCTGTCCCTCCTCGAGCATGAACTTCAGCCTCCTGTTGGTCTCCGTGGAGGTGCCGAAGCCGGAATACTCCCTGATGGTCCAGAGCCTCTTCCTGTACATCTCGGGGTATATCCCCCGGGTGAAAGGATACTCGCCCGGATTCTCCGAAAGAGGGGGTGCATCCCCAAGTGAGTGCACCGGCTTCACGTCGATCCCGGATGGCGTCTTCTGTTCGGTGGTTTCCGTCAAGGTCAACCTGAACGTCATATCAAGCGCGGACTGTTAAAGGTAACCACCCCCTGACACCGAAGGAGACGCAGGGGCAAAGCATTTCACCCCGCCGCTGAAGACCGCGAAAGAAGTCCATGAGGAAGGGCCTGCTGGCGATCGTCATCCTGGCGCTCCTGCTGTCTCAGTCGGCGTCCGCCGCATCGTACCCGATCACCATATCCTATGGGAGGTCGTGGCCTCTCTCGATTGTGGTGGATTCGGCCAGAGGTCTGATCTACGTCGACTCCACCTCCGGCGAGAACCCTCCAGTGGGATTCACGTTCGGGGTGATCAACGCGACCAGCCACTCCCTCTTGCGCGCATTCCCCCTGGACGAGTTCCCCGGTCCCGTCGCGCTCGACCAGGCGACGGGGGACGTATACGTCGCAGGAGCAGGGAACGATTCCATATATGTCTTCAATGCGACAGGTGCCATCGGGGTGCTGGGGACGTCGGGTCACCAGATACTCGGCATGACCTATGACGGGAGCGTGTCTTCAGACATCTTCTTCACATCCGGGAGCAGCGTGTTCGCCCTTGACCCGGGCACGTCGGAGGTTGTCCGGAACGCAACAGTTCCAGGCGGGCCGAACTTGATGGTCCTGGACCCAGCAAACGGGATGCTCTACGTCTCCGAATACCTTTCAGCGGAGATAGCGGTGCTCAATCCAACCACCTTGGCGCCCGTCTCTGCGATAACCCTCCCCGCCTGCTGCGCCGACCAGATGGCTGTGAATCCAGGCACGCAGACCCTCTACGCCTCGACCGGCACAAACGTTGTGGACATCGTGAACGCGGCGACAGGCGAGTTCGAAAAGAGCGTCCAGGTGACCCAGTCGTCTCAGAATTCGACGGGACCCATCGCCGTGGACAATGAGACAAACCGCGTGTACGTCGGCTCTTCTCCAGGGGGGTCGATCGTTGAGTTGGACGGGTCGTCCGGGGCAGTCGTGGGAAGGTTCCTGGTGCAGAGCCAGGTCGCGGGGCTCGCCGTCGACAGTAGGACGCAGGTACTCTACGCCACCAATTACCATCAGGTCACAGGCTTCGACGCGGCCAGAACAAGGTCGTACCGAATTTTGATCGTGGGGTTAGCCATAGTCATCGGTGCCATCGGACTGATAACCGTCTATGTGCTGCTGAAGCGGAAGGATGAACGGGAGAGGATGAAGGTTCAGCCAGGCTACCCCGGGTCCTCGGTCTCGAAGTGAGACCATGGACCTATTGATAAGAGGAGCAAGGCTCAGAGGGAGACAGGACCTCGCCGATGTCGGCATCGCGGACGGCAGGATCGCGGAGGTCAGTCGGCGTATACACAGGGACGCCAGCCGCGAGATAGCAGCCGAGGGAAGACTCTTGGCTCCCGGGTTCGTGAACATCCACTGCCACCTCGACAAGTGCCTGACAGGCGCATGGTCGAAGGTCTGGGAAGCATCCGAGGCCGGGTCGCCCCAGGCGATACCTTCGGCCACTAGTGTCAAGAGAAGATTCACAGAGGCGGACATAATCGAGAGGGCGACCAGAGCCCTCAACGGATCGGTTATTGCTGGTACAACCGCAGTCAGGGCGTTCGCCGACGTCGACACCACTGGAGGACTCATGGCTGTGAAGAGCCTGCTGAAGGTGAAGCAGAAGTTCCGCGACGTCATCGACGTCCAGGTGGTTGCGTTCCCCCAGGAAGGAATCCTCAGGGACGAGGGGACGGAGGAGCTTCTCGAGAAAAGCATCGAACTGGGGGCTGACGTGGTCGGAGGGATCCCGTGGTATGAGGGGAACGTCGATTCGGCGAGGAAGCACACCGACATCGTCTTCTCCCTGGCCAAGAAATACGACAAGGGCATTCACGCACTGATCGACGACAACTCTGACCCCGGGTCGCGACACATCGAATATCTGCTGACGAAGGCTATCAGCGAGGGATTCAAGGGTCGGGTGGCCGCCTCTCACTGCAGAGGGGGGCTCGACTCCCCCGATGATGACTACGCACGGAGCATATATGGCCTCGCCAGGGAGGCGGAGGCGACCGTCGTCGAAAACTCCCATGTGAGCCTGTTCATGTACGGGAGGTCAGACCCGCACCCGGTCAGACGGGGCGTCACGCGGGTCAAGGAGTTCATGAAGGCAGGGGTCAACGTCGCCATAGGGCAGGACGACATCGACGACCCCTACTACCCGTTCGGCAGAGGAGACATGGTCGAACTGGCGTTCGTGATGTGCCATGCCGCGCACCTGGGCGCCAGGGATGAGATCGAGTCTTCGTTCGACATGATCACCAGCAACCCTGCAAAGGGGATGCGACTTGAAGGGTACGGACTAGAAGAAGGGGACAACGCCGACCTGGTCCTCCTGGATGCGGCGGATGTCCACGAGGCTTTGCGCCTTCAGCCAGACAAGGTGGCGGTCATCAAGCGCGGGAAGGTAGTGGCCGAGACGAAGACTAGACGGAAGCTTCACTTCTAGACGGTAAGACGATCTGCTTGCCGTTGAGGAAGATGTTCGTGGTCATCTTCACCCCTGCTTTCTTCAGGGTGTTGTGGGCGTAGCACATCTCCTCTGCCTCCTTCGAAAGCCGGAGGATGGCGCCTTTCGGTGACGGGCTCGTGAGCTTGAGGTCGTAGATGATTTCGGTGAACGCACCGCCCAACCTCCTGTCGAAGTGCCCCCGGGCGGTCAGCTCCACGTCCTCGAGCTTCACCCCCCTGTAGATGGCATCCGTCAGGTACTGGTTGATGAGGCATGATGCGGCTCCCGCGATAAAGTAGGCCAACGGGTTCGGACCTTCGTCGGTCCCACCCCTCTCCGGGGGTTCGTCGACGATGAATCTGAATTTCCTCTTTCTGGCCTCGAGCTTGAGGTGGCTCTCCCTGCGAAGGTCGACCCTTTCAGACCCGAAGAGAAACCCCTCGTCGTCTGCCTCGTGCCTCTTCCTCACGTGTTCCTTGATCGTCGCCTCGAGCTCCGCGATGCCTGCCATGGTTGGCCGGAGACGTTCCAGCTATTGAACGCTCTGCTAGGCTGTGCCGAAGGCCTGGCGTCTCACAGGGGTCCCGTGATGGCCCTTGAAGCGCTCTTCATCCCACGCGTCAGCCCTTTCATGGTAGCCGTACGTCTCCCAGTAGCCGTCCCTGTAGGCAGCGAGGAGCTCCATCCTGTTAACCCACTTCGCGCTCTTCCAGGCGTACAACGACGGGATGAAGGGCCTGGCCGGGAACCCCTGTTCCGCGCTCAGAGGTCTCCCGTTGATCTTGAAGGCGAGGATTGAGTCGTCCTTCAGGGCGTCCTCCAGAGGGACCGGCGTGGAGTAGCCGTCGGCGCAATGGAACATGACCCATTTGGCGTCGGGACTGACCCCTGCGGGTTCGAGGAGGGAGCGGACGGACAGGCCTTCCCACTGGACGTCCTTGATTGACCATCGGGTGACGCAGTGGAACGATCTTACCCACCTCCCCTGCGGACGCGAGGTCAGCTGCCCATAGTCGTACTCGGTCGGGGTGGTGACAAGGCCGTTGACGACCAGCCTCCACTTGCTGGAGTCCACCCTGGGGATGCCGAGGGCAGCATAGATGACGAATCTCTTCCCCCAGACTTGGTTCGGAGGGAGAGGCTCGACGCTCATTGGTTGGGTCCCGCTGCGGGTGTGGATGAGATCTCTACGTCAACGACGCTGTACCCCGTCGCCCCATCGGGGAAGGGACTGTTCATGGATGCGGTCTGGACAACCCCGTTGCCGTCGGTGGCGCGGACAACGATATTGTAGTTTCCGGCGCCCCCCGGGTTCCAATCTAGCCGCCAGAAGACCCAGGTGTAATTCGAGAGAGGGTCGTAAACGCTAGCGTCGCTCCACGTGGCGCCACCGTCGGTGCTCACTTCGACCTTGCTGATTCCGCGGTCCCCGGCAAACGCCGTCCCGATGATGGGCACGGGGGATCCGGAGACGTCGTCCAAGCTCGAGGGAAGCGGGAACCGGTCCCTGAGAGGGCTGTTCCCGGGTGTGATGGTTGTCGAACCGGTCTGAAGCGTGGCGATGCTGGTCCACCCGGCCCTCTGCCAATATCCTTCGTATGCTCCGCCGAGAAGTTCTATGTCGGTAATCCATTTCGGGTTCATCATGCCGTAAAGACCAGGGACTATTGCCCGCAGGGGGTAGCCATGGTCGGTTGGGAGAGGCTCGCCGTTCATCTCGTAAGCCAGGAGGGTCCCCTGTGCCATCGCCGTCTCTAGGGGAATCCCGACGTCGTATCCGTCGTAGCACCTGAAAACGACGTAGGCAGCCTGGGAGCTCACACCGGCCATCTCCAGGATGGTCTTCAGCTGAACCCCCTTCCACAGTGCGGTGCTCATCAGGTCCCCCCCTACCGTGTTGCTCACGCATTCAAGGGTGGCGTATTCTTCGACGGAAGTGAGCGACATGATGGACGAATAGTCGAAGGTCCGTGGGTTGGTGACGAGGCCGTGGACGTTCAGCTTCCACGTGCTGGAGTCGACGCTCGGGGCGAAGACGTTGATGTCGACCCGATAGAAGTCGGAATTGGGTGTCACCTGCGATGAAAGCACCTGACTGGTCTCCTGGCCGGATGGGACCGGGGTCTGCTTTGAGAAGAGGGCCCCCACCCCGTAATATAGGACAGCAGCCCCGACTGCGGCAGCCGCCGCCGACACTATGAAGAGCCTGCGTTTCCTGTCGTATGGCCTCTTGGTCCTCTCGGCAGGATAGAGCATCCGGGGGTGCCCTACGGGCCGAAGGTAGATCGGCACGAAAGCGGCTGTGAAGACGGCGACGGGGACGAGCATCCCAAGCGCGACCGAACCTGCGTTGACGGAAGGACTCGGCACCCGCGTTATCACCAGGAAAAGTGCAGAAAGGGTCAGAAGGACGCAATACGCTGAAGCCGCACTGGCGAGGACCACAGAGAGTCCTCGACTGGGGAGGGCTCCGAACCTTTTGAGGACCAGCGGGATGACCGCAAGGACCAGCACGAGGGCCACGGACCCTACGAAGTAGGTGGTCTCCTTCGCCAAAGGGCCCAGGTTCTCGACTGCTGCAGATTCGACCGAGCCAGGGACCAGCGAAAACACAGCAGAAGCCGCGATCTCAGGCAAGTACGTCAGGCCGAACAGGACTCCTAGGAAGAAGGACACGGCGACAGCCACCGTTCCAGCGATGACTCCAGCCAGCAGGAGCTGCCTTTCCAACTAGGTTCTGCTCTTGCTTGGATTCGAATTTAGCTGTTATTCCAAATCTCTTGTGAATCCACTGGCCCGCGCATTAGCCAGACGGCCGGCCCGACCTCTTCCCAAGGAGGAGCCCATCGCGTTTTGCGATCATGACCTCCGTGGACTTCACGACGGCGTCCACCTCTTCGCCTTCAGTTATCCCCAGGTCGTCAACGGCGTCGTTCGAGATGATTGAAGTAAGGTTGACAGGACCGGTAGAGACCATCTTAACCAATGAGGTGATGTCCCCCCTTTCGACCTTGGACACCCTCGCCCGAATCAGGTTCCTCGCGCTCAGCTTGTATCTCACATTCCCTGCAGATTCTTGGTCCTCCATGGCGTCGAAGAGGTACCTCCTCATCCTCCTGAACTCCTTGATTATGGAAATCCCTTCGGGGGTCAGGCTCGACCCTCCCCGGGTTGCCCCCCCGGAGCTTGAGCTGAGAATCTTCAAGCCGAACCTTGTTTCCATACGCTTTATGCGTCCCCAGGCGTTTCTGTAGGATATCCCGATGCTCTTCGCTGCCGCCACCAGCGACCCTGTCTCGGAGACCCGCCTCAGGAGCAGCGCGTCCACCTCGTCCAGAAGCGTCTCGCTACCGGCCTGTAGCGCCAGGTGAGGGACCGGGCGCGTCTCCTCCTTTCGCGGACTGGTCATCAAGAGGGATTTGCCCCGCTTCACGACTTAAACATTGGCTTAGGGGATATGCCTATAAACCCGTTATGTAATCACTTGCATAACGGACATGACTCGGCGAAGAGGAGTATCAAGAATGGTGGTCGCGGTCGTGGTGATAGTGGTCGTGATTGCCGCGGCCTTTGCCTACGTATATTCGATGAGTTCGGGATCTGGTCCGACTTCGAGCACCATTACTACAACAACTACAAGCACCCTATCCATCTCCTCGAGCCCTCTGATCTCGTTTTCAGCAGACGCCTACGCCACCGAGGCAACCGCCCTCCTCCAGGGCTTCTCCCAGAGCACTGGAATCCCCGTCGCCCCGGTCAAGTCTGCTGGGTCATTTGCCGACGCTAACCAGATCGCAGCCGGTGCCCCTGATGACGTGTTCATATCCGTCGCGCTTTCGGCGACGAGCTCGCAGTATCTGAAGAATCTGACTGCCAATTGGGCCGTCGGCTTCGCTTCTGACCAGATGGTCCTCGCCTATTCTAACGCGACGTCGGCGCAGAGTGTGGCCTCCGAGGGCAAGGCAGCGGCAGCGTCCAACTCAACCTCTGACTGGAACACATTCTTCGCTTCATTGACCTCTGGTCAGGTGAAGGTTGGCATCTCCAACCCTGTCAGCGACCCGGCGGGTCTCCGCGGCTGGCTGGTCCTCGAAGCGGCCGGCTTCCTCTACTCCGGAGGGAACCAGAGCGCCTACGCGAGCCCGCTGTTGAGAGCAGGCGCCAATGTGACCGGCACCAACGCGGCCGCCCTGGTGGCTCCACTTCAGTCGGGGCAGATACAGTTCCTGTTCATCTACAAGTCAGCGGCCGTGGCAGACCACATTGCCTACATCCAGTTGGACCGTCACGTGAACCTGGGCGATGCAACTCTGGGGACCTTCTATTCCCGGTTTTCATACAAGGACTCGGCCGGGGTCACCGCGGGAGCACCCATCATCCTGTGCGTCACTGTGCCACTAAGCAGCACCAACTCCGCCGAGGCTGACGCATTCGTGGTCTACGTGATTAAGAACGCGGCAACGCTCTCCGCATATGGTCTGAACCCCTTCAGCCCAGCAAAGCTTTATGACAATGTCGCCCCGCCAGCCGCAATCTCTCAGTTGGAATCTCAGGGGCTCCTCGTAGTGGCGGGAAGTCTTCCATAGCTGGCCGGCCAGCCATGAACTGGCTTCGGGCGGTCGCGTATGTGTCCGTGCTGTTTCTGGTCACCCCGATAATAGTCCTCCTCTATTACGGTCTAGGTCCCCTCCGGAGCGCGGCAGGCTACAGCAGCGGGATTTTCCGCTCCATCGAACTTTCAGTCGTTGCGTCGGCACTGGCGGCCGCGGTCGATGTCATCGTCTTCACTCCTCTGGCTTTCTACCTCGCACGGCGCAAGGATGCAATCGCCGAAGCCCTGGTTGACGTGCCTGTAGGTATCCCTCACCCAATAGTAGGTGTCGCCCTACTCATTCTTGACAGCCCCTTGACCCCCACAGGCCAATTCCTGCTTTCCATTGGAATAAACTTCTTCGACACCCTGCTCGGGCTCGTCTTCGCGCTCGTCATAATGTCGGCACCAATCTATGTGAAGTCGATGAAACCTTACCTCGAGTCGAGGAGCGCTTCGACCGAGGATTACGCCATGGGGATGGGAGCTTCACGGATGAGGACTCTCTTCTCAATCGTGCTGCCC
>Ga0335078_10004381_pt1 | contig 20942 bp, 24 predicted proteins | sample Lox_Sample_32_FD_206711 | JGI IMG/M metagenome (GOLD analysis project Ga0335078, IMG submission 206711) | Soil microbial communities from Loxahatchee National Wildlife Refuge, Florida, United States - Lox_Sample_3.2 | ecosystem: Environmental > Terrestrial > Soil > Wetlands | place: USA...
TGACACCCCGCTCAGCCCGCCGCCTCTCAGCGACGAACCGGGGCCTGCTACCGGGCGCTCCGGTGCCTACCCGGACAGGACTTCCACCTGTAAGCCTGGACCAGCTTTCAGGACGCAACATGGCGGCCAGTCTAAGAACCGAGCCCCGGCGGTATGGCCAGGATGGCCAGCCCGTCGCCGATCATCGATCCGGCCTGGCCGCCGAGGAAGGCCCGTTCCCGCAGCATCGGTTCTCGGGTTACCGGGCGACGTAGGCCGCGAGGTGCTCACCGGTGAGGGTGGAGCGGGTGGCGACGAGGTCGGCTGGGGTGCCTTCGAAGACGATCTGGCCACCGTCGTGGCCGGCTCCGGGGCCGAGGTCGATGATCCAGTCGGCGTGCGCCATGACCGCCTGATGGTGCTCGATGACCATCACCGACTTGCCGTCCTCGACGAGCCGGTCCAGCAGGGCGAGCAACTGCTCGACGTCGGCTAGGTGCAGGCCGGCCGTCGGCTCGTCGAGGATGAAGGTGCCGCCTTTCTCGCCCATGTGGGTGGCCAGCTTGAGCCGCTGCCGCTCGCCGCCGGATAGCGTGGTCAGCGGCTGGCCGATGGTGAGGTAGCCGAGCCCGACGTCGGCGAGCCGCTCCAGGATGGCGTGCGCGGCCGGCGTGCGCGCCTCGCCGTCAGCGAAAAACTCCAGGGCCCCGGTCACCGGCATCGCGAGCACCTCGCTGATGTCGCGGCCCCCGAGATGGTATTCCAGCACCTGCGCCGCGAACCGCTTCCCCTCGCACACCTCGCAGGTGGTGGCGACGCCGGCCATCATAGCCAGGTCGGTGTAGATCACGCCGGCGCCGTTGCAGTTCGGGCAGGCGCCCTCCGAGTTGGCGCTGAACAGGGCCGGCTTCACGTCGTTGGCCTTCGCGAACGCCTTCCGGACCGGGTCGAGCAGCCCGGTGTAGGTCGCCGGGTTGCTCCGCCGCGAGCCGCGGATCGCGCCCTGGTCGACCGCCACCACTGAATCCCGGCCCGACACCGAGCCGTGGATGAGCGAGCTCTTGCCCGAGCCCGCCACCCCGGTGACGACGACCAGCACGCCGAGCGGGATGTCGACGTCGACGTCCCGCAGGTTGTGGGTGCAGGCGCCGCGCACCTCCAGCTTTCCCGACGGTTTCCGCACCGAGGGCTTCAGCGCGGCACGGTCGCCCAGGTGCTGGCCGGTGACGGTGCCACTGGCCCGCAGTTCCTCGACAGTGCCCTCGAAGCACACGGTGCCGCCGGCCGCGCCGGCGCCGGGACCGAGGTCGACGGCGTGGTCGGCGATCGCGATCGTCTCCGGCTTGTGCTCCACCACCAGCACTGTGTTGCCCTTGTCGCGCAACTGCAGCAGCAGGTCGTTCATCCGCTGGATGTCGTGCGGGTGCAGCCCGATCGTCGGTTCGTCGAAGACGTAGGTGACGTCGGTGAGCGAGGAGCCGAGCTGGCGGATCATCTTGACGCGCTGCGCCTCACCGCCCGACAGCGTGCTCGACGGCCGGTCCAGTGAGAGGTAGCCGAGCCCGATCTCCGCGAACGATTCGAGGGTGTGCCGCAGCGTCGCCAGCAGCGGCGCCACCGACGGCTCGTCCAGGCCGCGGACCCACCCGGCGAGGTCGCTGATCTGCATCGCGCAGGCGTCGGCGATGCTGATTGTGCCGATCTTGGCGGACCGGGCCGCCTCGCTGAGCCGGGTCCCGCCGCACCCGGGGCACGTGGTGAAGGTGACGGCGCGGTCCACGAACTCCCGGATGTGCGGCTGCATCGCGTCGGTGTCCTTGGACAGCATCGACCTCTGGATGCGCACGATCAGCCCCTCGTAGGTCATGTTGATGCCCGCGATCTTGATCCGGACCGGCTCGTGATGCAGGAAGTCGTGCAGCTCCTTCTTGGTGAACTTGCGGATCGGCTTGTCCGGGTCGTAGAAGCCCGACTCGGTGTACAGCCGGGAGTTCCAGCCGCCCCCGGTATAGCCGGGGACCGTGAGCGCCCCTTCGTTGAGCGACTTGCTGTCGTCGTACAGCTGGGACAGGTCGAGGTCGCTGACCGCGCCCCGGCCCTCGCAGCGCGGGCACATGCCGCCGGTAACGGTAAAACTGCGCCGCTCCTTCACGGTCTTGCCGCCGCGCTCGAACGCGACCGCACCCGATCCGCTGATGGAGGCGACGTTGAAGGAGAACGCCTGGGCCGAGCCGATGTGCGGCTCTCCGAGCCGGCTGAACAAGATGCGCAGCAGGGCGTTGGCGTCGGTGGCGGTACCGACCGTCGAACGCGGGTCGGTGCCCATCCGCTGCTGGTCGACGATGATCGCCGTGGTCAGGCCCTCCAGCACGTCGACGTCGGGCCGCGCCAACGCCGGCATGAAGCCCTGGACGAACGCGCTGTACGTCTCGTTGATCAGCCGCTGCGACTCCGCCGCGATCGTGTCGAAGACCAGCGAGCTCTTGCCCGACCCGGATACCCCGGTGAACACCGTCAGCTGGCGCTTCGGGATCTCGACGCTGACGTCCCTGAGGTTGTTCACCCGCGCGCCGTGCACGCGGATCAGGTCGTGGCGGGCGGCAGCGTGCCGCGCGGGCGACTGCTTCTTCGTCCTCGTGGCCATGCTCATCGTGTCTCCGTTGAGGTCGTGGGTCGCAGGTCGCAGGTCACATCGGTGGCGGGCTGGCCGGGCTCAGACGGGAAGGCCCCCGAGCCGACAGCACGATCGCCCCGCCTGCGGACTTGAGTCTCATCAGAAGTATGACGAGGACGAACCAGGGACACTTCTCGAATCCTGCCCGGTCTGACCACCGGGTGGTGGCGGCCCGACCCATCGTGGCCGTCAATCCAGCTCCGTGGCTGTCAGCATCTCGGCGAGAGCCACTGGCGGCCGGCTCATAAAGATCACTACGGCGTTCGTCGTCCTGGGCGTCGCCATTGGCTCACGAGTCGCCCGCGCCTGAGGTGGCCGGGTACGTCGTTAGCGCGCAACCATCGCGGCCAGGTGGCTCAGCGAGTTATCAAGATGGTCCGGACTGAACGGCGGGAACTGAATGCGCTGGCGGGGAATCGCCCCTACCTCCGACCAGTCATAGGAGAGCGTGACCTCGGTCTCGTCTGGACCGAGCCGGGTCAGGTCGTAACGCCAGATCCAGCCGCCGAACTCTAGCTTGCCTGTTGCCGGTGACATATAGCCCGGCTTCCACGAAATGACGCGTGGTGGCTCGAACGCGAGGACCAGGTTGGCCATCTCGTAGCTGCCGTCCGGGTGGTTCTCGTGGTACATGGCTATTCGGAAGATCTGACCCGAGCCGGTTAGCCGCTGGCCATCGAGGGAGTCGCGAACCCGGCCGGTGCCGTCAACGGCGGCATGCCGCGATGGATCGGCAAGCACTGCGAACACGGTTTCGGCCGATGCGCTGATCGTGGTCGCCGCGCTGACGGTTTCCTCGGTCATGGTGGCTGGTCTCCGATTCCTCTGGGCGTCACGGTTTTCTAATGGAGGAGTGCTGTCGTGTCCCACGATGTGGACGACGCGGCGAAGCAAGACTCATCGGCTCAGGATCCGCTGCGCACTATGGCCGGGTGCCCGCCGGAATGATGGCTGGCCTTCACCGGGCCGGCGGCGCATACTGAATTGTGTGCTCGCCAGGGTGCGCAAATGGTTTGACGGAGCTGGCTGGTTCGTCGGCGCGGCCGTCGTGCTTCTGATCTTCGCCCTCTTGGCGATGCTGGTGGGGTTGCAGTCACCGGACAGCATGCTGTGGACCGGTCAGCAGGTTACCGGCACCGAGCAGCAAGGACTCGTCTACTACCGGTGGCAAGGTCAGTCGTATTCGCTGGACGTCCCGGGCTTCGGGTCGTCGAAGGCGGTAAGCGTTTATTTCAACCCAGGTGATCCCAGCCAGGCAATAGCCGATAACGTTGCCGATCGGGTGCTGGCTGGCTTGCTGGTTCTCGGGCCAGCGGCGGGCGCCGTGGTATTGCTCGTCATCGGCGGAACCCGAAACTACCGATGGCAACGCCGGAAACTCAAACTGGCCCGCGAGTTCAGGCTCTGAGCTTCCCTGTGCGGCCCACCGCTGCCCGCTCGCCGCCTCGACGTGCTGCGCCAGGTCCATAGGCAGGCCGTACCGGCTGTCCCAGGTGCGTCCCGGTGACACGATCGGTGACTTTTCAGGTCCGAGAGACAAACGGTGACAAAACCTGCCCTGCTGAGCGAACCCGGGGACCGGCGATAACTCCAGATAGGCCCCGGCCAGCTGCTCACTGGTGCGCAGAGATGGTAGCGTTCAGCGTCCTTATGCGGCCATAATGCGGTCAGGGTAGCTGGGCGACACCCCCCGGCACCAACGCCCCTCGATGGTCAAGTCCGCCTTGACGTCGGATACTTGAGACCTCTAACCCATCCGTGTCAGTTCAGTGTGGCTGTCGCGGCGGTAATCTCGCGTTAGTACTCGCACCTTCCCCGGGATCGGAGCCCTATGACCACGGACACGCCCGACGCCGTCGCGGCAGCGCAGAAGCCGACCATCGTCCTAATCCACGGCCTCTGGCTCACGCCGCTCAGCTGGGAAGGCTGGAAGCAGCGCTTCGAGTCGAAGGGCCACACCGTGCTTGCACCGGCCTGGCCGGGACTCGAGGGAACGGTGGAGGAGGTTCGCCGGAATACCTCCAGGTACGAGCGGCTCGGCATCAAGGAGATCACCGACCACTACGACGGGATCATCCGCGGCCTCGGCGCCCCGCCCATCATCATCGGACACTCGTTCGGCGGCCTTATCACGCAACTCCTGCTGGACCGCGGCCTCGGCGCGTCGGCCGTGGCGATCAGCCCGGCGCAGATCAAAGGCGTGTATATCCTGCCCCTTGCCCAGGCCAAGGTTGCGTCGGTGGCGCTCAAGAACCCGGCCAACCGCCACAAGACCCTGATGCTCACGCCAGAGGAGTTCCATTACGGCTTCACCAACACGCTCACACTCGAGGAGTCGAAGCCGATCTACGACAGGCTCGCGGTGCCGGGGCCGGGGCGCACGCTCTTCCAGGCGGCGTTCGCGAACCTCACACCCCACGCGGTGACAACGGTCAGCCGGCACAACTCAAGCCGCGCGCCGCTGCTGTTCCTCGCCAACGGCAGGGACCACACCGTGCCCGCAGCGTCGACGCGCGCCGCCTACAAGATCCAGAAGAAGACGGGCGCGCTCACCGAGCTCAAGGAATACCCCGACCGCTCCCACTCCACCTTCGCCCAGGACGGCTGGGAACAGGTGGCGGACGACTCACTCGACTGGGCCGTGCGCAACGCACGGACCTAACCCGCCGCGGGGCCGATTGGCGGCCACCCTTGGCCGTGGCAACGCTCATGGCCATGTTCTCGACGGCGCACACCTAGGAGAGGTTCTTGTGTGCCTGCGGCACGCCGCCGCGTCGCTGCTGATCCAGGCAGGCTACCCGCTCAAGATGCGGCGAGATCACGGGCCATAGGTCGGGTAGCCCGGGATGGAATCATCCGTGTCGGATGATGGCAATTGCGGGGCGCGGGGTGACCCTGGGGTTAGCGGTTGATGCGCTGGGCGCCCTGATCTTTGACGCCCGCGCGTTTGCCGGGTGCGCAGGGAAGCCGGAAAGAGGTGTCGGATGACCAGCCAGCCAGATGAGCTTGCCGCGGAATCGGGGCCCGAGCGGCAGGAGGCCGCCCATCATGCCGCCGTTGCCCTGCGGTCTATCGGGCAGCCGAACTCGGTCGCCGGTGAGTTCGATTTCTGGGACGACAAGTACGAAGGGCGGCGGCTGTTCTCAGAGCTGCTGGGCACCTTCTTCCTGGTCCTGGTCGCCGTCGGCGGCGGCATGGTCAGCGCGCGGTTCGGCGGGAACGCGGTTCCGTACGGGGCGAAAGTGGTGGCCCCGGCGCTGATGGTGGCGGCCATCATCTTGTTCATGGGGACGGTCTCGGGTGCGCACCTGAACCCGGCGGTGAGCGTGGCGTTCGCGGCGCGGGGTGACTTCCCGTGGAAGCGGGTCCCGGCCTACGTCGTGGCCCAGTTCCTCGGCGCGATCTTGGCCACGCTGGTGCTGTGGGCGTTTACGGGTAAGCAGGGCAGCGCAGGGCTGACCCTGCCAGGCGGCGGGATCTCGGCGGTCAGCGCGATGCTGTGGGAGATGGTGCTGACGGCCGGGCTGGTGAGCGTGATCCTGGGTACCGCGTCGGGTGCCCAGCAGATCGGGCCGCTGGCCGCAATCGGCGTGGGCAGCTATATCGCGCTGGCCGGGTTGTGGGGCTCGCCGCTCAGCGGGGCGTCGATGAACCCGGCCCGGTCGCTCGGCCCGGCGCTGGTCAAGGGCGACTGGACCGCGTGGTGGGCGTACCTGGTCGGCCCGGTGGCCGGCGGCGCCATCGCGGTGGGCATCGCCTACGTGCTGCGCGGCCGGGGCGGGGGCCGAAGCGGGGTGGCGGCCGCACAGGGCACGATGGGTGTGGACTGGCGTCCCGGCCCCCGGCCGCGACCTTGAGGCCAGGAGTCCAGTGTTCCCGTGTCAAGCTCATGAAGGTCGGGATGCCCCGGCCCGCCCGTTCGATCACGTCTTCTCGCGCGCCACGCCCCGTGACCCCGGGAAGCTGGGCGGTCCCCAAGGCGCATCCCGTACCCGAATCTCAGCTCAGGAGTAGCCGCCGCCGCGCAGGCGCTTGACCACCGGGTAGTTTTGCCGCTCAAGCCCGCGACGATCATGTGCAGCTGCCGGTGGCGCGGCGGGCTCCGCCCTTCGCTACCCTAAGCGGGGCACCTGGTTGTCGGTGTTGGGGGTGGTCAGGATTTCGGCCTCACTGCTGGCTGTCATTGTTGACTGCCGTGACCCACGGCACCAGGCTGAATTCTGGGCACGCGTGCTGGCCTACAAGGTCAGCCAGCGCAACCCCGATGAGTTCTTGGTTAGCGACCCCGTCGGTGCGGGCGGGTCGCTGTACTTCATGAAGGTGCCCGAGCCCAAGGTGGGCAAGAATCGGCTGCACCTGGACCTGGTGACCTCAGGTTCAATGGAGGCCGAGGTCGCACGGATGATCGAGGCTGGAGCTGAACTGGTTGAGGTGCGGCAAGATCCCGCTTCCTTCGACAATCCGGACACGTGGACGGTGATGCGTGATCCAGAAGGAAACGAGTTCTGCGTGACAAGTACCTCCACCTTGACGGGCTTGGAGTGACCCGCGACCCCCAGCGCACGCTCAAGCTACTTCAGACCGCATGAACGACTTTGCCGGATCCCTGAACCCACCCCGAACCCACCCCAAGCGCCCTGACCCTTCCGCCCTCTTAGCGGGGAGTCGGATCACTGCTGCCGACGTCGCCTGAATATCAGGAACGACATCGGTGAGCCTGAGCCACGGGTTTGTGACCGGTGCGATGCCGAAACCGGCGGATCTTCCATTTCTCATGACGGAATAGAACAGAACTGCGGCCCTCCTGCAAGAACACCCCGACGCAGAGGCTGAGCTGGACGTGCTGGTGCAGGCGATCGGCAAGGCACTGCCCGCCAGGATGGTGTCCGCGGCTGAGCCGAAGTCGACAGACGGCAGGACCGATCTACTCACGATATTCGCTGCGCAATTTAACTCATATACATCGATGCTCTGTACGGTACCTGCGCTCGCCCTCACTGCACAGGCATTTCTGCTCACGATCGCGTTGAATAATATGAGCACCAGAGGTGCCACGATAGTGACATCGGTCCCTGGCGCTTCTCATAGCGCTAGCGTCATGGGCGCTGATGCATGACCAACGTGGACTGGCAATATCTCATGGATATTTTACAAAGATGCTTGCGGAAGAAGTAAAACTGGATCTCGAGGTCCCCGTGACGGAAGCCGATGCCGAGCCATGGATTAAAGTATGCGCGGCGACCAACTGGCCCAGATCGGACCAATAGACCTTTTTAGAGGTTTATGAGGAAATTCCCGAAGGGACAGCCAATTAGTACAATGAATGTGTGGGTAGTACCTAGAGTCATATACTACGCCTGGCGGACTTGCCTGCTCGTATTCATTGTCGTAAATTTTGGCATCTTCGTATCTGCGGTGGTCGACTTTATTTGGTGGAAATGAACAATCCGCATCACTGGCTCGCCGTCAGGTACGCACGTCACGCTGTGGGCACCCAGTAGCGGACCTTGTCGCCGTTCTTGTACTCCAGCACGCCGCCGTTGGCCTCGATTACCTTGCGGGAGAAGACGTTGTCCTCATCACAGGTAAGCAAGGCCCGGTCGATGCCGAGCGAGCGGGCGACAGGGAGCGCTGCGGCCAGCATGGCGGTGGCGTACCCGCGCTGACGCGCCGAGGGCCGGATGTCGTAGCCGATATGCCCGCCGATCTCCCGCAAGCTGGCAGTCAGCCAGTGACGGATGGATATCCGGCCGAGGTATTCATTTCCGCTGACCCACCACAGGGTGGTCTGGGGCACGCGCCCATCAGGCCGCGGTGATTCGTCCTGCGCCTGATCCTCCAGCTCCCGCAGGTACCGCGCGAACTCGGCAGGGTCGGCCCACCTCCCGGTATATTCCCGGATTGCCTGCCCGGTGTTGCTGTCATCGTCCGGCCCTCCCTGACCTTCTGCCTCGAACTCCGCCATCGCGGCGAGGAATGAGCGGTAGACGCGGGGATCGGGCGCGATCAGCTCAGGCACGGGAACGGTCCTACCCAGCTTCGGCGCGGCACACGCGGATTCCGCCTGCCGGGCAAGCATGCGGCCAACTTCGTCCTGGCGATGAGCGATGCGCTGGTCCGCCCTGACCGGGTGGTGGCCCTGTTCCAGTCGCGTATTCGACCGGGACCGTTACACCAGCGAGGAGTGGTCGGCCGCGATGCTGCACGTTCCGGGCAGCGGCTGGTACCGGTGCGGGAGGAAGAGGTGGCACCAGCGGACATGCCGCCTGCACTGCAGCCACTGGTGTTTTGTGACCTGTTCGGGGTGGACGCCACGCAGGCACGCCGGGTGCTGCTGCTGGAGGCGGGCGGTGCAAGGACCCAGGCGGGCCCGGTGGCGAGCCGGTGTCTCCGGTCGTGCATGTGAGCGGTTGTGCGCCCCCGTTGCAGTACTTCCTGCTTTCCGGGCTTGACGCTCCAGGTGTCGAAGGTAGATCAGCATCTCCAGAAGCCGTTGACCCGGGCGAACGCGCTCATAGTAAGCGTTCTATCATCTGTTACACTTCATACACATGCAATATGTGCATGATGAACAACTCACGGAGAACGACATGGAGAATGCACCGGCGAACCGTATCGAGGAACGGCTGAGGTCGGCCTTCCCCGGGGAGGCGGTCGAGCGGATTCAGGTTCTGACCTACGGTGACGATCCGGAAGTCGAACCGGGGCAGACCGCGATCCGGGTCTTCATCAGCCGGGCAGGCCGACCGGAGGGCCAGGAGGCCAACGAGGAGATCATGCAGGCGTTCGAGGAAGCCAACCACGCGGCCCTCAAGCAGCTACGCGACAAGCTGCCCCGCTCCATCAATTGGGTCCACTTCCAGCCGGACACGGCGGGCGAGTCGCCGAAGGCTCGCGGCCCCATCCTCTTTATCAAGCGCGGTGGCAGGGAGGCCATGGCGCCGGATGAACTGACCGAGCAACTGACCCCCGTGAACACCCGGCTCGGGGCCGCCGACCTGGCGACCGTGGACACGCTGATCACCGCGGGCATCGCTAACAGCCGCGCCGAGGTCCTGCGCTGGGCCATCGGCCGCATCCGCGAAAACCCGGCCTACTCCCAGCTCCAGGACCGAGTGCACGAGATCAACGAACTCAAGACCAAGTTCTGACGGGCCTGCCCCCCGCCCGGTCGCATCTGACTTCTGGCCTGTGGGTACGTCTATCTCGTCGCCACATGCCGGCAGCCTGGTGTCCGCTGGCCACCAGTCCGGGCAGTAGTCAGCGACCGCCACCTCGGCGCCGTCCATCTCGATCGCGTCGTGCCAGTCGTCGTCGACGATGCCGGCCAGCAGCCGCCATAGCGGCGCGATCCGCCTGGCGCCGATCGCGAAGCCGATGCGCGCCTCGTGCGCGGCGCGTGCCAGTTGCCCGGCGAAATAGCCCGCGTCGGCGCGCATCGCCACCCGGCCCGATTGCCGTGCCCGCTGCGGCAGGGCGGCCAGGGCGCGGCGCAGCAGATCCGGCGCGCTCGTTCGCGGGTCATCGGTGCCGTCGCCCAGGTCGGCGGCCAGCACGATCTCGGCCTCGGCCCAGGCCGCCACGTGCGGCCGGCCGACCCGCTGGCCCTGGTGGTTCCAGGCCACGCCGCGCTTCTTGCGCCCGTAGACCTCCACGTCGGTGGTGTCCAGGTCGATCGTGACCGGCCCATCAGCCAGCGCCGCGGCCCGCCCCGCCGACAGCAGCGACAGCATCCGGCTGGTGACTGCGGCCATGCCATGCCCGACCGCCTGCCACCGCGCGGGCGTGATCCGCCGGGCCAGCCCGGCCGCAGTCGTGGACGCCAGCCCCGGTACCGGGACGATCTGCTGGCCCGCCTCGTCGGCGCGCTGGCGGTCCAGCCCGGTCAGAAAGTCCTCTCCGGCCAGCTGAGCCGCAGCGATCCCGGCCAGCAGCTCCCCAGCACCGAACCCCCGGTCGCGCTACTTGATCGGGCCGACCGCCGCATCTAGCGCCGCGATCACGCCGAGCCGGTCACACAGCTCGGTGACCGCCGCCAGGCCCGCGTTCGCCGTCAGCGCCGCATCCGGCGCGCCGACCCGGACCTGCCGCCGCGTCCGCCTCCCGGCACGTATGCTGCTCACCAGATAGGTGCCTCTCCGCTGAGATGATCATTTGCTTGGCAGCGATCATCATCCCAGGCCAGAGCGGTACCTATCGGCATCTACGGGATCGTGTCACCGGCTTACTCGCGGAAACGGGTCTGATCTAGACCGCTTCTGTACTTACCTGCTGTATTGAAGGAACACGTCCCCCTCACAGGGTATTGCGCAAGCGCTCTGACCTGGGCGCGCTCGGAGGGACTCGAACCCCAGCCTTCTAACCCGAAAAATGGAGATTAGCTGGGCATGCGGCAGCGGACCCTGGCCGTCGGGGCCGGTCAGGGCATTCCGGGCGGCGTGGGTCAGGCGGGCTGGGCCGGGTCTGTTCCGTCTGGGTCGGGTTCGGCGGGTGCGGTGTAGCGATGACCGAGGGCCGTTCTGCTTTCTTTCCCTATTGTCTGGAGGAGATGCGAGCGATGGTCCCGGCGATATACGCCAGCACCGTCAACCCGATCCAGAACAACGCCATGATGGAGAACGGCATAATGGCATTCACGGTGACCTTCCTCCTCGCTGTCTAGCTGTGCGGCATGTGGCGTCCTAGCCACTCCCGGAACTACGTGCAACGCTACACTCCGCGCCACGCGCCTATCGGGCTTGATGATCTATGGGCCTGACCCGCTTAGACGGACATTCATCATCAGGGGTTTATCCCCGGAAGGATGTCCGATCATGGAGAGCGTGGGGAACAAGCCCCGGCGGCACCGCCGTGCGTTCACGCCTGAGTTCAAGGCGGAGATCGTGGAACTGTGCCAGCGCGGGGACCGGTCGGTCAGGTCGCGAGGGATTTCGACCTGACCGAGACCGCGGTGCGCGAATGGGTCAGGCAGGCGGAGCGGGACGCCGGTACCAGGGATGACGGCGGCCTGACCAGCGCCGAGCGCAAGGAGTTGGCCCAGTTGCGGGCCGAGGACCGGCGGCTGCGGGAGGATGTGGAGATCCTCAAGCGGGCGACGGCTTTCTTCGCGTTAAGGAGAGCCGGTGAACTGCTACCCGTTCATCGAGGCGGAGAAAGCGCAGCAGCGCAACGTCAAGCGGGCGGGCGCCGAAACGGTGGAAGAAGACCACCATCCCCGACCCCGCGGCCGCGGCCCGCGCTGATGCGATCCGCCGGGACTTCACCACGGACGCCGCCAGGATCAACCAGCGCTGGTGCGGCGACATCACCTACCTCGTCACCTGGGAAGGCTGGCTCTACCTATTAGCCACCGTGATCGACATCGCCTCCCGCCGCGTGGTCGGGTTCGCGCTGGCCGATCACCTGCGCACCGAGCTCGTCGCCGACGCGCTGGCCAAACGCGGTCGCCGCCCGCGGCCCTGCTCGCAGTCAAATTGTTCAGCCTGGACATGTGCAGGTGACTGCCCAAGATGGCCGTAGGCCGCACGGGCTGCTGTACCCAACTGCTGTACAGGATGGCTCGCGCCAGCAAGAACACTGTCAACTCTAGGTTGACAGTGGACCATCAGCTTGGGAAGTGCCGAACTATGGTTCCTCGGACCAGCCAGGCAACGTAACCGGCGCGAGGCCGCCGCAGTGGCATTCCCGGCAACCGCAGTGCGCCTCCCGGACGCGGCCCATTGGGTTAGAGTCAACAGTGCAGTGAGGCCCGCAGCCTGCCGTAATAGGCGTCATAGCATCCGTGATATCACAGCCCGAGCCTGATCCCTTCTTCTGATTCTCGACGTTCACCCGCGTATCGCGATGGCCATCCTCTGGCACAGCCGGATCGCGCTCACGATGGAGATCTACACCCAGGTCCCCGACAAGGTGACCAGGGACGCACTCCGGCGGCTGAGCGACTGGCTCGACCACGACGAGGACCAGGGCGACGAGGCCCGCTGATGAACTGCCGTTGCGGTCAGCGCTGCTGTACTTCGCTGCTGTACGCGGCATTCAGAAGGCCGGTCCCAAGATCGGAACCGGCCTCTGACCTGGGCGCGCTCGGAGGGACTCGAACCCCCAACCTTCTGATCCGTAGCAAGATCAGGTTCGTCCAGATCCGGCCGTCGTGGTCCATTCGGGCCGCTGGCACGCTACGCGGCGACTTGGCAGTTCCAGCCTTGTCCGTGCTCGTCCAGATTCGTTGTTAGCAACCGCGTTAGCAAGATCGTCGCCTGAGGCCGGTCCGACATCGGCGCCTATCCCAGTGGCCCGGCGTGCGGCGGGCGGGCCGCCAAGGTCAAGCCCGCCGCTGACGCCGGCCCAACCACGCCGGGAGGCGTGGCTCCGACCTTCCGCTTTTCAGGATGAAGGATGACTGTCCACGACCGGCCATGTTGGTCTATAGACCCTGCTCGGCGCCTGGTGGTAGCCGGTGATGTACGTAGGTACACGAACATGTATGAGATTAGAAATGAGACTAACTGCCGCCCGGGCACCTCTAGCGATGGACCGATCCGAGCGACCTGACCTTCCGCGTTTGAGGCCGGGGAGTCGGATCAGGACTGCCGAGGCCGGTCGGAGGCGGAGCATGCCATCGGCAGGACTGTGGCGGTTGCGCAGTAACAAGATGCCTAGCTGCCGGGCGTGCTGAATAGCATCGCGTCGACCGGCGGCGCCGAGCTTGCGGTAAATGGCCCGGGTGTGGCTCTTGATGGTATTGATGGATACGTCCAGCTCGCGGCCGATCTCGTGCAGCGGCAGCGGTCCGCGCAGCAACCGCAGCACAGTTTCCTCGCGCGCCGTGAGCGGCTCGGCAGCCGGGCTGGCGTTCCCCCGGCCCGTCCGCGGTCCTCTGCCCGGCAGGCCCGGCTGGGGCTGGTGGCTGCCCGGGATTGCGATCAGCGCCGCGATCGCGTCTTCGACCCTGCTGAGCTGCTCGATGGCGTCTTCGCTGCTGACACGCGGGACGATGGTGTCGTCGCTGCGGGCAGCCAGCGTGCTGAGGGCTTGTGCGGTCTCCCTTTGGATGCGGGCGGTTGTCTCGGCCAGCGAGATGGTCGAGGCCATGGTAGGCTTTCGAACTCGGTTGAAGCTCCATTGCTTGTTGAACTGATAGGCCGTGCCGCTACATGGTGGGATCTAGCTATTACCGGAGTTATCGATGAAGTGCCCCGCTCACATCTTAGAGAGCTTGCAGAATAGTCGAATGACTTCGCCATTAATCATCAACATAGGTACTCTTACTTGCAGAACTGGGGACGTAACCGCAGCAGAGAATTCGGATACATTGCGGCTGGCCCTCGGCGATGAAGCTTAGCTCAGGCGGCGCTGGTGCTTAGGACTCTCATCCGTCGATGGCTAACGATCCTTCGCTTGTAAGCTACTGGCACCTTGTCGGATATCATCGCTCACCTGGGAAGCTGGCATCTCGTATCACTAGCTCAATCGGCGAGTGTCGGATGTCGTTGCGGTCAACAATAGTGGTCAAGCATCTATCTCACGGTGACCGTCTTGCGCCGTCAATTCTTCCATCCACTTCGGTGTCCAGATCGGGGTTGGCACAGCTTCGCCTTTCAATCCCAGATCGCGTCTCGCACACTCGTAGAAGGCGTCGCGGGTTACTTGGGTCTCCCTCATGGAAGGCTCCCGCTGCTCTACCGCTTCGAGCCGTTAATCGACAGGAACAGGAATTCGATAGTCATACGGCGGCCCGTACATTCCATGGGCTTCAAAATGCTCGAATGGCGATGTTGGCAGTTCTTCCAGTTTCCCCGTGCCGCGTCTAACCCACTGTGCGCCAGCACGATCTGTAAAAGCCACTTCAGCGCCAATGCGTCCACCCAGGACTCCCCATGCACTTGCTGGAAGCCAGATCCTCCATCGGCCCGGCGGAAGGATGCTCAGGAGGAGGATCGGAGGGGATATCTGAGTATCTGGTTCAGACCGTTTTTTAAGCTCAAACCATGCCTCCATGGACTCCGGGGCCGCCCCGTGGATATACACAAGACCTGTGACCAAAGAGTAGATAGGCTCCGCGGAGCCATTTAGCAACTCAATCGCCGTCCGACCGTCATCGTAACTAGAATCCTCAGTTGCGTATTCAATTTCACCTATCCACGCCGCGACCAGCCGCGCTTGTGATTGATGGCGTTCACTTCGATCTTGAACCTCTTGGGCAATTCTGCGCCTTCGTTCATTACCTATCTGCCACAGCGCGGCACCTAGAGCGCCGATTGTTCCTATTGATGCAACCCATGTGGCGATGTCACCAATTTGAATGCTCATTACATGCTTTAGCGGCCCATTGTCCGCGTTCTTGTTCCCGTGATGATCAGTTACGGCAGCCACTCCGGGAAGACATGTGTATAGACTGCGTTACCCTACCCCCAGAAGACCTCGCTCTGTCCCGTCCTTCCGGTAATTGTCGGGCTGGGAGGTTCGTCGTACGCTCGTTGGGCGCGGCCCTTGCCGTAGGCCGCCTCCGGCTCACCTGCAACACTGAGGCGCGATGGGCTCACGGCTCCGGAGACTGCAGGTTCCAAATCGCCCTAGCTGCATCGATGACCGGTAAACCTTGACGTTCGGTCCGCATCTGGTCCATATCCAGGCTCAGGCGATTCCGATGGCGCTGCCTTGCGCCACACTGGCGACTATGGGTGCGGTTCTAACGACCACGCTGGGCAGGTTCCTAGCGATTGCTGACGAGCTGCTCGGTATCGCTCTTGGCGATCGGCGGGAGCTCTGCAACTGCCCGTTCGTCGCATGATCAACGTGGCTTACCTGGATGAGAAAGAGTCGGATGACCCCAGCATCGGCCATCGTGGCGTCCTTTAACGAGCTTCCGTCGATCTTGGCTTGAGATGATGGAGGTCATCAACCAGGCCGGGGTCATCAGGACTTAACGGCCATGGCAGGGCAAGGAGTAATCGAATGAAGTCGAAGGTCCAAAACCCCGTAATCCAGAACTCTGTGATCCAGAACTCGGTTACAGCATCTTTTAAAGAACCTGTGGATAAAGATGAAGCGCAGAAATTCGCTGAGGCGATCCGCGAAAGCTGGCATGAACAAGCGACAGCCTTCAATCGTTCCGTGCTTCTGATGTTGGGGCTTGTGGCCCTATTCGCACTCCTGATAGTGGGGAAGCCGGGTCAGGTTGTGGTCTTCGGGGTCACCATCAAAGACGTGAGATGGCTGCTACTATCCATACCACCGTTGGTGGCATATCTCTATCTTGATAATGTAATTACGGCCTGTAGGTGGGGATATTATGAAACCGCTCATAAATCGGTGATGGAAGTCGTGAATCCAGAGCTGGTTGCTACCGGATTGTATAGCCTCGTAGGCCCTCGAAGCTTGTCCGCGGCCGGAGCGGGCGTAATCCCAGAAAAATTGCGGACATCGCTAAGCTACGGAAGTGTGACAGAGTTTGCCCTGGCTTTTATGGGCGTTGTCGCGATGGGCCTTGTGCCATTCACGTTCCAAGTCCTAGCATACTATCAGCTATTTCTCAAATATGGGAAGAATGGAGTGCTCTGGATATATCTAAGTCTTGGATTGACAAGTATCCTTTGGGCATGCTCTTTCTTCATCTGGGTTACCAGTTACGGCCTAGATCACCTTCAGAGTATGCCAAAGGACTTTAAGCGCATCCCTCAGGACTTTAGGCGCAACCGTTAGGTCGTTGCCATCACTTGGCACATCGCGACCATCGTCCATGATCCCGGGTGAGTTGCAGGCGACAGCATGGACTCGCGAACCTGGGCTATCAGCTTGGGAACTGGCTTGTCATGCTCTGCCGACCACAGTATTTGCAGCTCAGAGTCTATTCGTCTTGTCCGTGAGTATCCGCTACAGACCGTCTCAGACCGTGGCGTCGGGCACGTAACGGGCACGCAGGCGCCACTGCGCTAGGTCTACCCCTGGTCCGCAGGTTCGCAACGTCGGGACTACCAGCTCCGTTGGATCAAATGACGCAGCTCTGTTCGGCCATCTGATACATGGTGGTCTTCATCGGAGGCGTACGCTGGAAACTACGCTTGAAAGGGGGGATAACCATGGCCATCATACTGGTTATTGTGGTACCGCTTGCCATCCTGCTTGCCTGGGCGGTGGTCCAAGACCTGAAGCGCCGTCGGCGTCACGCCCTTAGTGCGGACGTGGAGTCGCGGGCACGAGCTGTTAAGGCCGCCTCGGAGGCCAGGCTCCCGCCAGGGGGAGGCGGGTAAAGGCGTTCCAGTCACATCCAGCCGCCACCTGGATCGGGGCCCGGCTTCTCGCTGATTTTTTGCCTGTCGATCTCTCTTTGCCTGCTGAAGGCTCCGGTGACTGACAGCCTGGTGCCCCTTCTCCGTTGCCGGAAGTCATGCAACCCGGCCCAGGCGAGGACTACGACGATGACGCCACCGATCACGGCCATGATGATCATCGCGCACCCCCAACTCAACTGCTGTAGTCCCGGGGGTTTTCCCTGGTAGCCATGGCTTCGAACGTGAGGCTCGCCGCGCGCGTTCCGGGCCTGGCCTCTGGCCTGGCCCTCGCCGTCAGGCCCGCTGGGTCGGTAGAGGCTCCGGCGCTCAAGGGTGGGTCCTGAAGATCGTTTCTGCGAAGCGGTTAGAAACGATCTTCGGGTGCCCTTGACGCTGGAGGGGCCGACCCGGACAATGCGTGGCGTTCCGACCCACTGGCTGTGACGTTCTCTCGGCGATCGGCGCACTCGGCGCGTCGTTGACGGCCTGGCCGTGGTGCTGGGGGGCGCGGCAGCGGGATACGGCGGGGACCGCAGGCGGCCGGTCACCGGGGATGCCGTGCGCGGCAACCGCCGCGCCGTAGGGCTTGCGTCCGAAGGACGCGGCGAAGCTGCCGCCCTGCGACGGCGAGACCCCAGGGTGAACCCCGGCCGCCTACGGCGGGTCACCCTGGCCGCTCATCCCTCGACTGCTCGCGCCCTGTCCCTCGCTGCACGGGCCGGGGCCGTCAGGCTTGGCGCGCCGGAGGTGCGCCCTTGATGATCGTGAAGAAAATTCTCACAGCATCGGTATGGCGGCCGTCGGATCGCCCCGGCGCAGGCCTGGCTACGGCTACTCGGGGCAGGCGAATCGCGCCCAGATGGTGCGGGTGGTGCTGTCGCCGTCGATCCCCCACTCGTCGGCGACAGCACGGACGATGTCCAATCCGTGGTGCCGGGTCGGATCGATCATTTCCTGGTTCCAGGGACCGCCGTTGTCTTGGACTTCGATCCGCGCGTAATGGTCCGGACTGATGATGGCGCGGACGGTGAAGGTGCCGCCAGGGAGGCGGGAGCGGCTGTGCTGTGCGGCGTTGGCGGCGAGTTCGGAGGCGCACAGGATGACGTCATCTGCCCGTGAGCAGTCATCGAGGACTGCGCGCAGGTCGGCGCGGACAGCGCGGATGTGCTCGGTGCCGCTGGGATAGGTGACCTCGGTGGTGCGTAGTCCGATGGTTCTGGGTGCTGGCGTGTGCATGGGTCCTCGCTGCGCCTGGTCCGCGTCTCTGCACCCATGAGCGTACTCTGACTCTTAGTACCGTACAATAAATACGTGTTACTTCACGTACTAGCCTGGCACATTAGGTGCGAGCATGGCGTCACACGACCCGGAGGAGAGCGATGTTCGGTCTATGCGTGCGCTTCACGTGCAAAGACGAGGCCGCCGCCGAGGCATACGACAAGCTTGTCGCCGAAACCATTGAGGCCATCAAGACGGACGAGCCGGGGACGCTGGTGTATGCCTCCCACACGGTGGAGGGCCAGCCGCTGCAACGGATCTTCTACGAGCTATACCGGGACCGGACGGCGTTCGAGGCGCACGAGGCATCCCCGGCAACCCGCCGCTACCTGCAAGCGCGGGGCCAGTACCTCGCCAGCACCGAAGTGGACTGGCTCACCCTCCAAACCGGCAAAGGCACCGGCGGGTGACTACCCCGGATTACCAGAAGAGCCTAGGCCGCAAGATCGCCGCCGAGCGACGCCGCCGAGGTCTGTCCCAGCCTGAGCTAGCCCGCATGGTGGACCGGTCAGTGGCCTGGGTATCGCAGGTCGAGCGCGGCGTGCGCAAAGTCGACCGCATGTCGGTGCTGGAAGCCCTCGCCGTCGCACTGGACGTGCCGCTCGCCGAGCTGGCCGCCGAGGCACCCGTAGTCGCCGCGGTCACCGAGGAACCACCCGGCACGGGCGGCCTGCGGCTCGTCCTGTCCGGGGCCTACGCGTTGCGTGCCATGCTCGACAGCCGACGCGCCCCCGCGCTCAGCACGCTCCGGACCAGGGCCCGCAAGGCATGGGACATGACGCACGCCGGGCGCTACACCGAGCTGACCGAGTTGCTGCGCAGCCTGATCCCGGACCTGGAAACAGCCACCCGGGCGGTGCCTGAGGACCAGCGCGCCGAGGTGTTCGAGCTGATGGCGGCTACCTACCAGGCGTGCTCGGCCGCGCTGGCGAAGCTCGGCGAGCCCGAAGCCGCGTGGATTGCCGCCGACCGGGCCATGGCCGCCGCCGAGCGGGCGGGCAACCCGCTGCTGGTGGCCGCGGGGGCGTACCGGCTGGTGTTCGTGTTCATCAACGCCCGCCACTACGACCAGGCCGAGGAGACCGCCCGCACCGCCGCCGAGGCCCTGCAGCCGATGGCTGACCAAGGCGACCCGCAAGCCATCTCCTTGTGGGGCGGGCTGACCCTGCAACGCGCTGTCATCGCCGCCCACGTCAACGATCCCGACCTCGCCTACGGCCAGCTCGAGATGGCCAGCCAGGCCGCCAGGCGACTTGGTGAGGGGCACAACGCGTACAACACCGAGTTCGGCCCGGCCAACGTGCGGCTGCACGAGATCGCCACTGCCGTCGAGCTCGGCGACGCGGGCCGGGCTCTGCGGGCTGCCGCCGCGGTGGATACCGGCGGGCTGTCGGCCGAACGGCAGGCCCGGATGCTGATCGACGTGGCCCGTGCCCATGCCCAGCGCCGCCAGGTCGGTGATGCCGTGGCCGTGCTGCTCCAGGCCGAGACCATCACGCCCGAGCAGGTCCGCTCGCACGGCCTGGTCCACCAGCTCGTCTCGGACCTGCTGACCATGCAGGACCCGCCCGGCGCTGAGCTACGCGACCTGTCCAAGCGCCTGACCGTAAAAACCTGACTGATACTTTGTGTACTATGTACGTACCTTGGGTACTGTAACAGTGAGGCTGTTGGAGTCTCGCCCCATCGAGGGATAACCGTGCAGATGCCGGGCCGGTGAGTTCGCCGCGTTCCCGGGTCACGGTGCACACGCCACCACATGACACGCCTGAGCGGCAGGCCGCTCCTGACCAGGCCCAGCATGCGGCACAGCACCGCTGATCAGCGAACCCGACCCGCGTCTGCCTGGCTGGAGCACGCCTCCGCTCGTCCACCCCGACGAGAGGAGTACCGCCTTTGCCCATCTCTGCCCCCGCAGGTGCCATCCGGCACACCGGAGGATGCCTGCAACCGGTTCTGCTGCGCGGCCGCGCCGACTACATCGACGGCGGCACCGGCGAACTGATCCACCGCTACACCACCGTCCACGAGCCCGGCGGCGTCCTGCCGATCGCCTGCAAGACCCGCCGCGCCTCCCGCTGCCCGCCCTGTGCCGAGGTCTACCGCGCCGACACCTACCAGCTCATCCACGCCGGGCTGACCGGCGGCAAGGGCATCCCCGCCACCGTCGCGGACCATCCGTGCGTCTTCGTCACGCTGACCGCGCCGTCGTTTGGCCCGGTCCACGCCCGCCGGGAGAAAGATGGCCGGGTCCTGGCCTGCCGACCGCGCAGGAAAGACAAGACCTGCCCGCACGGCATCCGCCTGTCCTGCTTGGAGAAGCACACTCGGGAGGACGACCGGCTCGGCGAGCCGCTCTGTCCGTACTGCTACGACTACGCCGGGGCGGTGCTGTTCAACGCCTGCGCCCCTGAACTGTGGCGCCGCTTCACCATCACCCTGCGCCGGGCACTTGCCCGCCAGGCCGGGCTCACCGGCCAGGCCCTCGCCGCGCAACTCCGGGTCTCCTACGCCAAGGTCGCCGAATACCAGCGCCGCGGCGTCGTCCACTTCCACGCCATCATCCGCCTGGACGGCCCCGCCGGGCCAGCCGACGCCCCGCCCGCGTGGGTCACCGTCGCCCTGCTCACCACTGCCATCGACCAGGCCGCCCGCGCCGTCAGCGTCACGACTCCCGCCGCGCCGGGATTCCCGGCCCGCACGCTTGTTGCCCGGCGCTGAAGATTCCGATGTAGGCGGCG
>Ga0335078_10004382_pt1 | contig 20938 bp, 16 predicted proteins | sample Lox_Sample_32_FD_206711 | JGI IMG/M metagenome (GOLD analysis project Ga0335078, IMG submission 206711) | Soil microbial communities from Loxahatchee National Wildlife Refuge, Florida, United States - Lox_Sample_3.2 | ecosystem: Environmental > Terrestrial > Soil > Wetlands | place: USA...
GGCGCGCCGGGTCCGCCCCGCCCGGGCACCGGCCGCCGTCCCGCCGGGCTCCGGGCGCGCCCCGGTCCCGCCGCACCCGCGCCGCGATCGTCGTCGCCTGCGTGGCGGTACTGGCGGTCGCCGCCGCGGGATACTTCATCTTCAATGGCGGGTCCCCGACCGCGACCGCGCTTACCGTGCCGGGTTGCACCCAGAAAGCGGCGACTGCGAAGGCCGTGTCCAAGGCGCACGGGCACACGCTGCGGACCGGGGGGAAGCCGTTCGACGCGGTGGTGACCGGCAACGGATACGGGTTCGTGTCGCTGACCAGCGGACTGGCTGTGCTGCGGACCGCCGGGCCGGCCCTCGTCCGGACGATCCCGCTCGGCTCGGCCCTCGGCGAGGCGCTCACGCCGAACCAGAAATACCTTCTCGTCAGTGGCCAGGACGGCGGGGCCACGGTGTTCGCCGTCAGTGACCTGGAGACCGGGCTCTCCGCCCCGGTGGGCACCCTGACCAGCACGGGGAAGCATGCGGTCCAGGTCGCGGTCTCGCCGGACGGCCACTTCGCCTTCGTGACCCTCCAGGGCAGCGGGCGCGTCGCCGTGTTCGACCTGCGGCGGGCGCTGACCGCCGGGTTCGGCCGGGCCGACCTCGTCGGCATGATCCCGGTGCACCCGGACCCGGTCGGCATCACCGCGTCCCCGGACGGCCGGTACCTGTACGTGGCGAGCGGCCTGGCCACCCCGGCCGCGGACTCGGGCCAGGGGTACCTCACCGTGATAGACCTGCACAAGGCCGAGACCACCCCCCAGTCGGCCGTGCTCGCCGCGGTGGGCGCCGGGTGCGGGCCGGACCGGGTCGCGGTGTCGGCCGACGGGCAGAGCATCTGGGTGAGCGTCGGCGGCGGGAACGCCGTCGTCGCGTTCTCCGCGGCCAAGCTGCTCAACGACGCCGGGCACGCCCTGATCGCCCGGGTGGCGGTCGGCCAGCTGCCGCTGGGCCTGGCCGTCGTGGCCCACGGCGGACGGATCATCGTGGCCGACTCCAACCGCGACAAGGTGGCCGGGGGCACCGCCAACCTCGCGGTCATCGACGTGGCGCGGGCCCTCGCCGGAGAGCCCGCGCTGACCGGCTTGATCAAGTCGGGTACCACGCCCCGGCAGTTCGCGCTAGAACCGGGGGGCAAGACGCTGCTCGTGGTCGACTCCGGCTCCGGGCGGGTACAGACCGACAAGATCACGCATCTGCCGTGACGGCCCCCGGGGGCGTGCGGCGGCGGACCGGAGGACGCACAGGTGGCCGACCGAGATGGACACAAGCCGCAGCAGCACGGACCGGCCGCGGGTAGGTTCCAGTGAGCGATGGTCCGACGCTATGGCAGGGCACGCCCATGCCACCGCCGCAGCGTCGCCGGCGGATCAGCGGGAAGGTACTGGCTTTGATCATCATCCCGCTGGTGATCATCGGGCTGTTGTTCGGCCTGGACCGGGTGGCCGCCGCCTACGCGGCGAACGTCATCGCGACCAAGATCCAGGCGAACGGCTTCCCGGTCAAGCCCGGCGTCTCGGTGGAGGGGTTCCCGTTCCTGACGCAGGTCCTCAGCAAGCACCTCGACGGCATCGACATCACCGCGCCGAACGTCCCGGCGGGCCCGGTCACCGCCGACATCACCGCCCAGGCGACCGGCATCGACCTCAACTCCGGTTACCAGTCCGGGACCATCTCGCACGTGTCCGGCACCGGCCTGATCCCGTTCTCCAGCGTGGCCAGCATCCCGGTGCTCAAGGGGGTGCCCGGCCTGACGATATCCAGGGCCGGCCCGCACACGGTGAAGCTGACCGCCAACCTGCAGGTACTGACCGCCACGGCGATCGCCCGCGTCAGGAAGACCGGGCACAACCGGTTCAGCTTCCGCATCGTCTCGGCCAACGGCATCCCGCTTTCGGTCCTCGGCCCGATCCGCCACGTCACCGTGACCATCCCGCAGCTGCCACTGGGGCTCACCGTGCAGACCGTCGGCGTGAGCACCCAGGGCGTGGTGATCGGCGTTACCGGGAGCGACGTTCCGTTCGGCCAGTGATCTGGGCCCGGTGGGCCGCCGGCCCCCGGGCCGTGGCAAGCTGAGGTCCAGCGGCCCGGCCGCGCGGCCCGGGCTGCCCCGCGATCCCGCGGCACCCCTTGCGGCAAGGAGGAACGATGCCCACGCGCACCGCCCGCACGACCTGGACCGGCGGCCTCGAGGACGGGGGCGGCACGGTCAGGCTGGTCAGTTCCGGCGCCGGCAGCTACGAGGTCAGCTTCCCCCGGCGGACCGCCGAGGACGCGGGCGGCGTGACGAGCCCGGAAGAGCTCATCGCCGCGGCCCACTCGGCCTGCTTCGCCATGCAGTTCTCCGCCATGCTCGGCGCGGCCGGCGGGAGCGGGCAGTCCCTCGACGTCGGTGCGGACGTCACCCTTGGCCCGGACCCTGCGGGCGGCCTCCGGATCACCGGCATCAAGCTGACCGTGTCCGGCTCGGCGCAGGGTCTCAGTGCCGAGCAGTTCGCCCAGGTCGCCGAGGAGGCCAAGGCCAGCTGCCCGGTCAGCAAGGCGCTGGCCGCCACCAGCATCACCCTCGAGGTCGCCGGCCGCTGAGCGGTCCCGGCGCGCGATCCCCGATAGCCTCGGGGGATGGAGCTCGGCCTGCGCGGTGCCCGCGCGCTCATCACGGGCGGAAGCCGGGGCATCGGCCTGGCCATCGCCGGGGCGCTGGCCGCCGAGGGGGCCGCCGTGGGCATCGTCGCCCGCGACCCCGACGGCCTGGCCGCGGCCGCGGAGCGCCTGGCCCGGCACGACGTGCCGGTGGCGGCCTCGGCCGCCGACGTCACCGACACGGACGCGCTGGCCGCGGCCGTCGAGCAGATCGCCAGTGCGCTCGGCGGCCTCGACCACCTGGTGGCCAACGTCGGCGGGACCGCCGGCGGCAACCTCGCCGAGTCCGCGGCGGGCGACTTCACCGCGACCTTCGCCCTCAACGCCGGGCACGCGGCCGAGCTGATCCGCCTCGGCCTGCCGTACCTGAAAGACTCGGCCGCGGCCTCCTGCGTGATCATCTCCTCCATCACCGGGATGCGCCCCGCCCCGCGGACCACCTACGCGGTCGCCAAGGCCGCGGAGATACACCTCGCCGCCACGGCCGCGGTCGAGCTGGCACCTGCCGGGATCCGGGTGAACGCGGTCAGCCCGGGTTCGATCATGTTCCCCGGCGGCTCCTGGGACCGGTTCCGCGGCGAGCATCCCGAGACGTTCGCCGCCTTCCTCGGCAGCCAGTTCCCGTTCGGGCGGCTCGGCCGCCCCGAAGAGGTCGCGGACGTGGTCGCCTTCCTGCTGTCCCGGCGGGCGTCGTGGATCACCGGCGCCAACATCGTGGTGGACGGCGGCCAGATATACCCGAGCGCCCGCCGCTTCGCTGCCCCCTGACGCCCGGTGCCGCCTCCGCCCGGATAAAGAGCTGCTGCTTCTTTTCTAAAACGAATTAGTGCCATTACGGCTGGCCGGGATATCTGGCAGCGACCCTGGCCTTGAACTGGTACGACATGAGGGGAAAGCGCGGTATGGTGCGATTCACCTTCGTGTGATGACCGTGCCACCTGGGCCTTGACCGCCGGTTGGGGGGTTGTTAGATTCCCCGCGGAAGCGTCCGCATAATTGCCCGGATGCTCGTTCTTATGCAAACGGGGTAATTTCGGCGGTCAGTCAGCCTTCGGGGGAGGACGCTGTGCGAAATCGCTTGACCGGGGCCCGCGGGTGGGGATGGGCCATCGGCGTGGCGGCGGTGGCCGTGGCCGCGCAACTCGTGGCGGGGGGCGCGGCGTCGGCGATCCGGACCACGTCCGGCGCGGATCACCTGGCCGGCACCATCGCGCCGGCCAAGACCGGCCTGCTGGACTGCAACGGGTGGAGCCCGAGGTACCGGTCGGCCGCCAATGCCATGCGGATGCGCTGCACCGACCCGCACGGGCCGCTCTACGACGGCCGCCGGCAGCGGTTCTACGACAACGGGCACTACGTGGGGCACGACGAGCCGACCGTGAAGTTCATCTCCTCGCTCAAGGGCTCGGGCAACACGATGACCTACGTCGTGCGGCTGCCGCGCGACCCGGCCAGGTCGCCGACCGCCAGCGGGAGCGTCACCGACTACGGCGAGCTGAGCGTCGCGCCCTGGTTCGGCCTGCCCATGTGCGACCCGCACTCCTACCCGCAGAACCCGTGCACGCCGGACAGCGACAGCAACTCGGGCCTGCTCACCAACCCGAGCGCGGCCGGGTCGGCGTTCCTGGAGATGCAGTTCTACCCGCCCGGGTTCACCCCGTTCCTTACCGCCGACGGGTGCAGCAGGACCCAGTGGTGCGCCGCGCTGAACATCGACAGCGCCGAGTGCACGTTCAACTTCGCCTCCTGCAACGGCAACTGCCTGGAGCCGGTGAACTTCTCCTTCATCCAGACCAACGGCGTGCCGCCGGGGCCCCCGGCGCCGCAGGACCCGGATGCCGCGACGTTCCTCGGCAACGCCAGGACCCTCCGGATGAACCCCGGTGACGTGGTCACGGTGGCCATGACCGACCCGCCCGGCGGCTTCACCGTGCGGATCACCGATCACACCACCCATCAGACCGGGTGGATGCAGGCCAGCGCCGGCAACGGGTTCGCGAACACGAACATGTCCGACTGCTCGGGCAACCCGTTCACCTGGCACGCCGAGTACAGCACGGCCAGGAAGCAGAACCAGGTGCCGTGGGCCGCGCTCGAGGGCGGCGTGCTCATGGAGCAGGAGATCGGCCACGGTGAGGCGTGCGGTTCGATCGCCCACAAGGACGGGTTCGCCGCCGCCTACTCCGGCGGCAGCTCCTACACCGACCCGGACGTCTTCCAGACCTGCGCCGGCGGCCAGGAGGGCAGGCGCGACAAGGGCGAGGGACCGTGCAACGTCAAGACCGGCGTCTGCCAGAACTCCAGGACCGAGGGCAGGCACGGCCCGGTCGCCTGCACGGTCAAGACCACGAACTGCGAGCTGGCCGACGGCTACTGCCTGCCCCGGGGGGCGCGGCCGGTCACCGTCAACGGCCTGCCCGGCAAGCAGTTCTCCCGGCTGGACTTCTGCTTCCAGGACCAGTTCCAGAACGGTGACCTCGACTTCGACGGCACCGGGTACCGGGCGGACTGGCCGAACGGCAGCCACCGCCGCCCGCAGACGTTCCGCTACCTGGGCCCGTTCACCCGGGGGCACGCCTACCGGCAGGTCCAGTTCGAGACCGACGCGCCGGCCTCGGAGGAGCTGTGCAACGTCGCCACCGGCAAGCGCTGCGTGGTGCCGCCGATCGGGTCCGCCGGCTTCTACCCGTTCTGGTCGCTCAGCAACAAGGAGACGCTGACGGGCATCGCCCGGCGCGGCGCCTGCCTGTGGAACTTCGGGAACGTCATCGCCCGCAAGACCGTCCGCGCCTTCGGCCGGGACAACCAGTACGGACGGCCGGACCTGGCCCGCTATGGCGGCACGGCCATCAGCAAGGTCCGGCCCAACCCCGCGCTGGGGAAGGGCTGCCGGGCCGTCACCTGACCGCCGCCCGTCACGGCAAGGCGGCCAGCATGCCCGGCAGCTGGTGCCCCGGCTGCCGGGCAGGAACGGTAGCAGGCGCCCGGCCGGCCCGGTGACGCCGCGCGGCCGCCGCCGCGGGCGGGCGGTACATCCACTGCCCGGTGCGGACCACTGCTCCCGGGCCCAGGCGTACCGGCGGCAGCACCACCTGGTGGCCGCGGTCGTCGGTGATCCGTACCAGCACCGGCCGGGCGGCCAGGCCCGCTCCCACCCACATGCCGTTGGCATCCCGCCGGAGGGCGCGCCACGCGGGGCCCCGGATGCCGGGGTCGGCCACGGCCAGCCCGGTCAGCGGGTTGCCGGTGCCGACGACCTGGACCGCGGGTGCCCCGGCCGGGCTGGCCCGCACCCGCAGGACCAGCGGCCCGGGCAGCGGCGGGTTACCGTCGGGCCAGACCCTGACCCGGGCCGAGCCCGGGCCTGCGTCCGCGATCTGGGTGAACGCCGCCCGGCTCAAGTTGATCATGTCGGCCGCGCAACCCGGGCACAGGTCGACGACCTCGGCCTGGACCTGGCCACGCGGGCCCTGGACGGTCAGGTAGCTGCCGCACGCGGCACCGTCCGCGAACCGCTGCGGGGGCAGGCTCACGTAGCGGCCGCCGGCCGGGAACGGCCCGAGCCAGCAGCTGCCCAGGGCGCTGCCCGGGTCGTAGAACACCGCCGTGGCCGGGATCCCCGCCAGGTAGGAGGCGTCCCAGGCCCCCCGCCGCAGCCCCAGCTGGTTCCCCGCCGTGGCGTCCGGCCGCCGGGCGCCGGCGCCCGGGCCCGCCGCGGCGGGAGCGACGGCCGCCCGCCCCGCGGCGGGGCTGCCCGGCGCGACGGAGTAGCCCGCCGCGGCCCCGCCCAGCGCCACCACGGCGCCCAGCGCCCCGGCGAGCCAGAGCCAGTTCCCGTGCGCCGGTGTCCGGGCTAACGACGACATCGCCCTCCCTCCCCTCCACCACATATAAGCCACCAGCGATGATCGCGCATCGCAGTTGCTCAACTACACAACGCGAAGGAACGAACCCCTGGCGGCGGGGGAGTGGTCCGGCGCCCGGGGAACGCCGCCAGGGGGCGCCAGGCGGCGCGATTTGACCTAGAGCGCGCTCTAGCATTCAGACTCGTGTGCAGCGCCCGGGCGGCCCGGGCGGCTGGAGAGGACCCCCGATGAAGTACCGCACGATTGGCACCAGCCCGGACACCCGCCGCCAGGTGAGCGTGCTCAGCCTGGGCACGATGCACTTCGGCACGGCGACCGACGAGGCGGCCTCGTTCGCGATCCTGGACCGTTACGTGGCGGCCGGCGGCACCTTCATCGACACCGCCGACAGCTACGGGTACTGGGCCAACGGCACCGTGGGCGGGGAGAGCGAGGAGCTGCTGGGCCGCTGGCGGCGCAGCCGCGGCGCCGGCGACGAGATCGTGATCGCGACCAAGCTCGGCGCCTGCCCCCGGGCGCCGGGCACCAGCCACGCCGACAACGCCGAGGGACTGTCCGCCCCGGTCATCCGCGAGTCCGCGCAGCGCAGCCGGGACCGGCTCGGCGTGGCCCGGCTGGACCTGCTGTACGCGCACATCGAGGACCCGGCGGTGCCGCTGGCGCAGACCGTGGCGGCGTTCGCCGCGCTGGTGGCCGAGGGCACCGTGGGCCTGCTGGGGGTGAGCAATCACTGGGCCTGGCGGGTGGAACGGGCCCGCGGCCTGGCCGCGGCGGCCGGGCTGCCCGGCTATGAGGTGCTGCAGTACCAGCACAGCTACCTGCGGCCGCGCACCGACCTGCCGGGCCAGCTCTCCCCGGACGGGATGCCGGGCATGCTGGGCGGCGACCTGCTCAGCTACCTGCGAGCCGAACCGCGGCTCACGATGGTCGCCTACGCGCCACTGCTGCGGGGCGGCTACGTGCGCCCGGGCAAGCTGGCCGCCGCCGAGTTCGCCGAGTACGGCCACCCGGGCACGCCTGCCCGGCTGGCGGCGCTGCGGGAGGTGGCCAGGGACGCCGGCGCGACCGTCAACCAGGTGGTGCTGGCCTGGCTGATCGGCGGCCAGGTCCCGGTGATCCCGCTGATCGGCGCGTCCTCGGTGGCGCAGCTGGACGAGAGCCTGGCGGCGGTGGACCTGGAGCTGACCGCGGCGCAGCGGGCGCGGCTGGACGCGGCGGGGTGACCGTGGCGCCCGGTGCGCCCGCGTCAGGTGCCGGGTGACGCGGGGGCCCCGGTCAGATCAGCGTCCAGGCCTCCGTCAGCACCTCGCGCAGGATCTGCTCCATCTCGTCGAAGTGCTCCTGGGTGCAGGTCAGCGGCGGGGCAAGCTGGATCACCGGGTCGCCCCGGTCGTCGGCGCGGCAGATCAGCCCGGCCCTGAACAGCGCGTGCGACAGGAACCCGCGCAGCAGCCGCTCGGACTCCTCGTCGGAGAACGTCTCCCGGGTCGCCTTCTCCTTGACCATCTCGATCCCGTAGAAGTACCCGTCTCCCCGGACGTCGCCGACGATGGGCAGGTCGGTGAGCTTCTCCAGGGTGCTGCGGAAGGCGTCCTCGTTGGCCCGGACGTTGCCGAGCAGGTCCTCCTTCTCGAACACGTCCAGGTTGGCCAGCGCGATGGCGGCCGAGACCGGGTGCCCGGCGAACGTGACGCCGTGCAGGAAGGTGGCGGGGCCGTTGGTGAAGGGCTCCATCAGCCGGTCGCTGACGATCATGCCGCCGAGCGGTGCGTAACCGGACGTGGCGCCCTTGGCGAAGGTGATGACGTCGGGCTGGTAGCCGTAGCGCTGCGCGCCGAAGTAGTGCCCCAGCCGGCCGAACGCGCAGATCACCTCGTCGGAGACCAGCAGGACGCCGTAGCGGTCGCAGATCTCGCGCACCCGCGGGAAGTAGCCGGGCGGCGGCGGGAAGCAGCCGCCGGAGTTCTGCACCGGCTCCAGGAACACCGCGGCGACCGACTCCGGGCCCTCGCGGAGGATGGCGCGCTCGATCTCGTTCGCCGCCCACTGGCCGAAGCTGTCGAGGTCGTGGGCGAGGAAGTCCGGGGCGCGGTAGAAGTTCGTGTTCGGCACCCGCACGCCGCCGGGGGGCAGCGGCTCGAACGGCGCCTTGATGTCGGGCAGCCCGGTGATCGCCAGCGCGCCCATGGACGTGCCGTGGTAGGCGATCTCGCGGCTGAGCACCTTGTACCTGCCGGGCTGCCCGATCGTCGTGAAGTACTGCTTGGCCAGCTTCCAGGCGGACTCGACCGCCTCGGAGCCGCTGGTGGTGAAGAACACCCGGTTGAGGTCGCCGGGCGCGAGGATGGACAGCCGCTCGGCGAGTTCGATGGCCCGGGGGTGGGCGTAGGACCACAGCGGGAAGTAGGCGAGCTCGGCCGCCTGGCGCGCGCCCGCCTCGGCGATCTCGGCCCGGCCGTGCCCGACCTGGGTGACGAACAGGCCCGACAGCCCGTCGAGGTAGCGCCTGCCGCGGGAGTCGTAGACATACTGGCCCTCGCCGCGCACGATCACCGGCACGTCGCTGCCCTGGTAGGAGGACATGCGGGTGAAGTGCAGCCACAGGTGGCGGCGGGCCCTGGTCTCCAGCGCCTCGGCGTTGAGGTCGCGGGTGTGGTCGGTGCTCATCTGGTCCCCCAGCTGTAGGTCTGCTTCCGGAGCTTCAGGTAGACAAAGGTCTCGGTGCTGGTGACGCCCGGCACCCCGCGCACCCGGCTGAGGATTTCCAGCAGGTGATCGTCATCCTCGCAGACCACCTCCACGAGCACGTCGAACGACCCCGAGGTGATCACCACGTAGTCGATCTCGTCCATGTGCGCGAGGTGGTCGGCGACCCGTTCCAGGTCGCCCTCACACTTGATGCCGATCATGGTCTGCCGGCGGAAGCCCAGCGTCATCGGGTCGGTCACGGCGACGATCTGCATCACGCCGCCGTCGATGAGCCGCTGGACGCGCTGGCGCACCGCGGCCTCGGACAGGCCCACCGCCTTGCCGATCGCCGCGTAGGAGCGCCGGCCGTCCTGCTGCAGTTGCTCGACGATGAGCTTGGACACCTCGTCGAGCACCACGCGGCTGGCGGCGGAGCGGCTGGTCCGGGCGCGGCGCCCGGCGGCGCCGGTGGCGACGGGGATGACGGCAGTCCCAGGCGTGTGAGCCATGCGGTGCCTCCTTCGCAAGGCAATCGTGCCATGCCCCGGGACCTTGTCAACTGATTTAGTCGAAACAAATGCTATCTGCTACGGAATCACTTGTGAATGATCCTGATGTCTGTCAGGGTCGGGTTCGTGGCCACTCTGGAGCTGAGCAACTTCGTCGGCGGCGCGCATACCACGGCCGTGACCGGCGAGGTCAGCGAGCTGGTCGACCCCAGCACCGGCGAGGCGTACGGGCACGCGCCGGTGTCCGGCCCGGCCGACGTCGATGCGGCGCTGCGCGCCGCGGCGGCCGCCGCCGGCCGCTGGCGGGACACGCCGCCGGCGCAGCGCAGCCTGGCGCTGCTGCGGCTGGCGGACGCGGTGGCGGCCCGGGCCGGGGAGATCGTCGCCGCGGAATGCCGCAATACCGGCAAGCCGGTCGGCATCACCATGGCGGAGGAGATCCCGCCCCTGGTCGATGAGCTGCGGTTCTTCGCCGGCGCGGCGCGCATTCTGCAGGGCACCGCGGCCGGCGAGTACCTTGCCGGGCACACCTCGGTCCTGCGCCGCGAGCCGGTCGGCGTGTGCGCGCAGGTCACCCCCTGGAACTACCCGATGATGATGGCCGTGTGGAAGTTCGCCCCGGCGATTGCCGCGGGCAACACGGTCGTGCTCAAGCCGTCCGACACCACGCCGGTGACCGCGCTCCTGCTGGCCGAGATCGCCGCGGAGTTCCTGCCGCCGGGGGTGTTCAACGTGATCTGCGGCGACGCCGGCACCGGCCGGGCCCTGGTGTCGCACGACATCCCGCGGATGGTGTCGATCACCGGGTCGGTGCGGGCGGGCACCGAGGTCGCCCGGGCCGCGGCCGCGGGGCTGAAGCGGGTGCACCTGGAACTCGGCGGGAAGGCGCCGGTGATCGTGTTCGACGACGCCGACGTCGCCGCCACCGCCGCGGGCATCGCCGCGGCCGCGTACTTCAACGCGGGCCAGGACTGCACCGCGGCCACCCGGGTGCTCGCCGGGCCGGGCATCGCCGCGGGGCTGACCGAGGCGCTGGCGCAGGAGGCGGCCAAGACCACCGTGGGCGGCCTGGACGTGCCCGGCGCGGACTACGGGCCGCTGAACAACCCGGCGCAGCTGGCCCGGGTCGAGGGCTTCCTGGCCCGGCGCCCGGCGCACGCCGACGTCGTCACCGGCGGCACCCGGGTGGGGGAGCGCGGCTACTGCTTCGCGCCCACCGTGGTGACCGGGCTGCGGCAGGACGACGAGATGATCCAGGAGGAGGTCTTCGGCCCGGTGATCACCGTGCAGCGGTTCACCGCCGAGGACGAGGCGCTGCGCTGGGCGAACGGCGTCAAGTACGGCCTGGCCGCCAGCGTGTGGACGCGCGACCACGGCCGGGCGCTGCGGCTGGCGCGGCTGCTGGGCTTCGGGGCGGTGTGGATCAACACCCACATCCCGTTCGTGTCCGAGATGCCGCACGGCGGCTTCAAGCACTCCGGCTACGGCAAGGACCTGTCGGTGTATGGCTTCGAGGACTACACCCGGGTCAAGCACGTGATGAGTCACCTGGACGGCTGACGGCCGGCCCCGGCCGGGGCGTAATGCATGAAACCCGGTCACCTGGCAACGGCCGCCGGCGCTGGCCTGATCGCGCACGTTTGATGCAATGGAGGCGCGCTCCGCGCGCCGTGGAGCGATGCGGCCGCCGGAAGGAATGCCATGACCCTTGACCCTGGGACCACCGATCAGCTGCGCGATGCGCTGGCGACCGTCGCGGCCGTGCCGGTGACGCCGTTCGGCCCCGGCGGGGAGGCCGACTGGGACGCCCATGGCCGGGTGATCCGGCGCATGGTGGACGCCGGTGTCCGGCTGGTCACGCCGAACGGGAACACCGGCGAGTTCTACGCGCTGACCGCCGCCGAGGCGCGGCGCGCGGCCGAGTCCGCCGTGGCCGCGGCCGGCGGCACCGGCCCGGAGCGCCGGGCCGACGTGCTGGCCGGGGTGGGCCACGACCTGCCCGGCGCGATCGAGGCCGGGCGGCACGCGCGTGACCTCGGCGTGCGCATGATCATGGTGCACCAGCCGGTGGGCCCGTACGTGTCCGCCTCGGGGTGGCTGGAATACCACCGGGCCATCGCCGGCGCCCTGCCCGAGCTGGGCCTGGTCCTCTACATCCGGGATCCGCGGATCGGGGCGCGGCACATCCGGCTGCTCGGCGACCTGTGCCCGAACGTGGTCGCGGTCAAGTACGGCATCCGCGACCCGGTGCTGTTCGCCGGCGTCGCCAGGGACGCGGGGCTGGACCGGTTCACCTGGCTGGCCGGGCTGGCCGAGCTGACCGCGCCCGCCTGCTGGACCTCCGGCGCCCGCGGGTTCACCTCCGGGCTGGTCAACGTCGCGCCCGCGCTGTCGCTGTCGATGCTGGAATCGCTGCGCGGCGGGGACATGGCGGGCGCCATGAAGGTGTGGGACGCCTGCCGCCCGTTCGAGGAACTGCGCGCCGCCGACTCCTCGGCCGACAACGTCAGCGTGGTCAAGGAGGCCCTCGCGCAACTCGGGCTGTGCCGGCCGGACGTGCGCCCGCCCAGCCACCGCCTGTCCGACGACGGGCGTGCCCAGATCGCGGCGATCCTGGCCCGCTGGGGGCTGGCCAAGGGAGAGGGGCAGTGACCAGAACCCCGGAAACGCTGCGGAGCACCCGCTGGTTCGGCGCGCCGAGCCTGCGCTCGTTCAGCCACCGGTCCAGGATGCGCCAGCTCGGGGTGGACGCGTCCGAGCACGCCGGCCGGCCGGTCATCGCGATCCTCAACACCTGGTCCGAGCTGAACCCGTGCCACATGCACCTGCGGGAGCGGGCGGAGCAGGTCAAGCGGGGGGTGTGGCAGGCGGGCGGCTTCCCGGTGGAGTTCGGCGTCGCCACCTTGTCGGAGACCTACTGCAAGCCGACCCCGATGATGTACCGGAACCTGCTGGCCATGGAGGCCGAGGAGACGCTGCGCTCCTACCCGGCCGACGGCGCGGTGCTCATGGGCGGCTGCGACAAGACCACGCCCGCGCTGCTCATGGCGGCCGCGAGCGCGGGGCTGCCGGCCATCTACGTCCCGGCCGGGCCGATGCTGCGCGGCAGCTACCGGGGCCAGCCGGTGGGCAGCGGCACCGACATGTGGAAGTTCTGGGACGACTACCGGGCCGGCCTGATCGGCGACTGCGAGCTGGCCGACCTGGAGTGCGGCATCGCGCGCTCGCCCGGTCACTGCATGACCATGGGCACCGCGTCCACGATGACCTCCGCCGCCGAGGCGCTCGGCATGACCCTGCCCGGTGCGGCGTCGATCCCGGCGGTGGACTCGGCGCACTACCGGATGGCGGCGGCCAGCGGGCGCCGGATCGTGGCGATGGTCTGGGCGGACCTGGCGCCGGCCGCCATCCTCACCCGGGAGGCGTTCGAGGATGCCGTGGCCGCGGTGATCGCGCTCGGCGGCTCCACCAACGCGGCGATCCACCTGATCGCGATGGCCGGCCGGTGCGGCGTGACGCTGACGCTCGACGACTTCGACGCGATCTCGCGCCGGGTCCCGGTGCTGGCGAACATCCGTCCCACCGGGACCTGCCTGATGGAGGACTTCTACTACGCCGGCGGCCTGCCCGCGCTGCTCGCCCAGCTCGCCCTGGTGCCCGGCGCCCTGCACACCGGCAGGATCACCGCGAACGGGCGGACGCTGGGGGAGAACCTGGCGGGCGCGGAGGTATGGAACCCGGACGTGATCAGGCCGCCGGACCGCGCGCTGTCCGCCGAGGGGGGGCTGGCGGTGCTGCGCGGCAACCTGGCCCCGGACGGCGCGGTGATCAAGCCGCTCGCCGCCGAGCCCGGGCTGCTCACCCACACCGGGCCCGCCGTCGTCTTCGACAGCTACCCGCAGCTGCAGGAGCGGATCGACGACCCGTCGCTGGGCGTGACCCCGGACTCGGTGCTCGTGCTGCGCGGCGCGGGCCCGCGCGGCGGGCCGGGCATGCCCGAGTACGGCATGCTGCCGATCCCGAAGTACCTGCTCGCCCGCGGCGTGCGGGACATGGTGCGGGTCTCCGACGCGCGGATGAGCGGCACCAGTTACGGCGCCTGCGTGCTGCATGTCGCGCCCGAGTCCTGGGTCGGCGGGCCGCTCGCGCTGGTCCGCACCGGCGACCCGGTCACGCTGGACGTGCCCGGGCGGGTGCTGCGGCTGGAGGTGGACGACGCCGAGCTGGCGGCCCGCCGGGCGGCCTGGCGAGCGCCGGAGCCCCGGTACGCGCGCGGCTACGGCGCCCTGTTCAGCGAGCAGGTGACCCAGGCCAACCTGGGCTGCGACTTCGAGTTCCTGGCCCGCCCCGGCGCCATCGCCGATCCCGAGCCCAACCCGCAGTAGCCGCGCCGGGGCCGCGTAGTGTTGGCTGCCATGCCCACGATCCTGATCACCGGCGCGGCCGGCGGTATCGGGACCATGCTGCGCCCGCGGCTGGCCCGGCCGGGCCGGACCCTGCGCCTGCTCGACGTCGCCAGCCTCACCGCCGGGCCGGCCGAGGAGGCGATCCAGGCGTCGGTCACCGACCTGGACGCCATGACCGCCGCGTGCCGTGGCGCGGACGCCGTGATCCACCTGGCGGGGATCAACGGCGAGGCCACCTGGGACGAGATAGCCGCGCTCAACCTGCAGGGCACCTACGTGGCGTTCGAGGCGGCGCGGCGGGCGGGGGTGCCCCGGGTGATCTTCGCCTCGTCCAACCACGCGGTCGGGTTCACGCCCCGGTCCGCGTTCCCGGTGCCGGACTACGCGTTCCCCGCGCCGGACACCTACTACGGCGTGGCCAAGGTCGCGGGCGAGGGGCTGGCCGCCCTCTACCACCACCGGTACGGCATGGACACGATCTGCATCCGCATCCTGACGTGCTTCCCCAAGCCCAGGAACCTGCGCGGGCTGTCCACGTGGCTGTCGCCGGGCGATGCGGGCCGGCTGTTCGAGGCCTGCCTGACCGCGCCGGAGCCGGGGTTCCGCGTCGTCTTCGGCGTCTCGGCCAACACCCGCGGCGGCTGGGTGAGCCTGGACGAGGCACGGGCGCTGGGGTACGAGCCGCGCGACGACGCCGAGATCTTCGCCGGCGAGATGATCGCCGCGCACGGCGAGCCCGACCCGGGCGCCCCGCTGTTCCGCTACCTCGGCGGCGACTTCACCTTCCCGGACTACGACGCCGGGATCCCGGGCGGGCCCTGATCCGGGCGTGCGTGCCTGGGCGAACCTCTACCCGTGGGACGTGGACGGCGACCCGGCCGCCGCGGACCGGATGGCCGGCCTCGGCCTGGCCGGGGTGACGCTGGCCGCCGCCTACCACGCCGTGCGGGCGGTGACCCCGTTCCACCCGCGGCACCGGATCGTCACCCGGGACGCGGCGGCGTACTACCGGCCCGACCCGGCCCGGTGGCACGGCGCCCGGCTGCGCCCGCCGCTGGCCCGGCCGGGCGCGGGGTCGTTCGAGCGGGCCGCGGCGCGGTTGCGCGCCCGGGGCGTCGGCGTGACCGCCTGGGCGGTCGTCACGCACAACGGCAGGCTCGGTGCCGCGGCCCCGTCGTGCACGGTGCGCAACGCCTACGGGGACCGCTACCCGTGGGCGCTCTGCCTGGCCGCGCCCGCGGTGCGGGACTACGCGGCCGGGCTGGCGGCCGAGGTGGCGGCGCTGCCCGGGGCCGGTGCCGTCGAACTCGAGGCCTGCGGCTGGTACGGCGCGGAGCACGGCGGCGCGCACGACAAGACGGGGCGCGCGGCCGCCGGGACGGAGGCGGCCTGGCTGCTCTCGGCCTGCTTCTGCCCGGCCTGCCGCCGGGAGTACCTGGCGGCGGGGGCCGATCCGGCCTGGCTGGGCGCGAGCGCCCGCGCGGCCCTGGACCCGGTCCTGCGCGGGGAGGCCCGGGCGCCGGCGCCGCTGCCCGCCGACGCCGCCCGCGTGCTGCTGACCGTCCGGTCGGGCCTGGCGGCGCGGTTCCAGCGCGCGGTCGTCGCCGCCGCCCGGGCCGCGGCACCGGGCGTCCCGGTGTACCTGCACATGCACCCGGATCCGCGGGCGGCCGGGGCCAACCCGGGATGCGACCCGGCCACGGCCGGGGCGGACGGGATCGTGCTGTCCTGCTGGGATCCGGCGACCGCGCCGTCCCTGGTCACGCGGGCGGCCAGCGCGGCGCCGCCCGGCACAGCCGTGGCCGCCTCCCTGCTCGCCGTCGCCGGGCTCGGCGGGGATCCGGGGACGCTGGCCGGCCAGGCGGCTGCGGTGCGCGCCGCGGGCGCCACCGAACTGCGGCTCTACCATGCCGGGCTCGCCTCGGCCGGCGACCTGGCGGCCATCCGCTCGCTGTGCCGCGGCGGCCCGTGATCGTGACGCTGCCCGGCCGGCGGTGACCGCCCGGCGCTGCCCGCCTGGGGGCCGCCGGGCCGTGGTCACCGGGCGGCGGCCTGCCCCCGGGGATACTGGCCGGACATGAAGGCGATCAGGGCGACGTGCAGTGAGGTGCGCGACTCCGCCGCGTCCAGGCTCACGCCGAGGATCCGCTCAATGGCCCGGAGCCGCTCGTAGAAGGTGGGCCGGGCCAGGTGCGCCCGCGCCGCGGCGGCGGCCTTGTTGCCCCCCTCGGCGAGGTAGGCGCCGAGGACCTTCGTCAGCCCGGTGCCCTGCGCCAGGTCGTGCGCAATCAGCGGGCCGAGTTCCCGGTCCACGAACGTCGCCAGCCGGGGGTCGCCGGCCAGCAGGTGCAGCAGCCCGCGCAACCGCAGGTCCGCCAGCCGGTAGTAGGGGCGGCCACGGCCGGTGGACGGCGAGGCCGCGGCGGCGTCGGCCACCTGCTGTGCCTCCAGCAGCGACCGGCGCGCCTCGGCCAGGGAGGCCGCCGCCGACCCGGCCGCGATCACCGGGTCCGCGCCGGGCAGCCGCTGCCTCGCCGCGGCGCAGACCCCGGTCAGCACCGCACCCGGGTCCGCTTCGCGGCCCACGGACAGCAGGGCGCCGACCCGTTCCTCGCCCAGCAGGCCGACAAGCGCGGGCACCCGCAGGTGACGGCAGGCGCCGGCGAGCGCGTCGGCCGCCTCCAGCATGCGGGCGTGGGCGGGCAGCCCGCTGCCGCCCTGCCGGAACCCGACCACCAGGGTGAGCAGCAGCCGCCCGGTGACCTGGATGCCCAGTGCCCTGGCCCGGGTCGCGGCCTGCTCGGCATCGGCGTAGGTGCCGGCCGCGATCGCGCCGATCAGGGCCGTGTGCGCCTGCCGTTCCAGGCTCTCGTGCTGGCGGGCCAGCAACCGCGCCAGCGTGAGCGCGGTCGCCGTGCGCTCCACCAGCACCGTGTCACCGGGGCCGGGCGGGGCGCCGCAGGCCAGGATCACCCGGCCCCAGGTCTCGCCGCGCGCGCCCGCCGCGGTGACCAGCCAGCCGGACGCCTCGTCGTACCAGGTCCGGCCCGCCGGGACGACGGCACGGGACCGGTCCTCGAAGCCGTCGAGCAGCGCCGCCGGGTCGGCTCCGGCGGGCTCGCAGGCCAGCACGTGATGGGACAGGTCCGCCAGGATCACCGCCCGGCCGGCCAGCAGGGCCGCCTGCCGGACGATCTCGGCGGGGCCGGCGCCCGCCACCGCCAGGTCGGTGAACACCTCGTGCAGCCGGGCGGCGGCGCGCAACTGGTCGAGCTGGTCTTCCAGGATCCGCGCGTGCACCGCCTCGGTGATCCCGACGAACGGCACCTCCCGGCCGAACACGATGAGCGGCAGCCCCCGGGCCTGCGCGGCCGCGACGAAGCCGGGCGGCAGCCCGCCGGTGTACCTGCGGCCCAGCTCGACCGCGAGCGCGCTCACCCCGACCGTGGCGAGTTCGGCCACGTAGGTGTCGAGCAGCGCGCCCTCCTCGGGCAGGGCGATGCCCGTGGTCAGCACCAGCTCGCCGCCGCGCAGCAGCCGGGCCGCGTCGGCAAGCTCGATCGCGTGCACCCAGCGGACCGGGGTGTCGAGCCGGTCCGTCCCGGCCACGACCCGTGGTTCGCCGCGCCGCACCGCGTCCAGCGCGAGCACCTCGGCCACTGTCGGCAGCACCGCACCTCCCTCCGCCACCCCCGCACCAACCGCATCCCGACGCCCCGCCAACCGCCCGCGTCCCCCTCACCCGGGCACAGCCGTTTCCGGTGATATCACCCGAAGTGGCTTCACAAACCGGGACAAACCGGGGCAGCATAGCGACCATTTCGGATGACAAGTCGTCGTCGGTCGACGAGTTGTAAGGCTAGATGCCTAAGAGCTTACATAATGTCGGCATCCTGGCACCCCGGCGGGCGCGAGACTGGAAGCATGACTGATCTTGTGAACAGACACCGCGCTGTCCTGCCCAACTGGATGGGCCTGTACTACGAGCACCCGCTGGAGCTGGTCAGCGGCTCCGGCAGCCGGGTCACCGACGCGAACGGCCGCAGCTACCTCGACTTCTTCTGCGGCATCCTCACCAACATGCTCGGGTACGACCTGCCCGAGGTCCGCGACGCCGTGCAGCGCCAGCTCTCCACCGGCATCGTGCACACCTCGACCCTGTACCTGATCCGCAGCCAGGTCGAGCTGGCCGAGAAGCTGGCCCGGCTGTCCGGGATCCCCGACGCCAAGGTGTTCTTCACCAACTCCGGCACCGAGGCCAACGAGACCGCGCTGATGCTGGCCACCACCGCGCGCCGCTCCAACCAGGTGCTGGCCATGCGCGGCAGCTACCACGGGCGGTCGTTCGGGGCGGTGGCGATCACCGGCAACCTGGCCTGGAAGAGCTCCCAGCTCGCCCCCTTCAGCGTGCAGTACCTGCACGGCACCGACCGGTACCTGCCCGCCTTCGCCGGGCTGAGTGACGCCGAGTACATCGAGGCGTGCACCGCCGACCTGCGGCACCTGCTGACCGCGGCGACCGCGCCGGACGTGGCCTGCCTGATCGCCGAGCCGGTCCAGGGCGTGGGCGGGTTCACCATGGCCCCGGACGGGCTGCTCGGCGCCTACCGCGACCTGCTGGCCGAGCACGGCGTGCTGTTCATCTCCGACGAGGTGCAGACCGCCTGGGGCCGGACCGGGGAGCACTTCTGGGGGATCGGCGCGCACGGCGTGACCCCCGACATGATCACCTTCGCCAAGGGCCTGGGCAACGGGTTCGCGATCGGCGGCGTGATCGCCCGTGGGGACCTGATGGACTCGCTGCCCGGCAACGGCATCTCCACCTTCGGCGGCAACCCGCTGTCCACCACGGCGGCCAACGCGGCCCTGGACTACGTGCTCGACCACGACCTGCAGCGCAACGCGGCCACGCTCGGCAGCATGATCATCACCGGGCTCGCCGAGGCGACCAGCGACCTGGCCGTGGTCGGCGAGGTCCGCGGCAAGGGCCTGATGTTCGCGGCCGACCTGGTGGACCCGCGTACCCGCGAGCCGAGCCCGGCGCTGGCCACCCGCGTGCTGGAGGAGGCGCGCGAACGCGGCCTGCTGATCGGCAAGGGCGGCCTGCAGGGGCACGCGCTGCGGATGGCGCCGCCGATGAACCTGACCGAGGCGGACGCCAAGGAGGGCCTGGGCCTGCTGATCGACGCGCTGCGCGCGGTGGACGCGGAGGCCGCACGGTGAGCGGGCACGCGAGCGGCGCACCGAAGGGGCGGAGAAGCGAGTCATGAAGCACTGTTCGCACTGGATCGGCGGCAAGCCCTGGGACGGTGCCGCCGCGCGGCGGGGTGATATCTACAACCCCGCCACCGGCCAGGTGACCGGCACCGTCGACTTCGCCTCCGCCGCGGTGGTGGGCGACGCGGTCGCCGCGGCCGCGAAGGCGCTGCCCGGCTGGCGCTCTGCTTCGCTGGCAAAACGGGCCTCCGTCCTCTTCTCGTTCCGCGAACTGCTGAACGCCCGCCGTGCCGAACTCGCCGGGGTGATCAGCTCCGAGCACGGCAAGGTGGCCTCGGACGCCGAGGGGGAGGTGGCCCGGGGCATCGAGGTCGTCGAGTTCGCCTGCGGCCTCGGCCATCTGCTCAAGGGCGGGTACTCCGAGAGCGTGTCCACCGGCGTGGACGCCTACTCGATCCGCCAGCCGCTGGGCGTGGTGGCCGGGATCACCCCGTTCAACTTCCCTGCCATGGTGCCGATGTGGATGTTCCCCATCGCCTTGGCCTGCGGTAACACGTTCGTGCTGAAGCCGTCGGAGAAGGACCCGTCGGCCTCGCTGATGCTGGCGTCCATGCTGGCCGAGGCGGGGCTGCCCGACGGCGTGTTCAACGTGGTGCACGGCGACAAGGAGGCGGTGGACGCGCTGCTCACCCACCCCGACGTCCGCGCGGTGAGCTTCGTCGGGTCCACCCCGATCGCGCGGTACGTGTACCAGACCGGCACCTCGGCGGGCAAGCGGGTGCAGGCGCTGGGCGGCGCCAAGAACCACATGGTCGTCCTCCCCGACGCGGACACCGACCTGGCCGCCGACGCGGCGGTGTCGGCCGGGTTCGGCTCGGCCGGCGAGCGCTGCATGGCGGTGTCCGTGGTGGTCGCGGTGGGGCCCGTGGGCGACGAGCTGGTCGCCAAGGTTGCCGACCGGGTGCACGGCCTGCGCGTGGGGCCCGGCACCGACGAGCGGTCCGAGATGGGCCCGCTGGTCACCGGCGCGCACCGGGACAAGGTCGCCTCCTACCTGGACAGCGGGGTGCGGGAGGGCGCCACGCTCGCGGTGGACGGCCGGATGCACCCGGTGATCGGCGGCGACGGGGACGGGTTCTGGCTCGGCCCCAGCGTGCTCGACCATGTCACGCCCGAGATGGGCTGCTACCGGGACGAGATCTTCGGCCCGGTGCTGAGCGTGGTCCGGGTGCCCAGCTACGACGAGGCGCTCCGGGTGGTCAGCGACAACCCCTACGGCAACGGCGTGGCGATCTTCACCAACGACGGGGGAGCCGCGCGGCGGTTCGTGGCCGAGGTCGAGGTGGGGATGGTCGGCGTCAACGTGCCGATCCCGGTGCCGATGGCGTACTACTCCTTCGGCGGGTGGAAGGCGTCCCTGTTCGGCGACACGCACATCTACGGCCCCGAGGGCATCCACTTCTACACCCGGGGCAAGGCCGTGACCTCGCGGTGGCTGGACCCCAGCCACGGTGGCGTCAACCTCGGCTTCCCGGTCAACAAGTAGCCGCGACAGCGCGCGGGCACGGACCGGGACCCT
>Ga0335078_10004383_pt1 | contig 20935 bp, 9 predicted proteins | sample Lox_Sample_32_FD_206711 | JGI IMG/M metagenome (GOLD analysis project Ga0335078, IMG submission 206711) | Soil microbial communities from Loxahatchee National Wildlife Refuge, Florida, United States - Lox_Sample_3.2 | ecosystem: Environmental > Terrestrial > Soil > Wetlands | place: USA: Florida...
GGACAACAAGCTCTACATCTGGAATCGGAGTGTCCCAGCGAACATCTACCTGCTCGACATTGGCACGGGAGCTCGGACGTTGTGGCTGGAAATCAAGTCTCATGAAGTCTCCGGGTTGCTCTACGGAGAAGTGATGCTGACGCCGGACGGTCAGTCCTACGGTTATCGCTATCGCCGCGTGCTCACCGATCTTTTTCTGGCAGAGGGATTACGGTAAGGGCAGCCCATAACCAGAGCGGGCAGTTTCCTGAATTAGGACCGTTTCTGATAGTAGTTGCTAACCCCGCATGCCCCATGTATACTGCGCGGCGACTGCGGAGGTGCGACGTGGCCCAACATTGCCCGCATTCATACGAGATAAAGCTACCAAAGAAGCTAGCCAAATCTTCCTGGGACGAGCTCTTAGAAGAAATCAAGAGAGCTCTTGAGAGTAAAGACGTCAACCTGAGGAAGGACGTAGCGTGGCCAGACAATCATGTGATCGTTCACATTAAGTTCGGCTAGCCATCCAGCGGGGCAGCGCCCCTTCGTCGCGCGGGTCCCGCGATTCCTCCTTTCTCGCCCCACAAAAAAGTTCGATGAATGTCTGCCTGGTAACCGCGCCCACTGCCGCCGAATTCACCGGTCCAGGCGAGATTGACAGTCAGTCGGTGCATTGGGCGGCGGCACAGCCGCAGTTGGGAATCCTCAGCCTGGCCGCGGTGCTGGAAGCCGATGGCATTACCCCGCGAATTGTCGATCTGAATCGTCTTTATTTCCGATGGGCAGAATCCGAAGGTCTCTCCGCGTCTGCGGATTTCGCACGCTTCGCCGCCGAAGCGATCGTTGCCCTGAACTGCGAGCTCTACGGCTTCGGCTCCATCTGCAGCAGCTATCCCTTGACGATTCGCATCGCCGAAGCCGTCAAGACTCTGCAGCCCGAATCCACGACTCTCTTCGGCGGCCCGCAGGCTTCCGTGGTTGACACTCTCACCCTCGCTGCATTTCCTTTCGTCGACCTGGTGTTGCGCGGCGAGGCGGAACGCACCTTGCCGCTCCTGCTGAAGCAATTGCCAGGCAGGCATAATCTTGAGCAAGTGCCAGGCCTGACCTATCGCAACAACAACCAGCCAGTCAAGAATCCGAACGCGGCGGTCATCGATGACCTGGACGAGCTGCCGATGCCTGCCTATCACCTCACCAATGACCTGCGCGGCGCCGGCAAGGCGTCGCTGGAAATGGGTCGAGGCTGCCCTTACGCCTGCACCTTCTGCTCGACCAACGACTTCTTCCGGCGCCGGTTTCGCCTGCGTTCGCCGGCGCGAATTCTCGACGACATGCGGCGCGTCGCAAGTGACTATGCGATCCGCGACTTCGAACTGGTTCACGACATGTTCACCGTCGATCGCCGTCGCGTGGTGGCGTTTTGCGAGACCATGCTTGCGTCCGGCGAAAACTTCACCTGGTCCTGCAGCGCCCGCACCGATTCTGTGGATGAGGAGCTGCTGAGCTTGATGGCGCGCAGCGGCTGCACCGGCGTCTTCTACGGCGTCGAAGTCGGCTCGCGGCGCATGCAGAAGATCATCGATAAAGGGCTCGATCCGCAGATCGCCGACGAAATCATCGATCTCACCGAGCGGCTGGGAATGAAGAGCACGGTGTCGACCATCGTCGGTTTTCCCGAAGAAACCTGGGACGACCTGCGCGAGACGGTGCGAATCTACATGCACTCGACACGATGTCCGCATTCCAGTCCGCAGCTGAACTTGCTGGCTCCTCTGGCTGAGACTCCGCTGCATACGAAGTATCGCGGTGAGCTGGTTCTCGACGAGCTTTGTTCGGACATGTCGCGGCAGGGAACGAACGAGGAAGAAAACGATCTGCGCCTCATTCGCAAGTATCCGGACATCTTTCCCAATTTCTATCTCCTGCCCACGCCTCAGCTGGACCGCAAGCTTCTGCTCGAGCTGCGCGAATTTGCGCTGAATGCAACCCAGAAGCTTCGCTGGCTCTTGGTTGCGATCGATCAGGCTGTGGGCATGCTCGATTTCTTTGCCGACTGGCATCGTCATCGCCTGCATCTCAGCCCCGGGCTCTCAGGGCTTCCGCTGCGGCGCTACTATCGCACCTCGGCCTTCCATAAGCATTTCCTCGACTTTGTGCGAAGTCACTCTGTTGCGAGTTCACCCAGCGTTGCCGCTTTGCTTGATTATGAAGACGCACTGCAGAGCATGCCCTCCGATGTCCCCGCCATCAATCCTGTGGGCAGCACAGTGCCTCGCGGAAATAACTTGTGGTGGACCGACATTCCCATCCGAAATCCCACGACAATCTTCTTCGAGCTGAGCTGCGACATTGACGATGTGCTCGACCGGCTGCAGGACCATCGTGATCCAGCCGCTTCTGCCGGCGCCTACTTCTATGTGGCGCGTCACCTGCCCGCTGGAAATCATGAGGTCCAAAAAATTTCCAACTGGCTGGGCTGCGTGTTGCGCGCTTGCGATGGCCATCGCTCGATTCAACAGATCGTAGAACGACTGGCGGTGGAGATACCCGAGATCCCGGAGCCCATGCGGAACTACGCTTTCGTACAGCTGCTGCAAGGGGCTCAGGAAAAAGGCCTTCTCGATATCTATCGCGCCAGTAGCCATGCCGAAAGCGAGATGGATTCTGCCAGTTCGGCACAGGCCGCCGGGACGTCAGCTTGATCGGGGGCTCTCCTTTATTTGTGTACTCGCCGGGGATCGCAAAATGCGACGTCCCAACCTGCGGTACCCCCTCCCCCCTCTCGTTTGTAAAATCTTGAGGCGGTTGAGTTTATGCACCGAATACCCCCTAAAATCTTGAGCCCCAAAGACTTATCCATCAAAATCTTGAGCCCCAAGGACTTGGCAGAGTCCTTTCGCTCCTGGCCTATCGCGTTCGCCTTGTTGTCAAAGAACAAATCTGCCCTCAGGCACTGAGCCTCTACCTGGCGACCGCTCGCTCCTCGCCATAGAGGATTCTCGATCGCAAAGCAAAAGGGCACCGAAGCTGCTACAGCTAGCTTTTTCGGTGCCCACACTACAGCATCACCCATCCGTGTGGTTTTGTCGATACAACTTTGGGGTGATACCTGATCTCGCGCATGTAGTCCCTCTTTGCTACCCCTCCCACCCGCACATTGCCTCTTACTGATCCGACCGAGCCCAGCACGTCCTCTTCTGCGCCGATGTCCCGTAATGCCCCATCATGTCCCTTTACTTGGGAAGGCACGTGGCCCAATGTTGGTTCAATTTGCGAGCGAGTCACGGCCACTGCTCCCGGCCCCACGATCCTTTGGGGGGCCCACAGCGGAAGACGGGCAGTCTGCGATGACGTTCTTGGGCGTTCATCGTGCGCCACACTCTTGTTGACCGGGGAGCTGGCCGTGGCAAGGCCCTTCGAGACCCAGGAAGAATGATCCCAAGTCCGTCCACGAGCCCGATGGACCAGTTCCACTGCATTCCGCGACCTTCGTCCTGCTGCGACCCGCAGCACATCCCCTCTCACCGAAAGGAGCACCCCTTCATGCGCCGCTTCTGTCTGTGTTTCCTCGTCGCCGTTCTTGCTGTACAGCTGATTCCTCCTGGCTTCGCCCAGCAGGCTTCCCTCGCCACCGTTCCTAACCTCATCCGCTACGGCGGAGCGCTGAAGAACGCGGAGGGCGCGCCCCTGGCTTCGACGACGGTCGGTGTGACCTTCGCGATCTACGGCCAGCAGGAAGGCGGTGCGGCCGTGTGGATGGAAACGCAGAACGTCACCACCGACGCCGCCGGCAACTACAGCGTCCTGCTGGGAGCCACGACTGCGGCCGGCCTGCCGGGCGAAATGTTCTCGCCGCAGGAGCAGCGCTGGCTGGGCGTGCAAGTTCAAGGCGAGCCGGAGCAGCCACGCGTGCTGATGGTCAGCGTGCCCTACGCCTTCAAGGCGCATGAAGCCGACACCCTCGGCGGCCGCAGCGTTTCTGACTTCGTACTGGCCAACGGTGCGAGCTCCACATCGAACGGCGCCAGTACTGGTCAGGCCACGTCAGCGCCAGGCAGCACGAATCTGGTCGCCACCAGCGGCGGCAGCAACAACGCGTCGAGCGCCGGCCCCACTAACTTCAGCGGCTCGACCACCGATCAGATCGTCGGCGTCACCCAAAGCGGAACCGGCGTAGCCATCAAGGCCACCGCCGACAGCAAGGCCATCGTCGGTACCGCGACCGATCCGACCAACACCGCGTATGGAGTTCAAGGTTTAGCCACCGGCACGGCGGGCGTTGGCCTCATCGGCACCGCCAGCTCGCCCACTGGCTTCACCTATGGATTGCGAGGAACATCCAGCAGCAGGTCAGGAACAGGCGTGCGCGGTATTAATAACGCCACCAGCGGCAGCACGATTGGCGTCAGCGGCTACGTCGCCAGCGCAACCGGTACCGCCGGCGTGTTCAACAACGAAGCCGGTGGCAACATCCTGATCGGCCAGAATAATGGCGCGACCAGATTCAGCGTCGACGGCGTCGGCGACGTGACCGGCAGCGGAAACATTACTGGCAATCAACTGGTCTCCACTGTGGCAACGGGAACGGCACCGCTGCAGGTCGCGTCCACAACTCAAGTGACCAACCTGAATGCCAGCCTGCTGGGCGGACTCGGCGTAGGAGGTTTCATCCAGAACGGCACTACGCAGCAGTCGGGAGCGAGCCTCAACATCGGCGGAACCGCAACCGCAGCCGACGGAGTGGCTGGCGGCAACTCCTCCGTCGGAGGCACTGCGGTTTACGGTGACGCCACCGCAATGACGGGAAGCGGAATCGGCGTCCAGGGCATATCGGCGGGTAGCAGTGGAATTGGGGTTTATGGGAGCGCCCCCTTTTACGGAGTTTACGGAACGACCGCCGCCAGCGGTGGCGTCGCCGTGTTCGGCAACGCGACGGCAGCCACTGGCGCTAGCCACGGCGTGGCCGGTTACAGCGCGAGCAACGCCGGAGTGGGCGTCTTCGGCAACGCCACGGCAGGCGGCGGTACCACGTATGGCGTCTATGGAACGAACGCCAGTACCGGCGGGGAAGGAGTGTTCGGCATCGCGACGGCGGGCTCCGGCACCACCAGCGGCGTAACCGGCGTCTCCAACAGCACGACAGGCTATGGCGTCTACGGCGACGCCGCGGCAATGACCGGCATTACGTATGGCGTCTACGGCGCAACCGCCAGCACCGGCAGCAGCAACGGCGTCCCCCCCAGTGCCAGTGGCGTGTACGGCTTGGCGAACACGGGTAATGCGTATGGCGTATTCGGACAGAGCCTCAGCCCCACCGGCGTTGGCGTTTACGGCTGGGCCTCATCCACCACGGGTAATGACAGCGGAATAGTAGGAGAGACAGATAGCACCACCCAGTATGCCAGCGGCGTCTTCGGCGTGGCCAAAGCCGCCACTGGCCAGACCTTTGGCACTGTGGGATCGACCAATAGCTCCACCCTGGGCACGAGTGGCGTTCTGGGTAACGCCACCGCAAGCACAGGCGCTACCTATGGTGTCTACGGATTCACTAACAGCAACGACCCCGGCGCTCGTGGCGTCATTGGTAGTGCGCCGTCAACCACCGGCAGCGCCGTTGGCGTTTACGGTATCACGGCCGCCCCTAACGGCAGCGGTGTCTCCGGCTACGCAACATCCACGGCGTCCGGCTTTTCGGTCGGCGTTTTAGGCGAGTCCGCGAACGGCGACGCACTGCATGGCATATCAACCGCCGTCAACGGCAGCGGAGTTGCGGGCTTCTCCAATTCGAATGGCTCGGGAAACACGAATGGCGTCGCCGGTATCAATACGGCCACTAGCGGCAATGCCAACGGGGTTTATGGATCGACCGCAAGTCCCGCCGCGGCGGCAGGCTTCTTTGACAATAGCGCGGGTGGCTACATTCTATTCGGCCGCGTGAATGGAGGGCCGGATCTGTTTCATGTCGACGGAAAGGGCGGCGGCCACTTCGCCGGTAATGTTCAAGTCGATGGCAATCTCAACGTGAGTGGCACGTTGAGCAAAGGCGGCGGCTCGTTCAAGATCGACGATCCGCTCGATCCCGCGAATAAGACTCTCTCCCACTCCTTCGTCGAATCGCCCGACATGATGAACATCTACAACGGCATCGTTCATCTCGACACGCACGGCGAAGCCTGGATCACGCTGCCGCAATACTTCGAAGCGCTCAATCGCGACTTCCGTTATCAGCTGACGTCGGTCGGCGCGCCGCAACCGCGCCTGTACATTGCGCGCGAGGTCAAGGGCAATCGCTTCAAGATCGCCGGCGGCAAGGCGAACGCGAAAGTCTCATGGCAGGTCACCGGCATTCGGCAGGATGCATGGGCCAACGCTCATCGCATCCCGAATGAAGAAGACAAGCCGGTGGAACAGCGCGGCACCTATCTGCATCCGGAATTGTTCGGCGCCGCGGACAAGCAGACCGACGCATCGTTGCGCCACTAGCCCGGCATCACTCAGCCACGAGATTTTCTTGCCCGCAATCTCTTGACTGTCTGCCGAGTTAGTGGAAGCACGGCCCCTTGGACGTTCCGAACGTATTCTCGGCCCAGTTGTTCCGGCAATCACGGTTGTCGTCAAACAAGTCGAAGGCGACATTGTCTAAGGCTGTATTGGAGATAATGTCGTTGCCCTTGGCGTTCCGGTCGGCGTCGATGCCGTATTGTCCATTGAAGGCGAGGGTGTTGTGCGTAATCAGCACGTCGCCTTGAAAGCTGCCGGCGAAAATGCCGTCCTGCTTGTTGCCCGTGGCCATGTTATCGCTGAGCTCGCCTTTGGCCACCATATAGAACCCCTCCACATTGTTCGTTGCAATGTTGCCGTGTACCAGCACCCGGCCATCGTGCAGGAAGAATCCCACGTCGTTGCCCGTGGCCGTCACAGCCGTAATCTCCACCGTGCCGCCTGAGATCAGCTGGATGCCGCTAGCCGACTGGCCTGTGAAGTTACTGATGACTCCCGGCCCCTGGATGCGGACTCGGTTGGCTCCCGACTGTACCTTGATGCCCGCCGCCAGCATGGCCGCGGTTCCGGTAATCCGGTGACCGGCGAGATTCAACACGACATCGGGGGCGCGGCTGATGATGACCCCGAACTGACAATTCGTCAGATCGTTGGCCAGCACATACTCGCCCGGTGCGGTGATGATGGTTCCGCACTTGGTGATCTGGGTCTGTCCCTGCGCAGAAACACCGGCCAGGGCCAGTAACAACAGCAGCGCAGCCATAGTGAAGCGAGTCTGTTTCACGCGAGCGGCCAGAAGATGCCTCATATTGTTTTCTCCGATGCTGAAAGGATTGGCAGTGGCGCTACCTTGCTCATCCTTGCGCCGAAGAATATACACCGGATTCCGGCCGGCAACCAAGCTCCGTTGGCATTGGGTAGCGGCTCAATTTGAATCAAGCCGGTTGGTTTCTTTGGTGGAGCACCCACACCACGGTCGGGAGCCCGCGTCCGCAGTCCGCCAACAGCCTGCAGCTTGACTAAATTGCTTCGCGAATCGTGGCAAGAAGCTGCATGATATCTTTATCGTTTTTCACTCCTTGATTGCATGAGGGCATGAGCTTGCGCCTTTGGTTTGCCCCCGCGAGTGAGGTTCCCATCTATCGCCAACTGGTCACACAGGTGACGCTGGCGATTCTGAGCGGCGATCTTAAGCCCGGCGATCGGCTACCGAGCACGCGTGAGCTGGCCCGGCGCTTCAGTATCCATCCCAATACTGTGAGTGCAGGCTACCGGCAACTGGCGCGGGAAGGCTTAGTGGACTATCGTCATGGCAGCGGCGTGTATATCAAGAACAACGCAGCGCCGCCGTCAACCCCGGAGCAGATTCTCGACCAGCACATTGCGGCATTCTTCCGTGCAGTGCGCGAGCTGCGTTTGCCGGCGGCGGCGATCCGGCAGCGCGTCGCCGAATGGATCGCATCGCCGCCTCCCGATCATTTTCTGCTCATCGACCCTGATCCCGAAGCCCGGGAGGTCCTGCTCACCGAAATACAACAACTAACCGACTGGCCGGCCTTGGGCATTTCGATTAACGAGTTGAGCAAGCCGGAAGCTCTGCTGGGGGCGGTTCCGCTCTGTTGGCCAACCCAAGCCGACCTTGTTCGAACCGCCTTACCAGCAGGAATTGAACTCGTCACCCTGCCCATTCGGTCGGCGAACAAGTGGCTTGATCCCGAGCTCCCCTCCCTCATGGGAAAACTGATCGGAGTCGTTTCCAGTTGGGCAGATTTCACCGAAACCGCGAAAACCATGTTGGCAGCCGCCGGCATTGATCCCGATCTGCTGGTCATGCGCAACCCACGCCGGCCGCGCTGGCCGCGAGGCCTTGAGCAGACAGGCGCGATTATCTGCGACGTACACACGGCGGCTACGCGTGAACTGCCCAAAGGGCCGCCGGTATTCGTATTTTCTGTTCTTGCCGACACGGCCCGGGTAGAATTGGGCCGATTTTCCCAAAGCTCATAATTTGTGACACTCGCGAAACTGTCTGGACAGGCCTTTTTCCTGGGCTGGCCGGGGCTAGTATCAAGCCGTCTTCGTTACCGGGAGGAGGTCAAAACCGATGGATTCTCTTTCCAGTGATTCTGCAGTCTTAGCCCAAGCCCCCCTCGTCACCGACGCGCCACGCAGCCGGCGAGGTTTCTGGGCGCTCATCGCCACGCAATTCCAGGGCGCCTTCAGCGACAACATTCTGCGCAATCTGCTGCTCTCGATCGTCATCGGAATGAACCTGGCGAAGAGCGATCGCGAGACCTTCGTTTCGGTGGTGACCTTTCTGTTCTCGCTGCCGTTTCTGATTCTCAGCATGCCGGGCGGCTGGTTGGCGGACCGCTTCAGCAAACGGCAGATCACGATCTGGACCAAAGTCATGGAATTCGGATCGATGCTGCTGGCGACCGCGGGATTGGCAACGCATACCTTGGGGCTGTCGCTGGCAGCTCTCACGCTGGTTGCGAGTCAGGCAGCGCTCTTCGGTCCGTCGAAGTATGGTCTGCTGCCGGAACTTCTGCCTGAGAAGAGTCTGTCGTGGGGCAACGGCGTAATCGAGCTCGGAACATTTATTGCCATCATCCTCGGCACCGTCGGCGGCGCCTGGATGGGCGAGCACTTCATCGCCCACGAGGTCTACGCGGGATATGTGCTGCTCGTGCTCTCAGCGATTGGCTTCGCGACGAGTCTGGCGATCGACGATGTTCCCGCCGCCGCGCCCCACAAGCCTTTCCGGCTGAACATTGTTGGCGACCTGTGGCTCCAGATCGGCAAGATGCGCCGCGACCGCGCTCTCTTCCTGGCCGTGCTGGGCAATACCTACTTCTGGTTCCTGGGATCGCTGCTCTTCTCGACCATCGTGGTCTACGGTCCCGATGTCCTGCATGTCGGGCAGACCAAGACCGGTTATCTGAATGCCGTGCTGGCGATCGGCATCGGCATCGGCAGCATGGCCGCCGGATGGATCAGCGACAACAAGATTGAGTACGGCCTGATTCCGCTGGGCGCGATCGGCATGACCTGTACCGGTCTGGCGCTGGGCATTACTCCGCACGGACTCGCCGGCTCGGCAGCGCTGCTGGGCGTGCTGGGCTTCTGGGCGGGATTCTTCGCGGTGCCCGTCAACGCGCTGATCCAGCACAAACCTGCGGACGAGGACAAAGGCGGAATCATCGCGGCCTCGAATCTGCTGTCGTTCGTCGGCATCGCGATTTCGTCTGGCGTCTATTTCGTTTTCACCAACTACATTCATCTCGATCCCCGCGGCGTGATCGTGGCGTCGTCCTGCATTACTGCGGTGGGCACGGCTTATGTTTTGTATCTGCTGCCCGAGTGGTTTGCACGGCTGATCCTTTTCTTCGCAACCCGAACCGTCTACCGCGTGCGCGTGATCGGGCGCGACAACTTCCCCGAGAAAACCGGAGCGTTGCTGGTCTGCAATCACATGTCGTTCGTCGACGTGGCGCTGCTGGTGGCGGCGACCGATCGGCCGATCCGCTTCCTTATGTATAAAGGCATCTATGACCATCCGGTGGTCAAGCCGCTCGCCAAGATCGTAAAGGCCATCCCGATCTCCAGTGAGCAGCATCCGCGCGAGATGCTGCACTCGCTGAAAGTAGCGAGCGACGCGTTGCGCGACGACGAGATCGTCTGCATCTTCGCCGAAGGCCAGATCACCCGCACCGGCCAACTGCTGCCCTTCCGTCATGGACTCGAACGCATCATGAAGGGCGTCGATGTCCCCATCATTCCCGTGAACCTGGACGGCGTCTGGGGAAGCATCTTCAGTTTTGAACGCGGGCGCTTTCTGTGGAAGCTGCCACGCAGGATTCCGTATCGCGTCACCGTGAGCTTCGGCAAGCCGATGCCGCCGACGTCGACCGCGGTTGAACTGCGTGCCAAAGTACAGGAGTTGCAAACCACGGCGTTCGAGGCGCGCAAGCCTTATATGAAGCCGTTGGACCGGGCATTCGTCCGCACCGCGCGGCAGCGGCCATGGCAGTTCTTCATGGCCGACGGCAAGACGCCGAAGGTTTCGTTCGGATCGGCGCTCGTCAAGACCGTTTTCATCGCGCGTAGACTGCGGCGGCAAGTCGGCGACCAGCCGATGGTCGGCTTGCTGCTCCCGCCGTCCGTCGGTGGCGCGCTCACCAACTACGCGTTGATGTTGATGGGCCGTGTGCCCGTCAACCTGAACTACACCTCGTCGAACGAAGTGCTCGCGAGCTGCGCGCAGCAGTGCGGCATCGATGTTGTGATCACGGCGAAGGCCTTCCTGGAGCGCTTCCCGAACATGGCGATTCCTGGCCGCACACTGTTGCTGGAGGATTCTCTGGGCCAGCCGCGCCTAAGCGAGAAGGTAATTGCCTTCGCATCGGCCTGGCTCATGCCGGTTGCTTTGCTAAATCGGGCGCTGGGTGCAAATCGCGCACAAGCGGGTGCCCCGGGTCTGGCGGTTTCCCAGACCCGGGATGCGGCTACAACCGACACGAAAGCCGCGCGCATGGATCAGCTCGCGACCGTGATCTTCTCCAGCGGCAGCACCGGCGATCCCAAGGGCGTCATGCTCACCCACTTCAACATCATGGCCAACATCAGCCAGGTGAGCCAGGTATTCCTGCTCGGCAGCCACGACAAGGTTCTAGGAATTCTTCCGTTCTTCCACTCCTTCGGATTCACCGCCGGTCTCTGGATGCCGGCAGTGCAGGGCGTTGGTGTGGTGTTTCATGCCAATCCGCTCGACGCGCAGGTCATCGGCGCGCTAGTTGAGAAATATAAGGTGACATTCCTCATCGCGACGCCGACCTTCCTGCAAGGCTACATGCGGCGCTGCAAGCCGGAGAGCTTTGGCTCGCTGCAATACGTCCTGGTAGGAGCCGAGAAGCTGCCCGAGCGCGTGGCGTTGGCATTTGAAGATCAGTTCGGCATTCGCCCGCTCGAGGGCTATGGCTGCACCGAGTGCTCCCCCGTGGTAGCCGTCAATGGCAAGGACTTTCGTGGGCCCGGTTTCCGCCAGGTTGCGGCCAAGCGCGGAAAGATCGGACATCCACTGCCGGGAGTCTCGGTGAAGGTAGTCGACATCGAGACCGGTCAGCCGGTGGCGCCCGGCAATTCCGGAATGCTTATGGTGAAGGGGCCGAACGTGATGCGCGGTTACCTCGGCAAACCGGAGAAAACGGCCGACGTTCTGCACGATGGCTGGTACACGACCGGCGATATCGCAACCATGGAGGAAGATGGATTTCTCACCATCACCGATCGGCTTTCGCGCTTCAGCAAGATTGGCGGGGAGATGGTTCCTCACATTCGCATTGAGGACAAGTTGCACGAGTTGGCCGAAACGACCGAGCAGGTCTTCGCAGTAACTGCGCTGCCTGACCAGAAGAAGGGTGAGCGGATTGTCGTGCTGCACACTCTGCCGGAAGCGAAGCTGGCTCCGGTCCTGGAAAAGCTCGCCGCCTCTGACCTGCCGGCATTATGGAAGCCGAAGGCCAATCAATTCGTTCATGTCGATGCAATCCCCGTCCTTGGAACAGGAAAGATGGACTTGCGGGGCATGAAAGCTCTGGCCGCTTCACTCGTCACTGACGCAGAGGAAGCGACACGGGCACACTCGATCTGAAAAGCAGCGAGCCAGTAACGACTGGTTCTCGCTGCCATTCCCAGGGCAATGTGTTGTCAACAGGTGGCTCGATCCCGCTGCCGGACGTCGCGCAAGGCTCGCATGTTGCATGCGCTTTGCTGTAGCCGATCCTGCAGCCCACGAGGTTGGCATGGAAGAAGTTTTCCCTTATCTGTTCCTTGCAGCAATCGTGCTGCTCGGCCCTTGGGTCCTGATTTTTACGACCCGTCGTCGCATGCGGCGCGAGCGGGACGAAAACGCTAAACGCTGGGCCGATCTAACGCGCCGCGTGTATGACGTGGAGACGTCGCTCAAGCAGTTTCAGGCGGCGCCGCCTTCTGCTGAATCAGTACAGGCGCCTCAACCTGCGCCGCGCCCAGCTCAAGAGCAGCAGCCACTGCCGGCCGCCGAGCCTGTCGTCGAACCGGCCGCAACGCCTGCGGTGCCTCCACCCGAGGGGGTGCCCCAGGTCTGGCGGTTTCCCAGACCTGGGTCTCTGGAGCAGCCAGCGGTTGCTGAGCGTCCGCCTGTCGTTGCGCCACCTCCGCCACCGCCTGGGGTTATTCCTCCTCCGATCGCGGCACGCGCGCAGGAGTCTTCTCCTTCATTCGCCCAACCCGCGGCCTCCGGCTGGTTCGACAGCGTAAAGGGCGGTTTCAACCTTGAAGAAGCGCTGGGCGCGAACTGGCTGAACAAAATCGGCATCGTCATCCTGGTCTTCGGAGTGGCCTTCTTCCTCGCGTATCAATTGCGACAGGTAGGACCCGCGGGCAAGGTGCTGGTAGGAACGCTGGTCAGCGCCGCAATGCTCGCAGCCGGCATCTTCCTGGAGCGCAGGTCAGGCTACGGCATGATCGGACGCGCCGGCATCGGCGGTGGATGGGCGCTCGCCTTTTTCGTCGCTTATGCCACCTATCACGTGCCCGCAGCGCGTATCTTCACCTCGCAAGCCCCGTCGTTGCTGCTCATGCTCGCCGTCGCCGTGGTGATGGTGCTCCACACGTTGCGCTACCACTCTCAGGTCGTCACCGGGCTCGCGTTCCTGCTCGCCTTCTCGACGCTCACCATCAGCCAGGTCACCGTCTACTCGCTCATTGCCGGCGCCATCCTCGCGCTTGGGCTGGTCGTCATCGTCGGCCGCAGGCAATGGTTTGAGCTGGAAATCTTCGGCATTGCCGCCGCGTATCTGAATCATTGGTGGTGGCTGCGCCGCATCATCGAGCCAATGGGCGCGCACAAGCACAAGTTCCCGGAGTTCTTCGCCAGCGCCGGGATCCTGCTGCTCTACTGGGCCATCTTCCGCGCGTCCTACATTCTGCGGCACTGCGACGAGCGCCAGGAAAAAGTCTCTACGATTGCGGCGCTGCTGAACTCCGTCGGGCTGCTCGCGTTGCTGAAGTATCAGTCCGTGCATCCGGAGTGGGCCTTCCGCGCGCTGCTGGTGATGGGAACGATCGAGCTCGGGCTGGGCATATTGCCGGTGACGCGCCGACGGCGCACCGCATTCCTCATCCTAGCGACGATCGGCGTCACGCTCCTGGTCGCGGCTATGCCGTTCCACTTCACCGGCGGGCGGCTGGACGCGATGTGGCTGCTCGAAGCCGAGACGTTGCTGCTGGCCGGCGTCTTCGTCCGCGAGATTCACTTCCGGCGCCTCGGTATGGTCGCAGCCGTGATCGCTCCCATCTACCTGCTCTCCGGCGATGCTGCCTGGCTGCTTGGGTTTCGCACGCAAGGAGTGCCAAACACGCGCGATGTCAATCTCGCGATCCTGTGCCTGGTCGCCGCCTGCGTGTTCTTCATAAACTCCCACATTGTGGTACGTCGCTGGCCGGCGTTGTTCGAGCACGTTTTCGACCGCACGGTCATGCATCGCTTCTCCTTCGTCGGAGCATTCCTGTTATTTGTGGGAGCCTGGGCAGCATTCCCGTTGCAACTGACCGCAGTCGCCTGGAGCGCGGTGGGCCTTGTGTTGCTTGCCAGCGGACGGCTGCTGAAGCTGGAGCAGCTTCCGTTCGAGGCGCATTTCTTCTTCGCCTGCGCGCTGCTGTCGGCCTTGTTCACGAATCTACCCGGCAACAGCCATTGGGGACACATCAGCCAGCGCCTGGTGACGGTGAGCATCATCGCGGCGCTCTTCTATATGGCTTCGGCGTGGGCTGGCGCTGCGACCGAGGCATGGCCGCGCCTCTCGAAGGCCCTGCCGGTCGCATACCGCTGGGCGGCCTCAACGCTGTTGTTGTTGCTCGCCTACTACGCACTGCGTCCAGTGAGCGTCGCTCCCGCATGGGTGGTGCTAGGGCTGGTGCTGGCGGAGGTGGGACTCACGCGACAAATCACCGATCTGCGGGCGCAAGGTTACCTCTCGTTAGCGTGTGCATTCGTCGCGATCTTTTTTGTCAACCTCAATGCCGATGCCAGGGTTCTCGGCATCAGCATGCGCCTGCTGTCGGTGACGCCAGTTGCGCTCGCGCTCTACTACGAGTACATCCGGCTCCAGGGTTCGCCAATTGAATATCGGCTGGAGCGGCGCTTCCACCTGGCCGCAAGTGCCGCGTGCTGTGGGACCATCTCCATCGCCGCACTGCTGCGCTTCGAAGTCAGCCCGGATTGGGTCGCCGCTGGCTGGGCGTTGCTGGCGCTGGTGTTGATCGCCACTGCCTGGCGGAGCGGCCGCGAACTCTTCCTCACGCAGTCGCTGGTGTTGGCGCTGGGCGCGACCATCCGTGGCGTGTTGCACAACCTGTACGAGCGCAGCTACCTCCCCGGGCCGTTCTGGCACAGCCGCACCGTTTGCACCAGCGTGACCACCGCACTTCTGTTCGCGACGCTGTGCTTCGCTTTCCCGCTGCGGCACCGCGCGGAAGCCGCCGACGCAACCGGCGATCGCCGTCTCCTGCGCGCGCTCCTCCATCATCCTGAGCAGATCCTCTTCTTCCTGCCGCTCGGACTTATAGCCGCTCTGCTCGCAGTTACCTTACGCCGCGGGCTGATCACCGTCGGCTGGAGCGCACTCGGTGTCGTTGTGTTCCTCTTCGCGCTATGGATACGCGAGCGCAGCTTCCGGCTCGCTGGACTCGGCTTGCTGCTGCTGGCGGTCGCCAAGATTGTTGTGATCGATGTCTGGGATCTCAGCCCGCGCGATCGCTACCTGACCTTCATCACGTTGGGCTCGGCGCTGCTGCTGGTCTCGTTCCTCTATTCGCGATACCGGGAAGCCATCTGGAGATACCTATGAAGCGCTCGCTCGCACTTGCCGTCATCCTCGCGCTCGCCATCGCCGCGCTGGTGCTCGGGCAGCGCCACCGCGTCGAGGCGGAGGTCTCGCCCGCGCCCATCCTGTACTTCGTCGCCGACACCGAACGTGAACTGGCACGCGTTCCGGTTTCGCTCACGCGCATGCCCGATCGCCAGGAGATCCAGATCGGGGATGAGATGGCACGGCGCTATCTCGATTCGAACAAGCCGGAGGATACGCCGGAGAACCGCGAGATTGCAGCCTACATCAGCCAAGTGGGAGCGCGCGTGGCCGAGCACGCGCACCGTAGGCTGCCATACAAATTCCACTACCTCCCGCAAGCGGAGTTTGTGAACGCTTTCTCACTCCCCGGCGGGCACGTTTTCATCGGCAAAGGTCTGCTGGACCTGATGGACACGGAAGACGAGCTGGCCAACGTCCTCGGACACGAGACCGAGCACGCCGACCTGGGACATTGCGCCGAACGCGTGCAGATCGAGGCCGCAGTCCACAAGCTGCCGCTCGGCAGCGTGGTGGAGCTTCCCATCGACGTGTACCAGGCGGGCTATAGCAAGGAGCAGGAGCTGGAAGCCGATCGCGAAGGCGCCAGGCTCGCTGTCGCCGCGGGATACTCCGCTGAAGGCGCCATCAGCATGTTCCGGAAGTTTCAAAAGATTGAAGATGAGATGAACCGGTATCAGACTGCGGGAGCACAGCGGCGCACGGTGCTCACTCTGCCCGTCGAACTGGGCAATGTCGTCGTGCTGCAAACGCTGGAAGGCTACTTCCGCAGCCATCCGCCTGAAACGGAGCGCATCGCGCAGATACAACAGCTCATTGCCGACGAGCACTGGCCAACCGATCAGAAGCAGAAGACGCTCGCCGTTGCCTACCTGTTGATTACGGATCAGGCCAGGACTTACTTCGCGTCGGACCAACTGGACAAAGCTCTTCAGGCCGCAAAGAAGGCGCTGCTCCTAAAGCCGAATTATCTGCCGGCGCTGCTGGTCGTCGGTGATGTCGATTTCGAGAAGGGTGATTTCACCGGCGCCGCCGAGACGTACGGACGCGCGCTGCCGCTCGATCCGACGCAGGACCAGGTTACCGTCTTATATTCAGGCTCTCTCGCCGCTTCGTTGCCCGCGAAGGACGCGCTCGCACGGTTTGTCGCGATAGCCGACTCAGCCCCGGGGCTGCGTGAGCGAGGATGGTTTGTGGAGGAGCAAGCGGGGCTGAAGCTGATGATCGGAGATACGGCTACGGCAAACTCGTTCGCGAAGGAGTTGCTGAGCTCGAATGCCGAGGCTGCGCCGATGATGCTCGCCCGGCTTGGCTGGTGGTACTACCGTTTCGGCGATCTGACAACCGCGGCTAACTTGATCGGGCAAGCTGTCGAACAGCGGCCGCAAGTCGCCTGGATGGGCGCGAAGCTGGGATGGGTGCTTATCGCGCAGAGGAAGTATGAGAGCGCGCAGCGACGCTTCAACGACATCCCGCGTCCGGATGATGCACACGGACGCGCGGAAATCGAGATGGGGATCGCCGTCGCCGATTGGCTGCAGGGACAGCCGGACTTGGCGGTTTCGCACCTGCGTTGGGCCGCGAATCAACGATCCGCCTGGCTGAATCCGAACTGGGTGACAGCGATTTACGGTCCGCAGGTCGCGGCGACGGTCCAGGCGATCCACGCTCAAAGCGAGCGCCAGAAAAAAGCGCAGAGAGCAGGGAAGTCATAAGCAGATATTGCCGTCGGCGATACGGGCTTGGCAACGGGACTTTACTACAGGAAAGCTCTACCGGAAGGAGAACAGTCAGTGATCTCCAATAAGACGAGCGCGAGTCTATTACTGCTCCTGACGCTAACGGTGGCCATAGCCTTTTCTCTGCTGCCACGAATTCCTCAGCCGCAGGCGTATCACCGGTTTGCCGATCAGCGGAGTTTTCTGGGAATTCCCAACTTCGGCGATGTTGTTTCCAATGTTCCTTTTGGCGTGGTTGGGATTTGGGGACTATGGTTACTGCTCGGCTCAAACTCAAGTAAGTCCGCGTTATGTTTCCTCGACCCACGCGAGCGGTGGCCCTACGTCCTGCTTTTCATTGGCATGTTCTGGACGGCGTTCGGCTCCTCTTACTACCACCTGTCTCCGGACAACGCGAGGCTGGTATGGGATCGGCTGCCGATGACGATCGCGTTCATGGCCATGGTGGCAGCGATTATCACGGAGCGCATCAGCATTAAGGTCGGCTTGTGGTTATTGCCGATTCTCCTGCTGATCGGAATGGGCAGCGTCTGGCAATGGCATATCAGCGAGGTAAAAGGTGCTGGCGATTTGCGCTTCTATGCAGCAGTACAAACCTACTCGGCCTTGGTTCTGTTGCTTGCGCTTGCTTTTCCGAAACGCTACACCCGCACCTTCGACTTGGCTGTTGTCGTGGGATTTTATGCTCTGGCCAAAGCCTTGGAAACTTTCGACAAACCGATTTTTTCGCTGGGACACATCGTGAGCGGCCACACCTTGAAGCACCTGGCGGCTGCAGCCGCCGGCTATTGGATACTGCGAATGTTGCAGAAGCGACAGCCGATTTGGACTCCAGCTTCGGCCACCCTCCGGCCGGATGAAGGCCAACTTGAACGAGCCTGACCGATGCTTACTGACCAGATCGCAGCGAGAATCAGCTTCCCAGCTGATGCTTCACGTCCAATCGATCCAACGCATGCGGATCGCTCCCCGCCGACTGGAGCTCTGTTTTCTCAATCATCTGCCGCCACAAGGAATGCGGATCGGAATCGAAAACGGACCGGGCATCCCCTTGAAAAATGAACCACGAGCCTAGTTTCACTTCCATCCGTAGTTGATCGTTACTCCATCCGGCGTAGCCCAGATAAACATGAAGATTGCCCGCGTCCGGTCGAGTGGCGATGGCCTTCTCGAAAACACTCTTCGACGAAATCAGGTAGACCCCGCTAAGAACCGGTTCCGCACCGTCGAGCTTGGCCGTCGATCGCAGCAAGGCAAACACGGCTGGAGTTTCGACGGGACCACCCACATAAGCCAGGTCGGAACGGCCTTTCGCTGCCTCGAACTGCTCCAGGACTCGTGAAAGCGGGATATCGGTGCGCCGATTAAGAATCAGGCCGACTACGCCTTGAGCATCGTAGCGAACCAACAGAATTACAGTTTCAGCGAAGTTCGGATCCGCTAAGTCGCGGCTCGCCACCAGTATCTTTCCGGCACCCAGATCGGCGGCATTCTTGGATTGCACCGGCAGAAGAACGCTGTGAGGAGCTTCATCTTCCGCGTCGAATCGCAAGTTTGATCGGACAAGCAGATTCGACGCCCGGAGCGGCTCATCGCGAGCAATAGCTGCATGGTACGAGCGCGAATTCGGGATCCGTACATCAACTTCCTTCGTCTGAACGTCGAATCTTTGCCCTGCCGCGCAGGCAACAATCACGACCAGCGTTGTAAGAAGGCAAAGCTTGCTTAAAGACATGGCCGCACTCCTGCCACACGATCACGTTCTCTGATCCGAATACCCTCGCTCCCCAATGCAAATTATAGTCACCGCCCGGCGGTATCCTCCGAGCATCTTCATTGCCGCTTCGGATCGCAACAACCGCGTCACCGGTTGCATCCTCTACGGTAATCGCCGAATCCAGGAGCGCATGTGAAATTGCATTCACATATGTCGATTCTGGTCCGCGTTATGCTATGAACATTCCTGCTGCTCCTCGCAGCCTTTGATCGCTTTCATTGGGGTGGATGTATGGAAACTGTTACTGACCGAGTTCGTACCGGCAGAACTCCTGCCGAGTTGAAGCAGGCTATTCTTGACAACCTTTATTACGCGCAGGGTCGCATTCCGCAATTGGCCACCACCAACGATTGGTACATGTCCGTGGCTTATGTCGTTCGCGACCGCATGATGAATGACTGGATCCAGGCGTTTGGCCGCGCACGCGGCACGCGGATAAGAATCGTCAGCTACCTTTCCGCGGAATTTCTCATCGGCCCGCAATTGGGCAACAATCTGCTCAACGTGTACGAGATGCGAGATCCGATGGAAGAGGCTTTGAAGGAACTCGGCCAGAGCCTGGAAAAACTCATGGCGCACGAGCCCGAGCCCGGCCTGGGTAACGGTGGATTAGGCCGGCTGGCGGCCTGCTACATGGACTCGCTGACCACCTTGAATATTCCGGCCATCGGCTACGGCATCCGTTATGAATTCGGCCTGTTCGATCAGGAAATACAAAACGGCTGGCAAGTGGAGAAGACGGACAAATGGTTAAGCCTGGGCAATCCCTGGGAGATGTCGCGTGCCGAAATCGCGCACTATGTCGGGACCGGCGGACACACCGAGCAATATCATGACGAGCACGGCCGCTTCCGCGTGCGCTGGATTCCCGAGCACGTGGTGCGGGGCATCGCCAACGACATTCCGATCCCCGGTTTTGCCACCCCGATGACCAACTTCTTGCGTCTCTGGTCCTCGGAAGCAATCGACTCGTTCGACTTCCAGGCCTTCAACAAAGGCGATTACTACGATGCTGTCCGCGAGAAGGTGACGTCCGAGACCATCAGCAAGGTTCTGTACCCCAATGATGAGCCGGAAGCCGGTAAAGTATTGCGCCTTCAGCAGCAATACTTCTTTACCTCATGTTCTTTGCAGGACATGATTCGGATTCATCTCCTGCGGGGCGGTTCCGTTCATACCTTCCATGAGACCTACGCGATTCAGCTCAACGACACCCATCCTTCCATTGCAGTCGCTGAGCTCATGCGGCTGCTGGTGGACATGCATGAAGTCGATTGGGATGAGGCGTGGAGCATCACGCAAAGGGCGCTGGCTTACACCAACCACACGCTGCTGCCCGAGGCTCTGGAGAAATGGCCTTTGCCGCTGTTTGCCAGCCTGCTGCCCCGGCACTTGGAGATCATTTACGAGATCAACCGCCGCTTTCTCGACGAGGTGCGCGCCAAGCATCCCGGCGATGACGACCTCGCGGCACGCGTTTCCCTCATCGATGAACGTGGCCCAAAGTACGTGCGGATGGCCTATCTGGCCACCGTCGGATCCCACGCCGTGAATGGCGTGGCGGCGTTGCACAGCGAGCTGCTGAAGAAGACCGTCTTGCGTGACTTCTACGAGCTCATGCCGGACAAGTTCTTTAACGTAACCAACGGCGTCACGCCCAGGCGGTGGCTGGCGCTCAGTAATCCGGAACTGTCGAGCCTGATCAGCAGCAAGATCGGCGACAGCTGGATAACCCACACGGAAGAGCTGCACCAGTTGGAGCCACTTGCAGAAGATGCCGACTTCCGCGCGCAGTGGCGGCAGGTGAAGTATGCGCGCAAGCTGCGGCTGATAACTCTGATTCACGAACGGACGGGCATGACCATCAATCCTGAGACCATGTTCGACGTACAGGTGAAGCGCATCCACGAATACAAGCGCCAAATGCTCAACCTGCTGTACGTCATCACGCTATACACGCGCATCAAGCGCGATGGCCATGACCCAATCACTCCGCGCACCGTGATCTTCGGCGGAAAGGC